>Ga0209187_1000688_pt1 | contig 51924 bp, 45 predicted proteins | sample BantaG_FD_187430 | JGI IMG/M metagenome (GOLD analysis project Ga0209187, IMG submission 187430) | Marine algal microbial communities from Bantry Bay, Ireland - BantryBay_4 metaG (SPAdes) (version 2) | ecosystem: Host-associated > Algae > Red algae > Unclassified | place: Bantry Bay, Ireland...
CCGGGTTCGACCGATGCGGTCGCTTTTGATGATGGAGGTAGTAGAGGTGTCAGACGTAGATGCCATAGCTCTACATCCTATGACATCTATGCTCGGTCTGGATAGAGAGGTTCTGTTGAGCGCTTACACCATCTGAGGGAAAGTCGTAAATTGGAAACGCAAAGGGGCCTCGGACAAGCGTAGATCTGCGAGGATGGGCCAGTTCAACAACCGATAGCTTCGGGGCTATCGCCCAAAGCTATCTTTGGGGTTCGCCTTAGGGTTTTCGCAACCATGAGGAACGATAAATAGTCATTTTCTCTCCTAAAAACTCCCACGAACGGCTTTCCCACATTTCTTGTTTTGGGCTTCCTCCTAGCCTAACACTCTCATGCATTGACTTATAAACAGCGCTTGTGATGTAGCTCCGTGCATTTCTAAGGTCGCTGAGCTTAGCGGCAAGATTCGGTCCACGACCAAGAGACACTAAGTCATTCGATCCTCTAACTCCTGCTCGAATAATTAAAACAGTGCCCGTGTCTATTCCAGTTCCGTGCGAAATTTTAAAACCAGCATCCCGAACAACGTCGTATTTATTCTCGAATTTCGGTCGAATAACCTTTGTAACTACGTAATTGATCTTTAGTGCACAGTTTGCAGCGTTCGTGTTCTTAGAGTCTCCATAGAATACAGCAAGCACACGATCGCCGTCGAAACTTAATATTTCACCTCCGTGCTCTCTGATAAGTCTACATGAAGTGGAGTGAAAACTCTTAAAAATCTTGGCTGCGATCCGCCTGTCAAACTCCTTAGCAATCTTTGACGAGTCAGCAAGGTCAGTATACAAATAAGTCGCATCAATTTCCACAGCTCCACCCGCCAAAGCTATGTCGCTGGTTGAAGGGATCTTGTTACCATTCCCCTTCTTCCAAGTCGTGTTAATAACGGTGCTTACATCACTAACGATATCGTCGTATAGGCTCATTTCTAAGAGATATATAGTGAATAAACGGTAAACAGCCATGGAAGGATTGCTACCAATAGAGAAGCGATTGCCTTCTGGGCCCATCCATACTTGATACCCGCAATCTCAGCGTTTCGATGGCATTGGGAAGATAAGTCCGATATATAATCCTCCTCGGTAAGTTCGGAAATAACTTTTAAATATTCTTCCCGCTTACGGCTAGCGATTCCGCCGAAAAAGACATAAGAGCCTTCTGGTCCTTCAGTTCTTGGGAAGAAAGCCAATGAGGAGAAAACTATCGACAGAATGAGAAATATGGAAGTCAGCGCAAAAATGATAGCGGTGCAAGCCGTCCATTCTGTGGGCATTGGGGAAAGAGCTGCCAAGGCAGTCAACATGGCGGTCGCCAGTGGAATTACTAGCGATAGACGCGTATCTGCAGCGCGGACCCAGCCCAGCTGAAGTTCAAGAATCTTCTCTAGCGTTTTTGCTTTATCCATATTTCTGGCGAACGTCAAAAGCCACCCATCCACTACCGAAGGGCGAACTTTGATTTCAGGTTAAGGTTCATAATTATCATTAAAATTTCGACTCAAGGCGCGGTAGTGGATTGGTGTGCGCTGTCTTGTTAGCGAAGTAGATTTCTACGGGTGTAATGGCTTAAGTCTTACTACCTCTGTAATATTGAAAGGCCCAAATGCCCCGTGTGTTGTTGTGTTGAGTGTGTTGTTATATGGAGCATAATTAGGAGCTACGACTTTGAGTTTCATTGTGCTCGGTAAGGGAGATTGCATTGTCCAGAATATACCGAATGATCCCGAACCTTCTATCTTTGTGGTTTCCCCTTGAATATCAATGCTGGTAAATTCTACCTCTTTTGGGAGCTTAGTATCAGGAAGTCTATAGCTTGGAATACTGGCATACTTAATCTTACCAGCTGTGACAGGTAACCCTGTATTCTGGTCGACAGCAGAGACTTGCACATTGGGTAATTCAGCTTGATACGCTGGGAAGCATGACACTAGAGATAGTGAGCCGAGTAGAGCTAGAAGTCTGATCATTTTACGCTAACGAACCTGCTGAGTCGCGAACAAGCGAACAAAATACTCCGATTTCAGAATTAAACTGCCAGAGCGAAGATCGTCGATCTCCAGCGCCTTGTTCTCTGTCTGGGTATTTCGACGGGTTGTCTAGGAATCAGCTTCAGGATCTTTACTTTGAAGTGCTGAAAATGCCTCGTAGAAATGAAGAGGTCTACACCTTTAGGAAGAACATGACCCGATATTGCGCTATCAGGCTGGGTATATTTGATGGGCCGCATCCTAAGTATTATTATGACGGTCAACTACAAGAAAATCACCAGTGGTTTTCTGTGTGATGTTATGAACCCCTTCTGGTGGGTCGCCAATTCTGAGCACTTCGATTAAATCTGGATTAGGCACTACAGTTACAGATTCGAGATTAAGGTTTATGAAAAATTTAACTTTTGCACTGAACTCATCACTGATAGTCGAGGGATCACTATCACTACAGTAAACTACTGAATTACCTTTTAATTCAGCATGATCAAAATCGCTCATCTGGATATAATGATAACCAAGATCACTATTATGAACACCATGGAAGATCTCTAGATAATGCTCAGGATCATCAAACTCTAGTTTGAATTTTATTAGGTATTCGGTCATAATCTTATTTTCAGAGAGAACAGTATTTATTCGTAGCCCATTTGAGGATAATATCATCCCTGAGCCGAAGGCACAAATTTGACCCTCTTTCCTCTGAAATCAAGGGTAATCGACGAGACAAGGGCTGATATCAGGGAGATATCGGCCCCGAGAGCACTGCTTGAAAAATTCGCTGATATCATCGCTCTTGGCTATTAATATTCCTAGGCTCTTGATTTTAATTTGTTCACCAGAGGCTTCCAGAGGGGTGCCGAGAGAGGGTCTGAGAAGATGATCGGCAGCGTGTCCATTGACAGTCTTCCCTGTGGGATCTACCTCTTTGTCTCTTGAACTTCCTTGCCCATTTCCACCTTGCCGAGCGGACGGACGCCTCGCAGGTGGGCGCGCTTCTGGGAGACTTTGTCACAGGGACACCAGAGAGCTTGGCGGATCGCTTTCCGGCGGAGCTGATCGAGGGAATCATGCTTCATCGCGCGATTGACCGCTTTACCGATGACCATGCCATTTTCCTAGAGGTTAAGAAGCTCCTCACTGAGAAAAGACGGCGCTTTGCGGGGATCGTGATCGATATTTTCTTCGACCACTTTTTGGCGCTTCACTGGCATGAATTCGGCGAGGGATCGCTGGAGGAATTTATCGAAGGGCGGTATCGCCTTTTGGAAAAGCACGAGGATTGGCTGACGCCGGAGCTGCGGGAGATTCTGCCACGGATGCGGAATGAGAACTGGCTTTCTGCTTATGAGGATAAAGCGGGACTGGCGCTGACTTTTCGGCGGATTCGTGGGAGGAGAGATTGGCTGGGGCCGATTGTGGGTGCGGAGGAGGATCTCTTCTCGCACTACGAGGAGTTTGAGAGAGCTTTTCGTAAGTTTTATCCGGAGGCGGTGGAATTTGCGAAGAGGCCGTGGGGTAAGGCGCTGCTTACCTGCGCACCTTCCGGAGCTTGATTTGGAGAAGGGCTTGTTACCCCCAGCCAAGGCTGGGGGCTAGATACCTGCGCACCGTCGGTGCTGGTTGAGGAGCTTGAGCTCTAGCGATGTTGGATTAAGGAAGCAGCGATTTGGCCATCTCGCGGGCGGAGTCTCCGCCGCCGCCTAGCATGCGGACGAGTTCGTTGATGCGGCCTTCGCCTTTGACCTCGGTGAGGGACGAGAGGGAGCGGCCTCCCTCGACTCTTTTTTCAACGACGAAGTGCTGGTGGGCCACGGCGGCAACTTGCGGAAAGTGGGTGATGGAGACGACTTGGTGGCGCTCGCCAAGGCTGGCCATCTTGATGCCGACGGCGCGGGCGATTTCTCCGCCGACGTTGGCATCGATCTCATCGAAGACCATGAGCGGCGTGCTGTCCTGATCGGCGAGGGCATTTTTCACGGCGAGCATGACGCGGGAGATTTCTCCGCTGGAGGCGACTTGGCGGAGCGGCTTGAGGGGCTCTCCGGGGTTCGGCCCGAAGAGATAATCGACATTTTCGAGACCGAGGGTGCCGGGTTCTTCGCGGGCGGCGAGGGCGACCTCGAACTCGCCTTGCTTAAAGCCGAGGTCGATGAGGTGGCTGCGAATTTCTTTCGCTAAAAGCGGGGCCGATTTCTTGCGCTTGGTGCTGAGCTTGCGGGCAGCGGCGCGGAGTTTTTTGAGATCGGCTTCGACGTTTTCCTTAAGGCCGGAGAGCCAGGCTTCGCGGTTTTCGGAGCCCTCGAGCCGCTGGCGGGCTTCCTCGGCGTGCTCGATGGCGTCATCGAGACTGGGTCCGTATTTGCGCTTGAGGGTTTCGAGAAGGTTGAAGCGCTCCTCGACCTGGCGGACTTCCTCGGGGTCGATCTCGAGTTCTTCGAGGTAGTCTGAAATGCTGCGTTCGAGCTCCTGCATCTGGCTCGCGGCGCCCTCCACTTCTTCATAGAGATCGGAAATGGCGGGGTCGATTTTGCTCAATTCACGGGTGAGCCGCTGGAGTTCCTCGAGGCCAGGGGTGACCGTTGCGGTGAGGAGTTCCCCTGCCCTTCCGGCGAGTTCGCCGAGGCGGCTGGAGTTGCTGGTGCGGCGGAATCTTTCCTCGAGGTCTACTTCCTCGCCGGGTTTGAGATCGGCGGCGTCGATTTCCTCGACTTGAAATCTGAGAAGTTCTTTTTCCTGATCACTGACCTCGCGCTGGGCGCGGGCGGTCTCGTATTCGTCCTGCGAGGCCCGCCATTTCGCCCACTGATCGCGGTAGGCCTGCATCTCGGAGGAGGCTCCGGCGTAGGCATCGAGCATTGCCATCTGGCGCTCGGGCGAGAGGAGCGACTGGTGATCGTGCGGGCCGTGGAGATCGACGAGGTGCTGGCCAAGACGCTTGAGGACGCCGAGGGTGGCGACGCCATTATTAACGAATTGCTTGTTACTTTTACTGCCGACGACGCGGCGGATGATGAGCTCGCTTCCCTCGCAGATATCGAGGCCGGAGTCATCGAGGATCTCATTGATAAGCGAGACATCCGGGAGATCGAAGATGGCCTCGACGGTGCACTGGTCCTCGCCGGTGCGGATGATCCCCTTATCCGCGCGCTCGCCGAGGACGAGCTTAAGGGCTCCCACGATGACGGATTTCCCGGCCCCGGTCTCACCAGTGACGCCCACGAGTCCTCCTCCAAGGTCCCATTCCAAGTGATCCACGAGGGCGAGGTTACGAATCTTGAGCAGAGTGAGCATTCCTTTTTGCGATGGCGCGGCGATTATGGCAAGGTCCGGCGAGCTTGCAACCATGAGCGAACTTTTCCACCCCCCGCTCACCGATTTGCGCTTTCGCTTTTTGGGGACGTCGACCTCGGTGGGTGTCCCGGTGATCGGCTGCGAGTGCCAGACCTGCATCTCGGATGACCCGAAGAATGATCGCTCGCGGAGTTCGGGGTATCTCGAGGGGCCCTTCGGCAAACTGCTCATCGACGCCGGGCCGGATCTCCGCCAGCAGGCGCTGAGGGAGAAGCTGAAGGAGGTCGATGCCGTGCTTTACACCCACGCCCATCTCGACCACATCATGGGCTTTGATGAGCTGCGGGCATTTTGTTGGAAGAAGAAAGAACCACTCCCACTGCACGGCTCGGCCGAGACACTCGCGGCTCTTAAAAGGATGTTCGCGTGGGCCTTCACCGGTAAGAAAGTGAGTTCGGGTTACGTTTTTCCAGATCCTCTTCCCTTTACCGGACCCTTCCGGATTGGGGGGCTCAAGGTGACTCCGATCGAGGTCGTCCACGGTCAGGTGCGGACACATGGATTCCGCTTCGATCACCCCGGGGCGAAGTCGTTTGCCTACCTCTCTGATGTTAAAGAAATCCCTCGGGAATCGCGTGCGCTGCTTGAGGGGGTCGAGATCTTAATTATCGATGCGCTTCGTGAGCAGAGCCACCCCACGCATCTTTCGGTGGCGGAGTCTCTCGATCTCATCGAAACTCTTGAGATCCCGCGTTCCTATCTCACACATATTTCCCATGAACTCGACTGCGCCGCGCTAAGCGCGAGCCTTCCCGAATCTATTTCGATTGCTTACGACGGCCTTAGCCTCGATCTTCAACTCCCCTAGCCCGCCCCTTACATGCCCCTCCGAGTCTTCTTTTTTTTCGCACTTGCAACGATCGCCGCTGCTAATCCCGCTCCGCTCCAGCCAGGCCATGTCGCCGTAGTCTTTAATGCGTCCATCCCCCAATCTCGTGAGCTGGCAGAACTTTATGCGCTGAACCGAAGCATCCCGCCGGGGAATCTTGTCGGCCTCATTTTACCGAAGGAAGAAACGATCACCCGAAGCGCCTACGAGAAGCGCTTGCGCGGCCCGCTGCGAGCGGAATTTGACAAGCGTAAGTGGTGGACTCTTGCCAAGGATGGTAGCGGCACGGTCCTCCCGACCAATTGCCAAATTCGCTGTCTCGCTCTGATCAAGGGCGTGCCTCTCCGCATCAGCCGATCGGAAATTCCGGCCGACGAGGTAGCGAAGAAACTTCAGTTTAAGGAAAATAACGAGGCCTCGGTCGACTCCGAGCTCATGATGTTTGGCGTGCGGGGCCTTCCCATCGGGGGGCCTTTGCAGAATCGATATTTCAACCAACAGGTTCCTTTTATCCAAGCTCCCCTGCCCTACATGGTCCTCGTCGGGCGGATCGATGCGAAGGACTATCTCACCTGTCAGCGGATCCTTCTTGATGCCCTCGACGCTGAAGAAAATGGCTTATGGGGACGCTCTTATGTCGACTTTTCGCTCAAGGGCGGAGCCTTCGCAGCAGGCGACCAGTGGCTTGAGGGAATCGCGAAGCGCTCAATCGGCGCTGGCTTCCCAACGGTTACCGAGCGTTCAAAAGATACCTTCGTCACGAACTATCCCATGACGAAAGCCGCGACCTATTTTGGCTGGTATACCTTCCACCGGAACGGTCCCTTCCTTGATCCGACAATGCAGTTCCAGCGCGGAGCGATCGCGGTTCATCTGCACTCGATGAGTGCCTCCCAGATGGGAGACCCTACCAAGAACTGGTCCTCGGCTCTTCTCGACCGAGGAGCTGCCGCCACCCTCGGTAATACGTGGGAGCCCTTTCTCCAGCTCTCCCATAACTTTGACATCTTTCACGACCGTCTTTTAAAAGGTTTTTCCTTGGTGGAATCGGCGGCGATGGCGATCAACGTCGTCTCATGGCAAAATCTCGTCCTCGGCGACCCGCTCTATCGGCCTTTCAAAAATGCCGGTAAAAAGCCAGCAGAGATGGACACGCAAAAGGACTTCAAAGTTCTTCGCATGGCCTATCAGCACTGGACTGATCCGGTCGAGCGCACGCAGAAACTACAAGGGGCCGCGCAGCGAATGAAAAACGGCACGATCTCCGAATCGCTAGGATGGGCGCTTCTCGAAGAAAAAAAATACGACGAAGCACTCTCTCATTTCAAAACCGCTCAGGACAGCTTTAGCGAACGGGAGGATCAGCTCCGGCAAGTGCTTAATCAGGTGGAACTCGAGCGCCGGAGAAAGAACACCTCCCGAGCCCTCGCGCTGCTCCGGAGTGCCAGCTCGAAGTTCAGCGACCTCCCCCAGGCAAAGTCCATCGCTGCGCTTAAAGTCATCGTAGACCCTCCTGCGCCGCCGCCTACCAAGCCGAAATAAGGCCCATGACTTACGGTGAACTTCTCGAAATCACACTTCCGCAGGGTCAGCTCGGCGAGGGTCCGGCGGATTTTTCGGCGGACGAGATCGAAGTGCAGTCGCGCTGGTTCGCCGGCTACTTCCCCCACGAGGCGACCGCGAATAATGGCCAACGGGTAAAGATCATCTCACCCGGCGAGTGGAACCGGGGGGCGGGTCCTGACTTCATCGGCGCGACTGTCGGGCTCGATGGTGCCCTCTACCACGGGCCCATTGAGCTTGATCTTAATGCGCAGAATTGGGAGCTGCACGGTCACCGCGAGAATCCCGCCTTTGATGATGTCATCCTCCACGTCGTTCTGCAGGATGAAGGACCTACTTATTTCACCAAGACATCGAGCCACCGGGAGGTTCCGCGGATCTGTCTCAGCGCCGAAGCAGTTCAGGAAGCGCTCGGGAGACCGCGTCTCGCGCAAGCACTGGCCCGCCCCGGGATTTGCCTCACGCCCTTGGCTTCCATGTCCGAGCCCGCGATCGAATCTCTTCTCAAAGAAGCGGCCCTGCATCGAGCTGCGCAAAAGGCTCTCCGGTATCGGCGCCAGTGCGAGTGGCAGAGTGAAAGTCAGGCCCTCTGGGAAGCGCTCGCGGACAGCCTCGGATTTTCGGCCAACCGGCTCCCGATGCGCCTCCTCGCGCAGCGGCTCCCGATTACGAAGTTGAAAAAATTCCCGCCCGGTGAGATCGAAGCGCTCCTCTTCGGCTCGGCCGGATTCCTCGACCCCGCCCTCCATGATGACGCCCCGCCGGACTCCCGCCATTATCTTGAAACACTCTGGCAGGATTGGTGGAAACACCGCCCTCAGTTCGAGTTCGACTCCGCTCGGAAGCTCGCGTGGTCGACCGCGGCAACCCGCCCCGGGAACCATCCGCAGCGGCGTCTCGCCGCGCTCGCCAGCATCGCCGCAGATTGGGCGCATCTAGAGAAAATTGCCGAAAAGCCCCCACCCTTTTCTGAACTGGCGGAGGCTCTAAGCAGCTTAAGCCATCCCTTCTGGGACCACCACCACACCCTGCGCTCGGCGCGCGTCGAAAAACCGATGCGTATCCTAGGCCACGCCCGTATTCATGAATTTCTTATCAACTCTCGCTATCCGCTTGCGCTCGAGAATCATTTCGAAAACTATGCCAAGCTCCGTGCCACCACTCCAAATCAGAAAGTGAAGCGCTGCTGCGAACGACTTTTTGGCTCGCTCGAAAAAGCGAAACCTCATCTTAATCGCGCTTGGAAACATCAGGCACTGATGCAAATCTACCTCGACTTTTGCCTCGAGGATCTCTCGGACTGCGCCGATTGCCCCTTCCCTGAGCAACTTCTGCAATGGGACTCCTGATGACTTGTTTTTCTATCAAGTAGCGACTATCACTTCCGAGCACCTTTTTCCCCACCTTCTATGCGCCGCATCCGCCGCTACCTTCTTCCGGCATTTTTCTTACTCCTGATCTACTCGCTGTGGCAGCTCTGGGACATTGAGCGCATCGGTCATCTTGATAAGAACGAGAAGGCCGAATGCGCCATCGTGCTCGGAGCAGCGGCATGGCATGACAAGCCTTCTCCGGTTTTAAAGGAACGGCTGAATCACGCCATTAACCTTTTCAAAACCGAGCGGGTCGAGGCGCTTGTTCTGACCGGGGGTTATGGCAAAGGCGCTCCCTTTTCAGAATCTGAAGTGGCCCTTGATTACTGCGTCGAGCAAGGGGTCCCGAGAGATGCCATCCGCATCGAGACCGATTCTCAGACGACCCAAGAGAATCTGCGCGAAGCAAAACAAATTCTCGAGAGCGAGAAATGGTCTACCGCTCTCCTGGTAAGCGATCCTTGGCATCTCAAACGAGCGAAGCTCATGGCAAAAGATCTCGATTTAGAGATTTCGGTCTCCGCCACCCCCTCCTCGAAATTCAAGTCCTTCGGCACGCGCTCGCGCTTCCTTCTTACCGAGTTTGCGCTATTGCATTGGTTCCTCATCTCAGGAGAATAGTCCCTTGGAAATCTTCGACCGGACCCACGTGCTCACCCTCCTCTCTGGGGCGCTTCTTGGGGTTGTGCTCATTTGGGCGGGCCGCCGGGGCCAGCGCTGGCCGGTCGCTCTCCTCGCCTTCCTTAACCTCTCGGCCTACGGCTACAATCAATGGGTCTATGCCGACTTTGGCTACCCCATCCCGCTCGATAACATTCTACCTCTCCACCTTTGTGACATCGCCTCTCTCTTGGCGGGCTTTGCCCTTCTTACCAAGGTGCCATTGCTCAAAGAGCTCTGCTACTGCTGGGGGCTCGCAGCGACGCTACAAGCGCTCTTCACGCCGAACCTCCCCTATCCCTTTCCTCACCCGATCTACTTCACCTTTTTCGCTCAGCATGGAGCAATCGTCCTCACCGCCCTCTTTCTTCCTCTCGCTAGGGGATGGCGACCGCGGGCGGGGACCTTCCCACGTGTTATTCTCTGGAGTGAGATCTACTTTTTTTCAGTGCTGGCCTTTAATTGGATGGTGGGGACGAACTTTGGCTTCCTCCTGAAAAAGCCCTACGGGGCGACTCTTTACGACCACCTCGGACCTTGGCCGGTCTACCTTATCTGGGTCCAGCTTATCGGTGCCGTCGCGATGGCGCTTCTTCTCCTGCCCTTCGCAAAGCGAATTAACGTTTGGCGCTTTGGCTGAAGCAAAGTATGGCTTTTTCATGAGTGATTCCCCGGCCCCTCCCAAGAAGCGCAAGAGAGTGAACGTCCGCCGCCCGGATGTCATGACCCTCGTGCAAGCGGAGGTAGAGAAACATTACTACTCACCCATTGTGGAAAAACTGCGTGACCGTGGCGGGTCCCTCACCATCGGCAAGACGACCATCCGGCTCGCCGAACAATTCGGCTTCTGCTACGGCGTCGAGCGCGCCATCGATCTCGCTTACGCCGCGCGACGCGTTTTTCCGGATCAGCGCATCTTCCTCATTGGCGAGATCATCCACAATCCCGAGGTGAATCGGCAGCTGACTGAGATGAACATCGTCTCGCTCCCGTGGAAAGAGATTACGGCGGAATACGACCAGCTCGAGCCGGAAGATGTCGTCATCGTCCCCGCCTTCGGAGCGCCCACGAATTTCACGGAAAAAATCGAGCAGCAAGGATGCCATATCATCGATACCACCTGCGGCGATGTCATGAAGGTATGGCGCCGCGTGCGGACCTACGCCAAGTCCGGGGTGACTTCGCTGATCCATGGAAAAAGGGGACATGAGGAGACTCGCGCGACCGCCTCCCGAGCGATCGGGGAGAACAAAAAGGGTCACTATTTAATCGTCCTGACCCTCGCCGAAACCGATCTCGTGACCGACTACATCCGAAACTGTGGTGATAAGGCTGCCTTCCTCGCGCACTTTGAAAAAGCGCACTCAGAGGGCTTCGATCCTGACCGCCATCTCAGACAAGTCGGCGTCGCAAATCAGACGACGATGCTGAAGAGCGAGACCGAGGAGATTCAGCGCCGGGTCGGAAAGGCGATCGCGGACCGCGATGGTGCTACGGAAAATTTTCAAGTCTTCGACACCATTTGCGGGGCGACTCAGGAGCGCCAAGACGCCCTCTTCGACATGCTCAAGAAGCCCATGGACGTTCTCCTTGTCGTTGGCGGATATAACAGCTCGAACACGGCCCATCTGGTGGAAATTGGTAACGAAAATCTCCCCACTTACTTTATCCGGGAGGCCTCTTGTCTCGAATCGCTCGAAGAGATAGTCCACTTCGATCTCGTTACTAATGCTGAGATCACCTCCAAGAATATCTTAGCAGGCTTTGATGACGACGAGGCGACGATCGGAATCACCGCCGGGGCTTCTTGCCCCGCGAACCTTATCGAGGAGACAATTGTGCGGACTCTCGCACTGAGAGGAATCGAAAGAAAGACCGTCGAGGCGCTCTAACGAGAGCCTACTTTTTTACACTCTCAATCTGCTGCGCTACCTTCGCTGCGGAATCGTTTTTCCCCAGCTTGAGGAGGGCAGAGCGGTAAGCCCGCAGGATGCTAATCTGATTTGGGGTGCGCTCAAACCCCTTGCGGAGTGCTTTGGCGGCCTCACCCGGCTGAGCTGATGAGAGGTAGTAATTCCCGATCCGGAGTTCCATCGGGTAAGGAAGAGGAGGTGGGAGAAGGTTCAGCGCACTTCCTTGGCGATCAACTGCCGCTTTGAGAAAATTGAGCGCGGCCATCTTCGACGCTCCTTCTTCCTGCATGTGGATCAGGCCCCGCAATTCCGTCTCAAGGGTGATGATGACGCCTTTTGCCCGTATCCACTCGGAAAAGGAACTCGTCTCGCTAGCGAGCTTACGCGTTTTATCAAAGGCGCGTCCCTTTTCGGTGAATTTGGCGTGGAGCCAGCGCGCGCCCTCGAGGTCCTTTGCGGCGAGCGCCTTCCGGACTCCCAGCGCGAAGGCAAGGCAATCACGATAGCCAATCGCTAGAGACTTCTTCGGGAACCACTGCTCCTTCTCAAAGCTGCTGAGAGACTTGAGACCAGCATCGAAATCTTCTTTGGTCTCACGCATCATTGCAAGACGCGCCCCGAGAGTGCGCCCTTCCCACATGATAAGCGCCGCGCCGCGTGAGAAGACGCGGTCCTCGGTGATTTCTAGCTCGGCGAGTTCCTTCAAGATCGGGAGGGACTCATTATACTGGCCTTTAGTTGCCAGCAAATGCGCGTGATAGACTTTTGCGCGCACCCAGCCAGTGCAATCGTATTTTGCGACTCCCTGCTCTGTCATATAGGATTCATAAAGAGCGATGGCTTGCTCGCAGTAATTGATTGCCAGCCTCGCGTGGCCGCAGCGCGCCTCCACATGAGCAGCGGTCAGGTGAAAGGGCGCAAAGTCCGGGTGGAGCCGAGCCAGCTTGCGAGCAAACGGAAGCACATCATTCTCTAAAATTCCAGGGTTGAGAGGAGCTTCCGACTGGCTAGCGACCCAGAAGGCGACGACCGAAACATTCTCGGGATTAGCTTTAACCATCTCAAAGAGCCCATCCCAGCAAGCTTTCTGGCCCGGACCAGGGTTCCCGAATTCATCAAAGCCGTCTCGCGTAAGGAAAAGCCCAAGAAGTCTCGACTGGCGATCCTCGGGATACTTTTTCGAGATCGCGAGGTAGGTGTCGCCTGCCGCGCGCGTGCCATTGGCGTAAAGTTGGCCCGCCGCTTGAGCGTAGCCCTGCTCCATCGCAATTCCCGCCCCCGCGTCTACGAGATCGAGCATCCGGTCGATCGCGTTTTTGCGCTCTTTGAAAAATTCGTTATTGCTCCCGGTCAGCGCCATCGCGATCCCCCAATAGGCCATGAGACAATCTGGATCGGCCTTCGCCGCCTCACAGAAATGGCGGTAAGCCTCGAAGTCCCACGGCGCGTTGAGCTGAGCGATCCCCTGAATCACATGGCTAGCCGCCTTCTCAGACTTAGTGCTGATCGGCATCGTCATTGTCGAAAACTCCGGGCGGATCTTGGGAGGAGGGAGCTTCTGCACCACCGGATTCACCACGCTAAGGGGGTCGAAGTCGCCCTTCGCCAAGCTAATAAAAAGAAGAGTAAGGAGGAGAACAATGCGCACGCCCTGTTTTCGGGCAAAAGTTCTCTGCTGGCAATGTCTTTCCCTCGACACCCTGCCCTTACTTAGCTTCACTTCGCCCCATGAAGGTCGGTTTAGTGGGTTGTGGAAAAATGGGGCAGGCTCTCGCACTCGGAGCTGTCAAGTCGGGCATCCTTAATCCAAAAATTCTTTATCTCTACGATTCCTACCAGCCCGCTCTCGACGAACTAGCTAGCGAGTTGGGCGCTTCCGCCTGCCCCGACCTCTCTTCTCTTACTGAGAAGATCGACACCCTCCTCATCTGCGTCAAACCGGCCGATCTCGCAGACGTCATCAAGGCGATCCCTGCTGACAGAGGTCTCCTGATCGTCTCGATCGCGGCTGGCGTCACCCTCTCGCAGATGGCAGACATGAGCGGAAGCGAGCTCCGCTTAATCCGAGCAATGCCGAACACCCCAGCCTTGATTGGAGAAGGCGCTGCCGCCTTCGCGCGCGGTGAAAGCGCGACTGATTCTGACGCTGATTTCGCCCGTAACCTCCTCGGATCGGTCGGAAGTGTGCAGGAAATTAAGGAGCAGCTCATGGACGCCATCACCGGCCTCTCCGGCAGCGGACCAGCCTACGTCTTCACCTTTATCGAGGCACTTGCCGATGGCGCCCTGCTTGAGGGCCTCCCCCGTGACCAAGCTCTGGCACTAGCAACGCAAACGGTTCTCGGCGCAGCTGCGATGGTTAAGGCAACAGGGGAACTGCCCGCCTCCTTACGTGATAAAGTAACCTCCCCAGGCGGAACCACCATCGCCGGCCTCGCCGCTCTCGAGGAAGGTGCATTCCGCTCGACCGTCATCGGTGCCGTGAGCGCCGCCACTCGTCGGTCGCGCGAGCTTGGGCGCGGTTAATCTGTCTGAAGCCCGACGTTTTTTCTTTCGCTTACCACCCCTGAAGGACACTTTTCCCCCTCCCGACCGAAATCCCCCCTTCGAAGAATGAGAATCATCGCCATCGCTAATCAGAAAGGAGGAGTCGGAAAAACGACGACTGCGATCAACCTCTCGGCCGGATTGGCCGCTCGCGGAAAGAAGATCCTCCTCCTCGATCTCGACCCCCAGGCGAATGCCACCTCCGGCCTCGGCGCAGATGCCAGCTCGGAGAACTGCATGTACTACCCTCTATTAGGCCAAGCTAAAATTGAGGAAAAGATCATCGCCTCCCGCTTAGAAAATCTCTGGCTCGTCCCCGGCGATATGGACCTCGCCGGAGTCGAGATCGAGCTTGCCCAGATGGACGACTACCTCTCCCGCCTCCGCACGATTCTCGAGGACCTCGCGACGACCAGCTCCTTCGACTACTGCATCCTCGACACCCCTCCCTCACTAGGCGTCCTCATGACCTCCGCGCTCGCCGCGGCCGATGAAATCATCATCCCGCTCCAGTGCGAGTGGTTCGGTCTCGAGGGTCTCGCCAAGATCGTCCACGTCATCGAGCGCATTAAGGAAGCTAACGTAAATCCTAACGTCCTCCTCGAGGGGATCCTAATGACAATGTATGACGCCCGCACCAATCTCTCCCGCTCAGTTGTCGAAGAGGTGACAAAATTTTTCCCCGAACAGCTCTATCGGGCGATCGTCCCTCGCTCAATCCGGATTGGCGAATCCCCTAGTTATGGCCGCACAATTTTCGAGCATGACCCCCAAGGAGCGGGCTCACTTGCCTACGCCGCCTTTGCCGATGAGTTTATCAATCGACGTGCTAGAAGCCCAGTTTAGCAGTCCTCTCGGGGCTGTGGAACATTGACACATTCGATGAGGAACACTGGAATGCTACTTGACCCCGCTTCCCCTCCTCACAATACTCCCGCTCAAGGAGCAGGAGGGTGAGCTGACCCCCCTGTTCGTCCGCTCCTGAAAAATATCGGATACCTTAAATATTAATTTCTCTCAGCTCTTTCTAACTAACTCAATTTCAAAGATTCAAACAATGTTTGCAAAATTTTTCGGTATGATGTCGAACGACATCGGAATCGACCTCGGCACCGCGAATACCCTCGTCTATGTCAAGGATCACGGAATCGTCCTCCGTGAACCATCCGTTGTCGCGGTGCGTGCCGGGACTAATGAGGTCCTTGCGGTGGGTGATGATGCCAAGCGTATGCTCGGCCGAACTCCCGGTAATATCGTCGCCATTCGGCCTCTCCGCGATGGCGTTATCGCCGACTTTGAGGTCACCGAGGCCATGCTTCGCCATTTCATAAAAAAGGTGAGCAACAAACGGCGGGCGCACCCTCGGGTCGTTATCGCCATCCCTTCTGGCATCACTGAGGTCGAGCGGCGCGCCGTTAAGGAATCTGCTGAACAAGCTGGAGCCCGCGAGGTCTACCTAATCGAAGAGCCCATGGCCGCCGCCATCGGGGTCGGCCTCCCCGTTCAGGAAGCTTCAGGTAACATGATCGTAGATATCGGCGGTGGAACCACCGAGGTTGCTCTCATTTCACTTTCTGGAATCGTCTACGCACGCAGCGTCCGCACCGCAGGCGATGAAATCGACGAAGCGATCACACAATACATGAAGCGTGCTTATAATCTCATGATTGGCGAGCGCACCTCAGAGGACATCAAGATTCGCATCGGCTCTGCTGCACCGCTTCCCAAAGAAACGGGCATGGAGGTCAAAGGTCGCGACCTAGTATCCGGCTTGCCCAAAACCGTTACCATAACCTCCCAAGAAGTCCGTGACGCCATGGCCGACCCGCTCAACACCATCGTCGATGCCGTTCGCACCACCCTAGAGCGCTGCCCGCCGGAACTTGCAGCGGACTTAGTCGACCGAGGACTCGTCCTCGCCGGAGGCGGCGCCCTCTTACGGGGCCTAGATAAGCGACTGCGCGAAGAAACTGGTCTCCCCGTCCACGTTGCCGAGGACCCCCTCAGCGCGGTCGCCGAGGGCACCGGTAAGGTGCTCAGCGAGATCGGATTCCTCCAGCAAGTGACCAACGCAGAGCGCTAAGCAGCTTACGCTCTAATCGGCTATGAGGCCCCTGAACTTTCTCGCGCTCCTGCTTTTCCTAGCAGGAACAGTGTGGGTATTCACCCGCAGCGAGAAAGCTGTGCGAAAAATTCAAGCTGGTTACTACTCGGCGATCTCCCCTTTTGTCTCTAAAGGCGGTGAGGTCGACGCCTTCGCCACCTCCTTCATCGAGGAAGTTTCCCACTCCGAAGATCTTCAAAGAAAGCTAGATCAAGCCCAGCGTGAACGTGACCGCTTCAAGCTCATCGCCTCACGGATTCGGGAACTTGAGACGGAAAATAACGAACTCCGAAACGCGCTCGCTTTCCAAAGGCAGACTCAGTTCAACGTCATCGCAGCCCGGATTGTTCGTCGCCAACCCCTCACTTGGGGAAGCACGGCCGAGATCGACCGTGGGGCCGAGGATCACATTGGAGTATCTCTCCCGGTCCTCGCTTCCAATGGAGGCCTTGTCGGCCGGATCAATCAGCCGGGCGATGAGGTCTCCTCCGTTCTCCTCATTACCGATGAAGCCTCGCAGGTTTCCGTCCGTGTTGAGGGCACCGCTGAAGTCGGTATTTTAAGCGGTCACCGGACAAATTATGGAGAGGCGCCGCGACTGCGCCTACGCTACCTCTCGAAGAACGCCGTTCTTCAAAAAGGAATGAAGGTTTACACCAACGGGCGGGGAGAACTCTTCCCCGCAGACATCCCTGTCGGGACGATCGAAGACTTTGAGGCCGGACCAGTTTACGGCGAGGCGGTAATAATTCCCTCCGTAGATTTCAACAACCTCAAAACCGTCTTCGTGATCACCGACTCCCCTGGAGATTAAATCACGAACGAATGTTTCTCTACCACATCAGCCTCATCGGACTACTGCTCCTCAGCTGTATTATCCAGCAGTTCTTACCCCCGATCAACGCATGGTATGACGCCCGCGTCCTCATCGTCCCTCTCGTTGTAGTTTGCAGTGCCGCCACCGTGCCGACAGCGGGCATGCTCCTACTCGTCTTCCTCGGCGGTTTTCTCTGGGATGCCCAGCAGATCCTCAATCCCGGCGGGGGCGACCCTGAGATCTACCACAGCCAGATCGAGACCATGAAGTTCGGCTATTCTATCCTCCTCTTCGTTCTCATGGGCTTTCTCATGCAGGGAATCCAGCCCCTCTTTAAGCAAGGAAAATGGTATCTCTCCGCAATGCTTACCGGCGTTGCCATGTTCCTCTACCTCACCGTCGAATATCTCCTCTTCAGCTTCATCCGCGGTGACTTCGATATCACAAGCGGCGTTTTTAACCAGATTGGCCTTACTTCCCTGATCACCATGATGGCCTCCCCCATCGTCTTCTGGATTCTCTTCCGCATTGCCAATCTGTGTAAACATGAAATCAGCTACGACTCGCTTCGTAGACGATCCTACTAACTCGCGCTAGCCACATGGAACCCAAATACCGCTTCAGACTCTACCTCCTCACCGCCCTCGTCCTCGTCGGCTGCGGAACCCTTCTCTCGCGCCTCCACGAGTTCCAGATCGAAAAGCGTTCTAAGTTCGTTGCGAACATCCCAACCCTCCACATCGTCCGCGTCCGCGAACCCGGCATCCGAGGCGAAATCACCGATCGAAATCTCGTCGTCCTCGCCGGGAACAAGCGGTCCTATGAAGTCGTCTTTAATCTGGAAGACATCTACAACAGCTGGCGTCTTCAGAATAAATTATCCGACAGCGCCGCTCAGGAAGATGTCGAAAAAGACGCCAGCGGAAAACCCGTCGACGATACTCCGAAGGACATCGTCGGCATCGTCAATAGCTGGGTCATCCCCCGTATTAAGAATATTGGCCTAGAAGGAAAACAGTTCTCAAATGCCCTCGCAGTCCACTACCGGACCCACGGTGGTTTCGTCCCCTTCACCTACCGCACCGATCTTACCTATGATGAGTTTGCCAAACTCGCCGAAGCCAGCCTCGACCTCCCCGGAGTCTCCGTCACCGTCCGCCCCCGCCGCAATTATTCCTACGGCACGCTCGGTTGCCATTTTCTCGGACGGGTGAATCAGTGGGATAAAGAAAATATTCCCCCTGAATTCGATAACCAAAGGAGTCACTACACCGGAGACGACTGGGGAGTCGCGGGCGTAGAAGCTACCATGAATGCTGAGCTCTCAGGCGAGGGCGGCGTGAAAACTTACGTCCGTAACGAGAAGAACAAGGTCATTAAGGTTGAACACTACACCCCCCCCACACAGGGCGCGCGCGTCGAATTAACGATCGATGCCAACATCCAGTTCATCGTTGAAAACATCCTTCGTAAGGTTGGCCGCGGGGCCGCCGTGGTGATGGACCCCAATAATGGCGAAGTCCTCGCGATGGCCTCGGTGCCGAATTACGACCCGAACGACTTCATCCCCGGCATTCAGAGTGAGAAGTGGAAAGCTTATCTTGCCAACAAAGCGACCCCCTTCGTGAACCGCGCGATCTCCTCTTACACCCCGGGCTCAACCTTCAAGCTCCCCACTGCCATTGCCGGAGCCCGCCTAGGGAAGGTCAACTACAGTCATAACTGCATCGGCCACACCTCCTTTGGCAAGCTTAAGATTCGTTGTTGGCAGACCTCTGGTCACGGTCGCCTCGGCTTGAGCGAGGCGACTCAGCGCTCATGCAATCCCTATTTTATGTCGATGGCTGGAAGTCTCGGAGCCACCAAAATGGTCGAGACCTTCGAGATGATGGGCCTCGGTCGTCGCTCCGGCATCCGCCTTCCCAGTGAGAGCGCAGGCATCGTCCCCGGTAGCACCTACTGGAAGCGCGCCATCAAGCCGGGTGCCTTCATCACCCCTGCCAATGTCGCGCTTATGTCCATCGGCCAATTCGATTCCGCCGCCACTCCCCTGCAAATTTGCTCCGTCGCCGCCACCATCGCAAACGGCGGACGCTATTACCAACCGCGCATCGTCCGCCGTGTCGTGGGTAAGGACTACAATGACAAGGACATTGTCCTTGTAGAAAATGTTCCCATCGTAAAGAAAAACCTCCTCAACGAGGGTCTCACAGAGCATCGCCTTGAAGTCATCCGGAAAGGAATGTGGAAGGCCGCGAATGAAGAAGGCGGGACCGGCGGTCGCGTGAGCGCGCCCCTGAAGGACGTCTTCGTAGCCGCAAAGACAGGAACCGCGCAGACCGGACAACCTGATTCAGGCGACAAGAACAATGCCTGGACCGCCTCCTTCGGCCCATACGAGAACCCTCGCTACGCCATCTGCGTTATGGTTCAAAACGGACGCAGCGGAGGAAAAGTCGCCGGAACTCTCAGCGGCATGATTTACCGCGGTATCTTCGGCATCGAAGCCGGATTCAAACCCCGCCTAACCAAGATGGGAATCTACCAGGGCGACTTCCTCCCTATCGAAGACATCGAACTTCCCGAGGGCGACATGCTCGACGTCCCCTTCACAGACGCTGGCGAGACCGGTAACGAGATCGATACCGAACTCCTCGAATCCGGCCAACCCATCAAGGTAAAACCCAATACCGTCCCCCTCCCCACCATCGCGCCTGAAGAGGACTCTGATTAGTCACTCCAAGCGCGCCCTTCTTTCCCCAACCACACACCCAAACCCCAGTTTTCCTTACAAAACAACTTTCATACTATGATCAAACGAATCAAAAGCGTCCTCGGACTCGGCACTCCCGATCCCAATTCCGGCCGCACCATCATTATCAATTCCGAGCGTCTCGAACGCCGTGTTGCCCTTCTCGAGGATGGAATCCTCGAGGAATACAACGTGGAGCGTGAGGGAGACGACAACATCGTCGGCGGCATCTTTAAAGGCCGGGTCAAAAATATCGAACCCGGACTCAAGGCCATGTTTGTCGATATCGGGCTCGATAAAAATGCCTTCCTCCACTTTTGGGACGCCATTCCGGCCGCCCTCGACGGCGGCCTTGAGGAAATCCGCCGCGACGGACGACCAAAGAAAAAGCAGAAAAAGATCACCTCAAAGGACATCCCGAGCATCTATCCCATCGGCTCGGAAATTATGATCCAAGTCTCGAAGGGACCGATCGGAAACAAAGGACCACGCGTCACCACCAACGTCTCCATGGCGGGTCGCTACCTCGTCCTCATGCCGTTCTCTGACCAGTTCGGAATCTCACGAAAGATTGACGACCCCAAAGAGAGACAACGTTTACGCAAGATCATGCAAAAGCTCAGCGTCCCAGAGGGCATGGGCATCATCATGCGCACCGTCGCCATCGGCGCGCGCTACCGACACTTCGTCCGCGACCTCGCGATGCTGCTGGAACAGTGGTATGGAATAGAGGAAAAGCGGGATTCTAAACAAGCCCCAGTTGTCTGCTATCAAGAGCCCAACCTCATCGAAGGAACGGCAGTCAATTTCCTCACCGATGAGGTCGACCAAGTTCTCTGCGATGATGAAGAAACGGCGCTTCACGTCCAGGAACTGGCCGGTAAGATCTCCCGCCGTGCCAAGCGCCGGATTCACTATCTCCCCGGCAAACAGACCATTTTCGAGCGCTACGGAATTCAGAAGCAGATCGATGAAGCCTTCATGCGCCAGGTCTGGCTCCCCTGCGGCGGCTACATCGTAATCGATGAAACCGAAGCCCTCATTTCGATCGATGTCAACACGGGCCGAAATCGCGGCTCGAAAGACGTCGATAAAATGCTCCTCCAGACCAACGTCGAATCCGCCATCGAGGTCGCCCGCCAGCTCCGCCTCCGCAATATCGGTGGACTGGTCGTCGTCGACTTCATCGACATGCGTCACCGCCGTGATCAGCAGACGGTCTACCGCACCATGAAAGAGCGCCTCAGCCGCGATAAGGCCAAAACTCAGGTCCTCCAGATTTCCTCCGTCGGCCTCATGGAAATGACGCGCCAGCGCCTGAATGAAAGTCTCCTCGATTCCACCCTCGAACCCTGCCCGTATTGTCAAGGCCGCGGCCGCATCAAGAACACGATGAGCATGAGCATCGAGATCCAGCGCCGCCTAAATACCGTCATCCAGCGCCAGCAGGAAAATAACGACACCGGTGACCTCATCGTCGCCGTTAATTCCGATGTCTTGAACCGCTTTAAAACTGAGGACTCCAAGCTCCTCATGGAACTCGAGCGCTCACACGCCGGACGCCTCATCTTCCGCAGCGATGCCAGCATGCACCGGGAACGCTTCTCTATCATCGATGCAAAGAGCGAAAAGGCTCTCGTGCAGGGATAGAGCTCCTAGTTTAACCAAAAAGGCCACGGCGCATCCCGCACCGTGGCCTTTTTACTAATCTTGAAACGCTACTCCCACTCGATGCTCGCGGGCGGCTTGGTCGAGATATCGTAGAGAACGCGATTGATCCCGGAGACCTCATTCAAAATATCCTGACTAGCTTCGCGGAGTAGCTGAGCCGGGAGGTCGACCCACTCAGCGGTCATCGCATCTTCACTTATCACCGCCCGAAGATTGGTGGCCCACTCGTAGCTCCGCTCATCCCCCTTGACCCCCACCGTCTTGACCGGGATCAATCCGGCATAGGCCTGCCACACCTTATTATACCAATCGTATTCTTTGAGCTTGCCGATGAAAATGGCGTCGCAGTCTCGAATAATATCCAGCTTATGACGGTCGACCGCGCCGGGGCAACGCACCGCCAATCCGGGTCCTGGAAATGGATGCCGGCCTAGAATATCGGCCTCGATCCCGAGGGCCGCGCCGAGCTCGCGCACCTCATCCTTGAAGAGTTCCGCGAGAGGCTCGAGAACCTTGCCCTCGGCCTGAAGCTCGAGGATTTTCGGAACTCGATTATGGTGCGTTTTGATAACGGAAGCCTTAGACTTCGCATTTGAGGCGCTCTCGATAACATCTGGATAAAGCGTTCCTTGCGCGAGCATTTCAGCATCACCCACCGCATCCCAGAAGACCTCAATGAACATATTCCCGATGATTTTTCGCTTCTCTTCGGGCTCATCTTTACCCGCTAGAGCATCCAGAAAACGATCCGAGGCATCGATCGTCTCAATGACCACGCCCATCCGCCTAAAGTTCTCCTGAACCTCAGCCGCCTCATCTTTTCGTAAAAGACCATTATCGACAAAGATGGCCCGCACCTTAACCCCTGCCTCGTTGAGGAGAACGACGAGCACGGTGCTATCGACTCCCCCGCTCACTCCGCAGACGATCTGCCGATCACCGACTCGCTCGCGGATCCCCTCGATCATTTCTCTCTTGAAATCCTCGATCAGGAAAGGCTGAAGCTCGCTCGCGCGATTGAGGAAATTTTTTAAAATCTGATTTCCTTCGTGGCTGTGGGTCACCTCAGGATGAAACTGGATCCCATAGAACTCTCCGGGCCACTTAAGACTGACCGGCGTCCCGTGCTGATTAGTGGCGATCGCCTGCGCCTCGGCATGAAGATTCTCGACGGTATCCGAATGGCTCATCCAGACCTGCGACTCGGCAGAGATCCCCAGAAAAAGATCGGCGTGACTAACCGGCTTGAGCATCGCTTGGCCATACTCGCGCTTGTTACTCGGCTTCACCGATCCACCGAATTTGATATTGAGAAGCTGCATCCCATAGCAAACCCCGAGGACTGGAACGCCGAAGCTCTTCAGGAGATCGAAGTCGATATCAGGGGCCTCCGGGTCGCTCGTGCTCCGTGGTCCTCCGGAAAGAATTACAGCACCCGGCTTTCCGATTTCGCCGATTTCCTCAGGCGAGTAAAGCTTGGCGAAAAACCCGAGCTCCCTCACGCGGCGAACAATGAGTTGGGTATACTGGGAGCCGAAATCGAAAACGGCGACGTGGTTCGTCTCTTGCATGATCTTTTAGAAAAAAGTTAGCTCGCGGGCTGATAGTTCGTCGGCTCCTCAGTGATCGTGACATCATGCGCGTGGCTCTCGCGAAGCCCCCCAGAGGTTATTTGCACAAACTGCGCCTTTTCCTTAAGTTCAGCAATCGTGCGCGCTCCGACGTATCCCATCCCAGAGCGAAGCCCGCCCATCAGCTGAAAGACGACATCGGCTAGAGGACCCTTATAAGGGACGCGCCCCTCCACCCCTTCCGCTACCAGCTTACCGCTCGAGTTCTGCCCGTAGCGGTCACCCGCACCCTTCCGCATCGCCCCGATCGACCCCATCCCGCGATAGGTTTTAAAACGTCGCCCCTGTGAGTGAACCGTCTGGCCCGGGCTCTCACGCGTCCCCGCAAGAAGCGAGCCGAGCATGACGAGATCCGCCCCCGCAGCCAGTGCCTTGGTGATATCGCCTGAGTAGCGAATTCCCCCATCGGCGATAACTTTGACACCATGTTCATGCGCATATTCCGCGACGTTCTGCACCGCAGTGAACTGGGGCATCCCTACCCCGGAAATCACGCGCGTGGTGCAGATCGAGCCCGGACCCACGCCGACCTTGAGCGCACTCGCTCCGGCCGAGATGAGATCACGCGCGCCCTCAGCTGTCACCACGTTCCCGGCTATCACCGGGCGGTCGCTCAGAGAACGGAGTTTCTCGATGACTTTCAGCACCCGGTCAGTGTGGCCAGTCGCGGCATCGATAAAAAGAGCATCCGCGCCTGCTTCCAGAAGCGCCTGAGCTCGCTCATAGAATTCTTCCCCTGGCCCCACCGCCGCTCCACAGCGGAGCTGACCATTAGGATCCTTCGCGGCATTCGTAAAGGTGATGCGCTTTTCGATATCCGCACCCGTAATAAGGCCGACCAATTTTCCATCAGGATCGACCAAAGGGAGCTTCTCAATACGATTTTCGTAAAGAATCTGACGCGCTTCCTCCTGCCCCATACTCGCTCGTGCCGTGATTAGCCTGCTAATAGGTGTCATCACCTCCTCGACGAGCGACTCCGCACTTGGCACATGCCGGAGGTCTCGCCCGGTGACCATGCCTTCGAGTTTCCCCTCAGCATCGACAACCGGAAAGCCCGAAAACCCCTCGTATTCCATGATCTGGCGAACCTCGGCAACCGTGTTTCGCCGACTCACCGTGAGCGGAGTATGGATGACGGCATTTTCCGAGCGCTTCACTTTGGAAACCATCGCCGCCTGTTCTTCTATCGAGCAGGCCCGGTGGATGACTCCGATCCCACCTTCCCGAGCGAGCGCCATCGCAAGTTCGGTCTCGGACACGGTATCCATCGCGGCTGAAACCACCGGAATATTGAGTGGAATACCATCCGTAAGATGCGTCCGAATGTCTGAATCCGAGGGCAGAATCTCACTCAGACCGGGGGTCAAAAGAACGTCATCGAACGAAAGGGCCAAAGAAATATCCGCCATGAGCGAGTCAATGGAAACCGCCTCGCGAAATCAAGCGCGATGTTCGTTCGCTGGAATTTTTGTCAGAGACAATCAATCGAGGAAAACGATTTTTCCCGCCGTCCCCTTCTCCCCCGCCTCAAGCGCAGCCTGCGCCGCATGCTGTTCTGGCGAGCAAGATGCATCAATCGGCGCATCCGCCGCTTCGACACTCGCCTCAACAAGGCCTTTCTCAATGAGGTAGGCTTCAACTTCTTCCCCGCTGACATCCGGTAGCATCTCGCCATTCACCTCCACGCAGGGGCTAAGTGGCTGACCAGTCTTCTGCTCCATCTCCCATCGAAAAGCAGGATTCTTAATAATATCCTTCTCTTCAAAGCTCAGGTCGTATTTCCGCATGATGGCACGGACGCCTTCACTCCAACCACAAAATGTCTTCACGTAGGCCGTTATCTGGGGGGCTGAATCGCTCATCTGGCAGACCCTAGCGCGCTGCCCGCATTTCTCAAGTTTTCTCAGTGCCGCTTTTGCGATAGCTTCGTTCCGATGTCGCTCCGGGTCATTCTTAACTTCGCTCTCACAGCCGATGGTAAAATATCGACGCGCGAAAAATCCCCTGCCCGCTTTACCTCCCTCAAGGACCTCGAGAAACTCCACGAGATCCGAAAGATGGCGGACGCGATCCTCGTCGGACGCGGCACCCTTGAGGCAGACCAGATGACTCTGACGACCAAATCCGATAAGCAACCCCTCAGGGCCGTCCTTTCGCGAACCGGAATCTTTGACAAAAGTCACCCCATTTTTCAAAAAGAAGGTGGCCCACTCCACCTCATCATCACCGAAGGTCCCGGCGATCCTCCTCGCGGCCCCACCATCCACCAATGCTCACTCTCCGAGTGGCTCGAGTGGCTCGCCGAGCAGCCTGATACAGAAACCCTCCTCTGCGAAGGGGGCGGCCAGCTCGCTCACGCGCTCTTCCAGCTCGATTGCGTCGATGAGATTTTTCTCACCCTTGCAACCCACAGCCTCTTCGGGGGCAAATCAGCACTCACACTCACTGGAGAAACGACCTCATTTCTACCAAAATCGCTTTTTTATAGGCTGGAATCGATCTCCGACGCCGCTCCCGGTGAATATTTTTTACACTACACCCGAAAAGATAATCTTTCCTAAATAGTCCTCTTTTGTTTAACATCCAATTCAAATGAGCCAACGTTCCGTCATGACCTTTCCCTGTCCGGCCTGCGACCTAGTAATCAGCCTGACTGGACAGCAGGCCGTAGGCCCCTGTCCCTATTGCCAAACCGAGATCCAGGCCCTTTTTAACGTCGTCGCCATCGACCGCCTTCCATCTCACCTAGGCCCTAGTGAAAAAGGCTACGATGCTCGCTGTTTCAGGCCCGACGGACGCAGTCTCGGCAGTGACTGGAGATCGCACACCCCACAAGCAAAATGAGGCGATTAATTAGCGACCTCAAAAAAAATCCCTTTCCATCTGCCAGTCACGGTGCGTAAGTCCGCCCCCGTGTCCAAGATCTTGATCATCGCCGAGAAGCCCTCCGTCGCTACCGACCTCTCAAAAGCCCTCGCCAAGTCTTTAGGGAAATTTGAGAAAAAAGGAAAGTCGCGCGACTCACAGTATTTTAAGAACGATCGGGCCATGATCACTTCTGCGGTCGGTCACCTCGTTGAGCTGAAAATGCCCACTGGCCCAAATGGCAAGAACCTCCCTTGGAAGTTCGATGTCCTCCCCGCCATCCCTAAAACCTTTGACCTCCAGCCGATCGAGCAGACCGAAGCACGCCTCAAGCACGTCCTGAAGTTGGCCAAGTCCAAAGCCGTCACCGAGATCGTCAACGCCTGCGATGCGGGCCGCGAGGGTGAACTCATTTTCCAATATATCATGGACATCGGAAACATCACAAAGCCGATCAAGCGGCTCTGGATGCAATCGATGACCACCTCTGCCATCCAAGAAGCATGGGACTCCCTCCGCGATGGCGAAGAAATGTCAGCCCTCGCCGACGCCGCCAAGTGTCGCTCGGAGTCAGACTGGCTTGTCGGCCTGAACTCGACTCGTGCTCTCACCTGCTTCCGCTCCCGTCACGGTGGCTTTAATATCACCGCCGCAGGCCGCGTCCAGACCCCGACTCTCGCTATCCTCGCCCGTCGGGAAAAGGAAATTCAAGCCTTCACCTCCACCCCCTATGCCGAGGTTCACGGCTCCTTCAGCGTCGCTGCCGGGGCCTACGAAAGTAAGTGGGTCGACCTCGACTTCAAAAAAGACGAAAATAACCCGCACGGCCGCGCCGAGCGCATCTGGGATAAAGACCGCGCCAAGCTCATCGCCGAGCGCTGCCAAGCAAAGACGGGGATTGTCACCGAGCAGAAGAAGCCGACGAAGCAGATCGCCCCCCAGCTCTACGACCTTACAACCCTCCAGCGGGAAGCCCCCTTCACCGCCAAGAACACCCTCGGCCTCACCCAAGCCCTCTATGAGCGCCACAAAATGGTGACCTACCCGCGAACCGATTCCCGCTACCTCCCGGAAGATTATCTTCCTAACGTTAAAAAGGTCGTCGAGGAACTCGCGAACTCCAGCTCGGATCTTTCTTCTTGGGCTAAAGACGCCATCAAAAACGACCGCCTCAAGTTCCAAAAGCGCGTCTTTAACAACGCCAAGGTCTCGGATCACTTCGCCATCATTCCCACCGGGCGCGTCGTCAAAATCAATGAGCAAGAAAGCAAGCTTTACGACATGATCGCCAAGCGCTTCCTCGCCGTCTTTTTCCCGCACGCCGAGTTCGAGGTCACCAAACGCACCACCACCATCGACCACGGTTCAGAAAAGGACACCTTCCGCACTGACGGTAAAATTCTCGTCGTCCCCGGCTGGCTCGGCGTCTACGGTCGCAAGCCGGGCGTTGGTGCCGGAAAAGACGAACTCTGCATCGTCCAAGAGGGAGAAGATGCCAAAGCGGACTCGATCGAAATGCTCGAGAAGGAAACCAATCCACCCGCCCGTTTCACCGAGTCCACCCTCCTCTCGGCGATGGAAGGAGCCGGGAAACTTGTCGAAGACGAGGAACTCCGTGAAGCGATGTCCGAGCGCGGCCTCGGCACCCCGGCCACTCGCGCCGCCACCATCGAAGGACTCATCCGCCAAAAATACATCACGCGCGATGGCCGAGAGCTTATCGCGACAGGAAATGGCGTGCGCCTCATTGACCTCCTCGAGGACATGGACGTGAAAGCCCTCACCTCCCCATCGATGACCGGTGATTGGGAGGCCAAGCTCCGCAGCATGGAGCAAGGCAAACTCGACCGCGCCACCTTCATGTCGGAGATCGCTCGCTTCACCGAGGACGCCGTCAGCAAAGCACGGAAACACTACGACGCCGCCATTTCCAAACCTTACCCGGACTTAAAATGCGCCTGCCCAAATTGCGAAGCTCCTGAGCTTAAGCAGACCGATGCAACCTACGAATGCCGCGAGCCAGACTGCACCTTCCGCATCTCAAAGTATATCGCCGGACGCCGCATCACTGAGGAAGAAGCCATCACCCTCTTCACCACCAAGCTCCTCGAAGAGCGCAGCGGCTTTGTCTCACGCTTCAATCGACCCTTCGATGCTGCTCTCGAGCTGATCCAAGTCGTCTCCAAAACCGGAAAAAAAGGAAAGTGGAAGACCAACTTCGTCTTCGATTCCGACCTCGAATCCGCAGAAGATCTCACCGACGATCAACTCCTTAAAGAAGTGACTCTCACTACCGGAAAAAAAGTGAAGCTCTACGAGACCGAAAAGGCCTTCATGGTCCCCGACCTCGTCTCGAAGGATAATCCCGACGGTTTCCGTCTCGGCAAAACGATCCTCCAGAAGGAACTCAGCGCGACCGAAGTCGAGGAGCTTTTCACCAAAGGCAAAACACCTCTCCTAAACGGCTTCGTAAGTAAGCGCACCAAGCGCGCCTTCTCGGCTCACCTCACCCTCGATCCGGAAACAGCCAAGATCGGCTTCGAGTTCGCCGCCAAAAAAGCGGCAAAGAAAGGAGCCAAAAAAGCAGCTAAAAAAGCGACCAAAAAGGACTGAACAATCGTTTGGGTCAATTTTAGACTTCTTCTCGAGAAGTGAACAGCAAGCCTAGGTTTACGAGTCACCATAGTCCCTGGATGACTTGACCCGAACTAGCGATGCCACCGCCAAAAAACTTCTTTGGCCTACCCGCTCTTCCTACCTAACCTCCGCCCGTGTTCGAATTCACTCTTTTCCGCATCCCCGTTCGCGTGGAACCTTGGTTTTGGCTCACCGGATTCCTCCTAGGAGGAGGTCTTCGTGCTCGCGGCTCCTCAGAGTTTCTCGAGGTCATGATGTGGATGGTCGTCGTCTTCCTATCCATCCTCATTCACGAGTTCGGACATGCCCTCACCAGTCGTAAGTTGACGGGCGTTCAGCCACGCGTTCGGCTCTGGGCGATGGGAGGTCTCGCCTACCCCAACACCCACCTCAGCAAAAAGGACTCGCTCAAAGTGACCCTCGCAGGGCCCGCAGCCGGCCTCCTCTTCTTCGCACTGATCTGTCTCGCTCTCGTTTTAAAATATGGAACCCTCGGGATGGCCGATATCGTCATCTGGAACATCACCCACCAGAATGATCTTCTTCCCGGAAATGGGCTCGCCATTTTAAACATGGATCCCGTCGCTCGGCAGCTTGTCCGATCCCTCATTTTCATCAATTTCTGGTGGAGCCTCGTCAACCTTCTTCCAGTCTATCCCTTGGACGGCGGTCAGGCTTACGCGGCGATCGAAAATTCCCAGAAAAAGGTCTACCAAGTTGGCATGATTACCGGAGTGGTCACCGCCCTCGTCGGTTTCCTTCACTTCGGATCGCTCTACATCGCGCTCCTCTTTGGCTTCCTCGCCTTCCAGAATTTCCAGCGCCTACAGGAAAATGGAGGGTGGAAATAGCTCCTCCCTGCAGCTAGCTCAAGATCAGACGTCCCCCGGCGAGGATGGCAAATCCTACCACCATCCACTCAAACGCACGCTGCGAGATCAAGACGAGGAGATGTCTCCCAAAAAAGACCCCAAGCAGAATGACCGGAACAAGCTTGAGATTCAGCAGGAGGGTGTCCGCAGTCGTGAAATCCAATCCACTCATAAAAGGGAGTTTGATGAGATTGATGAGCAGGAAAAAACGCGCGCCGATCCCGATCATTTCCATCTTAGGCGCCCGCTTCGAGAGAAAGTAGAGCTGAAACACCGGTCCGGCGGCATTCGCAATCATCGTCGCAATACCTGCGCCCATCCCTGCCCCGAACCCGAATCCTGCCGAATGGGCAATCCTGTCGAATGAATCCTGAAAAAGTTTTCGCATCATCTGAATCGCTACCATCAGGAGAATGATTCCTCCAATGGTCGGCTTAGCCCAAGCTTCTGGGAGCCAGTCCAAGAGGAAAAAACCAACCACCAGACCGATCAGCGCCGGTGGGAGCAAGCGCCACACTGGTGCCCACGAGGCGTGCTTCCGGAACATCGGGTAGACGCTCAGATCCGCCACAATAAGCATTGGAAGAAGAATACCAACGGATGCTTTGCCGAAAAGCTCCGCCACAATAAAGACGGCGATGAGACCCAAGCCCGAGAATCCCGCCTTGCCAAGGCCCACGCAGAGAGCCGCGAGTGCTAGCACGAGCCATTGCGTGGATTCTTCAATCACGAGAGGGTTCTTGAGAGAAATCCCCTAAATAACAAGCCACTAGGCTCATCAGCCGGTAATTACGTGCATTTCTTCCGAATCGTGATTCTCTATGACCGTGAGCCTGCTCGATCCCTACGCCTTGCGGCCTGATTTCCCCATTCTCTCTCAAACTGTCCACGGGAAGCCTCTGGTCTACCTCGATAATGCCGCAACCTCTCAGAAACCCATCGCGGTTCTCGAAGCCTCCCGACGCTATTACGAAGGTTTTAACTCGAATATCCATCGGGGCGTCCACCATCTCTCCCAATGCGCTACCGCCGCTCACGAAGCGGCTCGCAGCACCATCGCCTCCCACTTGAACGCCTCCCGTCCCGAAGAGATTATCTTCACCTCGGGGACGACCGACTCGATCAATATCATTGCCTCATCACTCGGGAGATCAGACTTATTCACAGAGGGCGACGAGATCATCATCTCGGGACTAGAGCACCACTCCAATACGGTGCCGTGGCAGATGCTCTGCGAACGCTTGGGGCTCAATCTCAAAATCATCCCCGTCCTCGACGATGGCACGCTGGATCTTGGGAGTTATTCACAGTTGATAACAAATCGCACGAAGTTGGTCGCAGTAAATCATGTTTCTAATGCCTTCGGCACTGTTAATAAAATCAAAACAATCTGTGCCCAAGCCCACGCCGCCGGGTCGCTCGTGCTGATCGATGGAGCTCAGTCCGCCCCGCACTTCGCTATCGATCTACAAAAGCTCGATTGTGATTTTTACGCATTTTCCGGGCACAAAGTCTACGGCCCTACCGGAATCGGGATTCTTTACGGGAAACATGATCTCCTCATGCAAATTGCGCCAGCGCGCGGAGGTGGCGAGATGATTAAAGAGGTTCGCTTTGAGAAGACGACCTATAACGACCCCCCCTTCAAATTCGAGGCGGGAACGCCGAATATCGAAGGCGGCATCGCCCTCGCAGCCGCCTTTGACTATGTTAATAACTTGGGAATAGAGCGGATTGCAGCGCACGAAAAACTTCTCATCGAGGCTGCGGCAGCTGCCATTTGTGATCTCGATGGCGCTCATCTCTATGGCCCATCCGACCGGGTCGGCGCTCTCTCTTTCTCGTTCGAGGGGATCCATCATTACGATCTCGGCACTCTCATCGACCAGATGGGGTTTGCTCTGAGAACGGGGCACCATTGCTGCCAGCCTCTGATGTCACGGTTTGGGATCAGCGGGACGCTTAGGGCCTCCTTCGCCGCCTATAACACGCTCGAGGAGGTAGAGCGTCTGGCAGAGGCGCTTGCCAAGTGTCTCCGGATGCTGCGTTGATCTTTACCGAGTTCTCGCCTATCCCTTCGCCATGACCATCGCCGAGAAGCAGCAGGAGCTCATCGAGGAACTAGAGCTTTTTCAAGATTGGACGGAGCGCTACGAATACGTCATCAGTCTGGGCCGAAAATTACCAGCGATGTCTCAGGAGCTTCAGACACCCGATCGCTTGATCAAGGGCTGCCAGTCTCAGGTCTGGCTCGAAGCGTCCACCAGCGAAGGCGCGATGCGCTACCTCGCAGACTCAGACTCGGTCATCACCAAGGGAATGATCGCTCTTTTTGTGCGCGTGCTCGATGGGGAAAGACCTGAGGACGTGCTCCAAGCTGACATGAGCTTTATTGACCAGACCGGCCTTCGCGAGCACCTCGCGCCGACCCGGGCCAACGCGCTTACCCTCATGGCAGCTGAGATGAAGAAAAAGGCCATGATGGCCCTTGCCTGATCCGCTGCCTCATCCTGAAGCGCAGAAAATACAAAGGGCCGAACCCGAAGGCTCGACCCCTTGCTTCTGCTGTTCCCCCAACAGAAATTTTTAACAGGAGGGATGGAACGTAGCATCCGCCGACTCCTCACTCCCAAATATTGTCTACGGCTGCTTGCCAGCGGTGCACTTACCGCCAGTTTTGCCGCACGATCCGCAGCATGAAGCAGTCTTATCCGCGCTGCCGCTTTTGCAGGCACTACTTCCGCAGCACGAGGTCGCTGTCGAAGCACACGAAGCGAGTGCGAGTGCCGCAGCGGAGAGGAAAGAAATGAAGATCAATTTCATAAGATGACTATCCATGGCACCGAAAGGGCCCAGTCTCAAGGGTGATTTTTTTATTTTCTAAGATTCTCTTTAGAAAAGGACTGCGGCGAGAGCGATCACCATAAGAATAGCACCCGCCGCTTGCTTACTGCGAAAACGGGCGTCAGTTTTCCGACCGATCAGAAACAGGAAAGCGACAGCCATGACGCCTCGGGTCGAATAGGCAACATTACTGAGGGTCGGCTGCTGATACTCGCTGAAAGCGAGGTTTACCAAGAGCGCCTGGGTTCCGAGAGCTAAGCCTGCTCCGATCACAACAGCGCCAGCCTTCGGCGACCTCATGAGAGGGCCGAGAGAGTCGCGCCGGAGAAAGACGAAGAAAAAGGAAATCAGCCCTGAAGTGCCGATCATGAGGCACATCCAGCGAGACGCCCCCACTGTCTGCGCCTGCCACCCCGTGAGAAAATCGTTCGTTCCGAAAAAAAGGCACGCCAGCAAAGTGAGACCGACCGTTTTGCGATGTATCCTCCACCCCTCCGCGCTTCCCCCAGCTACCAGAAAGACCGATACCACCGCAAGAATAACGCCCGTCATCAATCCAAGTGAACTTGGCTCAAGGCCGACGAGCATCGAGAAAAAGGCGACGATGACGACCTTAATTCCCAGCGCGGAAGAATGCACCGCGATATCGCCCGACTTCACCGACTGGATCGAAAACCACTGTCCCAGGAAAAACAGGACGCCATTTCCCACCGCCCACCAGTCCTTTCCCACCAAGGTGAGGTCGAACTCGGGCCGGAGGTAGGTGAAGAAAATGACAGTCGTGATGAGATTTGCAATTCCGACAATCACCCCAAGCCGCACGCCCGATTTGGACCCCCGCTGGACACACCATCCAAGCAGAGGATGAAGAATTGCGCCTAAAATGGGCAGAAAAATAGCAGGTGCGAGCATTTTTCTGCCTTATTAGGCGCTTTTGGTAGTCGCTTTTTTGACTCTTCTAAAAAAAGCGTCATTTTGGCGCACAAGCCCCGACTCCGACCAAGAGCCGATTTTCATCGGAGAAATAGGGGGATATCGGGCGGAGGGCAGACGCCCGCAGTGGGAGGCGAAATTGTGCAGCATGCCTGAAAATATTCTATTGGGTAAGTTCAACCGGAGAGACCTTTTCAGAAGTGGGGAAATTCTCGGGCCACTCGATACTAACCTTTTCTCCGGCGACCCACTCAGCACCCCGCTGCAGCGTGGTGTAGAATCCTTGGCACTTCATCGAATAATCGGCGTGACCCAAAGTGGTGTGAAAGACGCGCCCCTCTCCGTAGTCAATCGTCATGAGCATCGGCTCGTCTCGCTTCGTAATTAAGCTTCCGGCAGTCGCCAGCACCGTCATGTTCTTCGCCGGCCCGCGCATCATATCGTAGAGCTCGTCCTTGGTGTGCATCCAGGAATCAGGCATTCCCTTGCTGATGGGATGATCGTCATTTCTTTTATCGATGGTGAATTCACGCTGGGGGCCGTGGTTGCCGCCGCGCCCGGGAGACTCGTCCCGCACGAATTTGCCATCTTTCCAATAAACGTAAGGTCCCGAATTTTCGTTTCTCCCACCCCAGCCACCAAGGCCGATCATTTCATTATACTCTTCCCAAAGGGTGAAGGCGTTGTCAGCTGCGTGCACGACGACAAAGCCGCCGCCATTTTTCATATAGTTGACGAAGGATGAACGCACTTCGCCGGGCCACATCTGCCCGTTATAGTTCGAAACGACGAGATCGTAATCTGTGAACTTGGGGCGCCAATTCGCCCAATCCTCCTCGGTCCCCTTCTGACCCGGACTGGTGGAGACTTCGACGGTGAAACGACCGCTGGTCTCGAGAGCATCTGAGAGAACTGGGGTGGTGCTTTTCCAATTGTGGTTATTTTGTCCGTCGAGAATAAGGACCTTGAGCTTATCGTCGCTAGGGGTCTCAGTTTTGGCGAAGCCTAGCCAAGCGAAGCCCGCGAGCGCGATGATGGAAAAAGCAAGGCCGATGCGGTTTTTCATAAGGTCAGTCTCTGCTTTCTTGGCGACAGGTGCCAAGACTAAAAGATTCCCTAACACGGGTCATCAGCTATCACTCTTTCATGGACTCCGTCATTGAACTTCTCCAATCACTGGTGCGCATTCCCTCGGTCAATCCTGAGGGTGATCCGGGGGTATCGCCGGGTGGCGAGGCGGAAATGGCGAAGTTTATCAGCCAGTTTTTAGAGCCGCTTGGCTTCTCGATCACCTATGAAGAAGCGGAGCCGGGGCGGCCAAACGTCATCGCGCGCGCTCCCGGCGGCACCGACCGGCCACGGATTCTGCTCGGGCCGCATCTCGATACTGTGAGCGTGGCTGGGATGACGGTAGATCCATTTTCAGCGGAAATTCGCGATGGCAAAATATGGGGGCGCGGCACCTCCGATACAAAGGGACCGATGGCCGCGATGCTCTGGGCGCTACGCGAGAATCAGGGCCGCTTGGCGCAGCTGCCAATCGCGGTCGACTTCGTAGGCTTTATGGGCGAGGAGTCGAGCCAGCCGGGATCTCGCCACTTCGCCGCGCATCACGCGAGCGAGTATGACTTCGCAATCGTGGGTGAGCCAACCTCGCTGGAGGCAGTCTATTGCACGAAGGGCTGCCTCTGGGCCACGCTCGAGGCGCAGGGAATAGCGACCCACGCCTCGCAGCCGCATCTAGGAGAAAATGCGATCATGAAACTAACCTCCGAGCTGCACCGTCTCCAGCGCGAGCTCTCCCCGGTCCTTGCCGACTTCAGCCACCCGGTCCTCGGGGGCGGGACGGTAAATATCGGAACCATCAAGGGCGGGAGCCGCACCAACATCGTGCCCGATTCCGCGAGCGCGACCCTCGATTTCCGGACCGTGCCCACGATGCTTCAGGAAAAGGATACCACTACAAGGGTGCGAGAATTTCTCGCTGGCTCGGGCGTCATTCTCGCATCCTCCCAAGAGTATCCTCCGATGGATCTCGCGACGGATCACCCTTGGCTTGAGCGGATGAGTCAAATTAACCCCGACCTGAAACTTGCGGGAGCGCCTTGGTTCTCCGATGCCGCCCACCTTTCCAAAGCTGGCCTACCTTCGATCTGCCTCGGACCCGGCTCGATCAACCAAGCGCACACCGCCGATGAGTTTATCGAGATCAGCGACCTCGAGGATGGGGCCGCGTGGTTCAGCAAGCTCATTCAAGGGCTAGGCGCGTGAGTTTTCGCCCGCGGCGGCGTCGGGAGTCCTTTATATCCCAGTCCGAAAAGAAGAAGCGAGATAAGGCAGAGGCCAGAAAGGACAGTCCAGTAGGCCTGCCAGCCCGGAGCTCCGGGAGCGAGCACGAGATGGTGGTGGAGGTATTTCACGGTGAGAACGCCCAAAACTCCCGCAAGTCCTGAGGTGACAAAGCCCATCAAAGCCTGTGCCTGAGTGCGCACGCCAGGCGCGACCCGTCGGTCGAGAAAGACGCGGCCCGCTTCCACAAAAAAAGTCCACGTGATGCCGTGAAGCATGACGCCGACAACGAGCCAAGTGATGTCATGAAAATGAGCCCCGGCCGCGCAGAGCCCGTAGCGAAAAACACCGAGGAGAAGCGCAGTGAAGAGGATCGCTTTGACCCGAAATCTCGCAATCACGGCGCCCATCCCAAGCATCGCCACGACCTCTAGGATCTGGCCCGTCGACATCATCGCGCTCACCCGCTCGACGCCCATCTCCCGGAAATGCATCGGGGTATGGAGGTAAAATGAGGCGAGTGGAATGTGGAAAAGGAAGGCGGTCAGGAAGTAGACGAGCTGGTCGCGATCTTTAAAAATCCGGAAAGCGCCGAACCCGAGCGCCTCGTAGAGCGATTTCGGCTTCGCCCCCTTCGGTGTTACCGGCTGGAGACAGAAGCAGCAGAGTCCCGCGATGATGCGAAAACCAGCGGCAACCTTCCCCGCCATGGGGGAAAAATCGAAGGCGAAATAACTCACCGCGAGCCCAGCGATCATCCACCCGATGGTGCCCCAGACGCGGAAGAGACCAAAGCTCTTGCCGGGATCCTCGAGGCTGGAGAGCGCTACCGTGTTCAGAAGAGCCCAGCCCGGGACGCTGATCAGGGCATTGATGGCAAAGAAGGTCAGAAAAGCGGGACCACCCCACCCTTTTTCAATAGAATGAAAAGCGAGGAAGAGAAAGAGCGAGCCCGTGATCATGATCCAACCAAGGACTTTCTGGGCCTCAAAACGCTGGTCGACCTGCGCTGCGAAAACGAGCGGCGAGAGAATCCCGGCGATGCTCGGAATCATAAAAGCCCACTCCTTCCACGCGCTCAGCCCGCCGGTGACGAGAATATTACTCAGCGCCGGAAACCAGAGCCCGGGAACGCCCGCCACCATAAAAAAAACGACCGCCAGCCAGTAGCGATGTCCTCTCCAAGGGAAGCGACCAGTCACAAGATTAGCCTTTTTTCGCCCAAGAATCGCGGAGCGTCACGATGCGATTGAAGACCGGCTTGGTGGGTTCGTGATCCGCGCTATCGGTGCAGAAGTAACCCAGGCGCTCGAACTGGCAGTGCGTCCCGGGAGCAAGCGCAGCGAGACTGGGCTCGACCTTCGCCCCCGTGAGGGTGACGAGGCTCTCGGGGTTCAGGCAGGAAATATAACCGCCCTCCGCACTCTCCGGGAGCTCCTCGGTGAAGAGACGATCATACATGCGGACCTCCGCATCGACCGCTTCCGCGCAGGAAACCCAGTGGATTGCGGTCTTGCACTTGATGCCTTCCGGGGCGTTCTGGCCGATGGTATCGGGGATGAACTCGCAGTGAATCTCGCTGACCTCGCCCGCGTCATCGAGAACATGGCCGACATGCTTGATGATGTAAGCGCCACGCAGACGCACGGCACCCCCGGGCTTGAGGCGGAAGAATTTTTTCGGCGCCTCGATCAGGAAGTCCTCACGCTCGATCCAGATTTCGCGCGCAAAGGTGAGCTCTCTTTTTCCCGCCTCGGCATCCTCGGGATTATTCGGGAGCTCCACGATCTCGCTGGCGTCTTCCGGATAGTTCATAAAAACGACCTTCACGGGATCAAGCACCGCCATTTTTCGCAAGGCCACCTTATTGAGAAACCCTCGGACCTCGAACTCGAGGAGCGCAAAGTCAGAAAGGGAATTTTGCTTCGTGATGCCCACCTTTTTCACAAAGGCGCGGATCGCCTCAGGCGGATAACCCCGGCGGCGCATTCCGCTCAGCGTGGACATGCGGGGATCATCCCATCCGCTCACGTGGCCTTCCTCGACCAGCTGGATAAACTTACGCTTACTCATCACGGTGTAGCCGATATTAAGGCGCGCGAACTCGATCTGGCGGGGAAGAACCGGGAATCCGCAGTAATTCGCCTGCTCCGTAGGTTTGGGGCCATATTCATTTACGTTAGTAATTACCCAGTCATATAGCGGCCGATGATTTTCAAATTCCAATGAGCACAAGGAATAAATAACTCCCTCATAATAGTCCTCCAACGGATGGGCGAAGTCATACATCGGGTAGATGCACCACGTGTCGCCCGTGTGATGATGCCTCGCGTGGACGACACGGTAGAGGACGGGGTCGCGCATATTCATATTGCCAGACTCCATATCGATATTCGCCCGCAGGACGGCACCGCCATCGGCGAATCCCCCCTCACGCATCTTTTTAAAGAGCGCGATATTTTCCTCCACCGAGCGCTCGCGGTGTGGCGAGGGCGTGCCAGCCTCATGAACTTTCCCACGCTGAGCGCGGATTTCATCGGGCGTCTGAGTATCGACATAAGCGAGGCCCTTCTCGATCAAAGCGACCGCGCAATCGTAAAAATACTCGAAGTAGTCGCTCGCGAAGTAGAGGTGCTCGCCCCAGTCGTAGCCGAGCCAAGCGATGTCTTTTTTAATGGCGTCGACATAGGTCGCGTCCTCCTTCACCGGGTTCGTGTCATCAAAGCGCAGGTGGCAGCGCGCGCCGCGATCAGCATACTTCTCGGCGAGGCCAAAGTTGACCCCGATGGCCTTGGCGTGGCCGATGTGCAGGTATCCATTTGGCTCTGGCGGGAAGCGCGTGATGGGCGCCGCGTGCTTACCGCTCTCCAGATCAGCCGCGATGATTTCACGGATGAAGTCTTGTTTCTCGTCGCTCATGATTTTGCTAGTTCACGGAGAAGAGCGCGGCTCATCTCGATGCCGCCCTCGAAGTTTGCCACCGCGAAGTTCTCATTCGGCGCGTGGATCTGACAATCCGGAAGCGCGAGCCCCAGCATGAGGGAATCGGCTCCGAGGATCTCTTTCATATCCTGAATGATGGGGATGCTTCCCCCTTCACGAATCAGGACCGCTTCTTGCCCGAAGCTACTCGCGAGCGCGCGCTGGGCCGCCTTGCCGAAGGCCGAGTGCGGATCGTTGTGGTAGGCCTTTCCCGAGTGCCCCTTCTCGATCGCGATGCTCACCCCAGGCGGAGTGTGCCTTTCGAGGTGATCGATGACTTGCTGCTGCACCTTTTCCGGGTCCTGACCCGGGACAAGGCGGCAGGAAAGTTTAAAGAGCGCCTCGGCAGGCAGAACGGTCTTCGACCCCTCGCCTTGGTAGCCAGAGCCGATGCCATTGACCTCCACCGTCGGCCGTGCCCAGAGCCGCTCCGCCATCGAGTAGCCCGGCTCGCCGAAGGGAGCAGGCGACCCCGTCGTTTTCAAAAAGTCAGCATCGGAAGCGCCCGGAACCTTGGCCCACATCTCGCGCTCCCAGTCTTCGAGCGGAATGACGTCATCGTAAAATCCCGCGACCGCCACTTTGCCATCGTCTTGATGGAGGCTCGCGACCATGCGCGCCGCGGCCGAGGCCGGATTCGCCACGCAGCCGCCGTAAACCCCCGAGTGGAGATCACCCGCAGGCCCCTTCACCAGCACTTCAAGGCACGTGATCCCACGCAGCCCGTAACCCAGGGTAGGCACGCCAGGCGCGACCATTCCCGTGTCGGAGACCGCGATGATATCGCAGGCCAAATCCGCTTTATGCTTTTCTAAAAAGGGCACCAGATTGGGCGAACCAATCTCCTCTTCTCCCTCGATTAAGAAGATGACATTGACAGGCAGCTCCCCTTCCTCCCGGATCGTCTTTTCCGCACCGAGGAGGTGGACAAAATGCTGCCCTTTATTATCGGCAGCACCCCGGCACCAGATCATGCCGTCGCGGATTTCCGGCTCGAAAGGCGGCGAGTCCCAGAGGGAGACGGGATCGACAGGCTGCACGTCGTAGTGGCCGTAGATGAGAACCGTCCGGCGACCTTCCTGATGCGCGTTCCGGGCCACCACCACCGGGTGCTTTGGCGTCTTGTGGACCTCAGTCGCGAGACCCATCCCCTTGAATTGCCCCGCGAGCCACTCGGCATTGGCGCGAACATCGCCCGCGTGCGTCGAATCCGTCGATATGCTGGGAAAGCGAAGGTGCTCAAAAAGGCGCTCAAGCTCGTCTGTCATGACTGAGGGATGAGGCCCCAAGCCGTGACCCGCAAGTCACAAATCGCTCATGATGAGTGTCAGTTCCCCACCGCCGCGCTATTTCCAAAACTGAGTCATGACAAACCGCTAATCATCCCTACAGTTCCCCTTGTGAGTTACCAGGTTTTCGCCCGCAAGTATCGTCCCAAGACTTTTGCCGATATTCTCGGTCAGGACCACGTCGTGCAGACTCTCCGAAATGCCATCGAGCAGGAGCGCCTCGCGCACGCCTATCTCTTCGTAGGGCCACGAGGCACCGGCAAGACCTCCACCGCCCGCATCCTCGCGAAAGCTCTCAACTGCCCCGGCGGCCCTAAAATCGAGTTCGACCCTGAGGACCCAGTCTGCGTCGAGATCGCCGAGGGACGCTCGATCGATGTGCTCGAGATCGATGGAGCCTCGAACAATAAGGTCGATGAAGTTCGCTCCCTCCTCGAGACCGTCGGCTTCGCCCCCGCCTCAAGCCGCTTCCGTATCTTCTACATCGATGAGGTCCACATGCTCACCACAGGTGCCTTCAATGCCCTCCTCAAAACGCTCGAAGAACCGCCCGATCACGTCAAGTTCATCTTCGCCACCACCGAGCCGAACAAGATTCTCCCCACCATCATCTCCCGCTGCCAGCGCTTCGATCTACGCCCCATCCCCACCGAGATCATTTCCGCCCACCTCCAGCACATCGCCGAGGAGGAAAAGGTAAAGCTCGATGCCGCGGCCGCATGGGCCATCGCGAAGGGAGCGGATGGCGGCATGCGGGACGCGCAGTCCATGCTCGATCAGCTCGTCGCCTTCTGCGGCGAAGAAATCACCGAGCAAAACGTCCTCGATGTTTTCGGCTTTACCTCGCGCGAAACCGTCGCCGGGCTCCTGCAAGGAATCTTAGATAAAAAAGCCACCAAGTCGCTCGCAGTCATCCATGAGCAATTCGAAACCGGCAAAGATCTCTCGCAGCTCCTCGGAGAAATTGTCGGAGCGATCCGCGCCCTCGTCGTCGTCAAGCTCGATGCCGAGGCCGAGCGCGAAGGATTCCCCGAAGCGCTCTGGGCCGATCTTAGCAAAGCGGCCGACCCTTACCCGCCCGACCGCCTTCTCGCCCTCATCGATGTTTTTGCAGAAGCGGAAGGCCGCATGAAGTGGGCCTCAAACAAGCGCCTCCATCTAGAAATCGCCTGCTTGAAAGCCATCCAGCGCCTCCAGGATATCCGCATAAGCGATGTCATCAAGGCGCTCGGAAATGCCGATCCCACAGCCCTTTCGGCGCCTGCGCTAACCCCGGCGGATAAACCGACGCCTCCCGCGCAATCTGCTGAGCGCACCCCGGCGCCCGCCCCTGAGATTGCGAAAAAAGCGGACCCCGTAGGGATCGATGCCCTCATCGACGCCGCTCCCGAGACATCTCCCGAACTCCCGCCCGCTCCAGCAGACGAACCGGGACCTACCCTGAACCCCGATCCAGCCGAGGCGGCCAAAGAGGACAAAAAAGCAGTCCCTACAAACGATTTCCATGATGATCCGCTCATCAAAGCCGCTCTCGAAGTCTTTAAAGGGCGACTTATTTCCTAAAAGGCGCCACACCCTTCCCTGACAATTCTAGATGATTTATCGTCGTCCATGGCACCCCGTGTCGTTGACGTTGCTCGGCCTATCCTTGGCCCTGCATCTCTTCACCCTCGTCCTCTACGTTCGCCTTCCCGATCGTTTCGCGGCCTACACCGTTTTCCCCATCTGGGTTTGGGGACTCATCGGGCTCCTTCTCGCGGCCGTCTCCTTCGTTTTTTTTCGAGGGCGCTTGTCGCTTATCGTCAGCCTCGTCTGGAGTTTTACCATCCTTATTTTTGCCGATGAATCGAGCTCGCTCGGCCGCCTCGGACAACCTGAACTCGAGCCCGGAAAAGCGAAACCCCACGCCCGCGGACGCGTCCTGCGCGTCCTTACCTTGAACTGCGCCCGCCGCACCGATCCCTACGAGGTGGCTGCACCTTACCAACCAGACATTATCTTTCTCCAAGAAATCCCCCACGCCTACCGCCTGAAAAAGCTCATCGATGAAATCTACGATGGCCAAGGCGACTACCGCTACGATGGTCGGAAATCCTGCGCCGTCGTCGTGAATGGCAAAATCGAGTTCGAGATTCCGGTCCCAAAATACCGCTGCCAGCTTCTCACCGTAAAACTTTCCCGCGGAGAGACCGTCCAGCTCATGAATGTCCACCTTCAGGGCGCGGCCACGAATCTAAGACTCTGGGAAAAAGAAGCCTGGCGCGAGCACCGCATTAACCGCGAGCTCAGACAGATCGAACTCACCTACACCATGGGAATTCTCCGCCAAAAGACCGCCTACCCCCGCGTCCCCGCACTCGTCGCAGGCGACTTTAACGCGCCCGCAAACGACGCCGTCTACAAACTATTAGGGAACGATTTCACCGACGCCTTCGAAGCCGTCGGCACAGGGTGGGGAAACACCTACCACCGCTCGCTCCCGCTCCTCCGGATCGACCACATCTTCTCCTCCAGCCAGCTCATCCCCATCCGCGCCAAAGCGGTCCGCCTCGGGGGATCCGATCACCGCATGGTCGTCGCAGACTACATCTTCCGCTAAGCCGCAAAAACGTCCTGAATGAACATCGGTCCAAAATCTCGACCTCAAAAACGCCCTGAAGGGACATCGGTCCAAAGCTTGGGGTTTCAACCCCAAGTTCCAATCACCCGCAAAAATGTCCTGAAGGGACATTGGTCCAAAGCTTGGGGTTTCAGCCCCAAGTTCCAATCACCCGCAAAAATGTCCTGAAGGGACATCGGTCCAAAGCTTGGGGTTTCAACCCAAGTTCCAATCACCCGCAAAAATGTCCTGAAGGGACATCGGTCCAAAGCTTGGGGTTTCAACCCCAAGTCCCGGTTACCGTAAGTTTTATCATCGAGCCAAATGAGGCCGATGCCAAAACAGGCGACCCGAAGATGGCCTCTCCAATTCCGCCCCACCCGAAAGGCCTGCGGGATCCTCACATGACACTTCGCAACGTTAGGCTTGGCCACGGGATATCTTGAACCAGTCTCTTGGCGTTAAAACCCCAAGCTTCGGAACTTTGTGCCTTCAGCACCCCTGAATCGATTACTATTACGATTACCAACACCCATCCAGCCACCCCTATTTTAACGATCTGAGGGACATCTCCTTGGCAAACCGATGGAACTCTCCCAGCACGAAGACAGCATTACCTTCAAGGACGCAGTATGGAAATCTCAGACATCATCCTTGAACATCAACATCCTCAACAATCGATCGAGAAAATCGCAGGCGGACTCGAACTTTAACAACATTCATCCGCCTGCGCCAAGGCCACGGCAAGCAAGGCAAACCGCCGCTACAAAAAAGCTAACGCTCAAGCAGCACTTCCTCACCAAGCGCCACAAAATCGATCGAACCCTTGAGCGTCTGGTTGTAGAAGGGCGTGTTCGAGCTCTTTGACTTCATGAATTCTTTAGTAAAGGTGGTCTCCCCTTTCGGGTCGAAGACGATGAGGTCCACCCCTTTTCCTTCTGCCACCTCCGCGACCTCCAGACGCATCATGCGGCGGGGCTCGGCGGAGTAGCGCTTGACGAGGAGATCCCAGCCGAATTCGCCTTTGTCGACGAAGCGGTCGAAGAGAGAGACCAGCGCGGTCTCGAGTCCGGTAATGCCATTGGGCGCATCGACGAAGGCCTGGGACTTTTCAAACTCGGTGTGCGGCGCGTGATCGGTCGCGATGATCCGGAAATGCCCGTCCTTGAGCCCCTGCAAAAGCGCGGCATTATCAGCGGCGGTGCGAAGGGGCGGGTTCATCTTGTAGTGCGTGTCGTAGTCGCCGATGTCCTCATCGGTGAACATGAGGTGGTGCGGCGAGACTTCACCGGAGACCTTTGCGCCGCGCTCATCACGCCACCACTTGATCTGCTCCATGCCGATCTCGGTGCTCACATGCTGGATGTGGAGCTCGGCTCCGGTGGCGTGCGCGAGCGCGAGATCACGGCTCATGGAAATTTCTTCGGCAAGCGCAGGCGTGCCTTGAACACCGAGACGGTAGCTGACCGCACCTTCATTCAGCGCACGTGGGCCTGCAAGCTGCGGCTCTTCACAGTGACTCGCGAAAAACATGTTCATCTCGCTGCCATATTCCATGGCCCGTTTTAAAAGAGCGGCATCAGGGACAGCATCGCCATCATCGGTCAGCATCAGGACCCCGGCTTTGCGCATGCCATCGATCCCCGCCATTTCATGACCCGCTCTCCCCACGGTGATGCAGCCAGAGGTGAGAACGGGGATGCGGCATTTCGAGGCGGTGTCAAGAACGCGCCGGACCACGGTCGCGGAGTCAATCGCGGGGCTCGTGTTCGGCATCATAACGACGCCGGTGATCCCGCCATTGATCGCCGCTTCGCTGCCGGTAAGAATGTCTTCCTTATGCTCTTGGCCAGGATCGCGGAAGTGGACGTGGGCATCGAACATCCCCGGCATGACCACTTTTCCAGAAACGTCGATGACGCGTGCGCCCTCGGGTTCGGGAAGGTCTGCGCCAACGGATTTGATGACGCCATTTTCAAGCCAGACATCGGCGCGCACCGGCGCGGCATTTTCACTGGCGACTTCGCCACCTTTTAAGAAGAGATTCATGGAGTTTGAGGTTTGAGCCCGTAGAGAACGGCCATGCGAGCGGCGATGCCATTCTCGACTTGTTGGGAAATGAGGCAACGCTCGTAATCTAGGACAGCATCGCAGAGCTCCACGCCGCGATTGATCGGGCCGGGGTGCATGATGTAAGTCCCCTCGCCCGCAAGCTGACGGAGGCGCTCATCGGTGATGCCGTAGAGATTGTGATACTCGCGATCACTCGGGAAGAAGGGCGCGGACATGCGCTCCTTCTGGACCCGCAGAAGGTAGACAGCGTCTGGCTTCCACTTCATCGCTTCCTCATAATTGGTAAAGCGCGGGATGTCTTGCGGGCCTTGTTTGGGCACGAGGCTTCCGGGGCCCAGAAAGGCGACCTCGACGCCGAGTTTTTTAAAAATGGTGCTGGTGGATCGGGCCACCCGGCTGTGAAGAATATCACCCATGATGAGGACGCGCTTTCTCTCCAGCTCGGGATAAACTTCGCGCAAGGTGAAGGCATCGAGCAGCGCTTGGGTCGGGTGGGCGTGCGCTCCATCACCGGCATTGATGACCGAGGCACCGGTCTGGCGGGCGATGGCGGCGGGCTGACCAGAAAGGCGGTGGCGCACCACGATGTAGTCCGCGCGCATCGCTTGCAGCGTGTCGATGGTGTCGCGGACCGACTCGCCCTTCGTGACCGAGGAGCGCGGAACATCAAAGACGGTAACATCGGCAGAAAGCCTCTTGGCCGCGACCTCGAAGGAGGAAAGGGTGCGGGTCGAGGGCTCATAGAAGAGCATCAGGACCGTCTTTCCTTTGAGAGCCGGGACCTTTTTCACGGACCGGGTGAAGAGATCTTTAAATGGGATCGCCTGATCGAGGAGATCAACGATTTCCCCACGGTCGAGCGAGACAATATCGAGGAGATCTTTACGAGCCATGGTCAGGAGGAATTATGATTTTCGGGTGAGTTCGACGCTGTCCTCGCCGTCAGTTTTCGCAAGACGGACGATGACGTGATCGAGACGCTCGGTCTCCATTTTCACGCCGACATAGCGCGGCTCGATCGGGAGTTCGCGGTGGCCGCGGTCGATAAGAACCGCGAGAGCGATGCTGGAGGGACGCCCGTAATCGAAGAGCGCATCGAGAGCCGCGCGGATGGTGCGGCCGGTAAAAATGACGTCGTCTACCAAGATGACGTGGGAATCGTCGATCGGAAAATCGATCTCGCTGCCTTGGAGCTTGGGATTCTCGCGAAGGTGCTCGAAGTCATCGCGGTAGAGCGAGATATCGAGCACGCCGAGACGGACCTGAGCTCCCTTTTCTCTTAAAAGAAGGGCCACTCTTTCGGCCACCTCATCACCGCGGCTACGGATGCCCACGAGATCGATAGGAGCATTCCCCGCCGCATCGAATAGCTGGTCAGCCAGACGGCCGAGGGCGGTCGAGATCGCCGAGGGGTCGAGGGCAATGCTCATGTGATGGTCCAAAGGTGTTTCGAATAACTTAAAAATGCAAGCGCCCGATGTCGGACCGGCGTTGCGATCCCGGAAAGGTCACTTTCGCGGCTTCGGCATGCGCCCTTTCAACAGCCTCCTCACGGGTGTCGCCCCCGGCCACGATGGCGAGGACGCGCCCACCATTCGTGACCCACTCGCCGCCCTGTTTCTTGGTCCCAGCATGGTAAATGCGGGCCTCAGTGACGGCCTCGAGACCGCCGATGACATCGCCCCCGCGGGAGGATTCGGGATAGCCCGCTGAGGCCAGAATGCAGCAGACGCTCCACCCCTCACTAAAGCTGAGGAGTTCGGGCTGAAGGTTACCCTTGGCCCCTTCCAAACAAAATTTCGCAAGATCGCCGGAGAGCAGCGGCATGACAGCCTGGCACTCCGGATCGCCAAATCGGCAGTTGTATTCGATGATCTTCGGACCCTCAGAAGTCAGCATGAGGCCGAAGTAAAGGAAGCCCTTGTAGGCGAGTTCGTCCCTTTCAAGGCCGGCCACCGTCGGAGCCACAATCTCCTTCTCAATACGCGCCATCAGCTCAGGATCGGCGAGCTGACGACTCGCTACCGCCCCCATGCCCCCAGTATTAGGACCTTCATCCCCTTCCCCGATCCTTTTATAATCCCGCGCCGGGGTAAGGATGAGGTAGTCCGGACCACTCACCGCGGCAAAGATTGAGATCTCAGGCCCTACGAGGCATTCCTCGACTAAAAGGCGACCTTTTCCAAAGCGTCGCTCCTCCATGACCTCCTTCAGGAACTCTTCCACGCTCGCCTCATCCTCGCAAACGGCGACGCCTTTTCCGGCCGCAAGTCCATCGAACTTCAGCACCGTGGGATAGCTTCCACCAATCGCCTTTCGCGCCTCGTCAGCAGTCGCACATCCGGTAGCTCCGCCCGTCGGAATACTGTGCCGAAGCATAAATTCTTTCGCAAATTCCTTAGACGCCTCCATTTGCGCTGCCGCAAAAGGAGGACCCCAACAAGGAATCCCGACCTCAGCGCAGCGGTTCGCCAGCCCCGCGCCAGTGACAAGGTAACTCTCCTCCCCAGCTACACAGAGGTCGATGTCACTCTCGGTCATCCAAGCAATAAGACTTTCGAGATCATGCGCATCGACCCTTCCCGTGCTCTCAATCTCGTGAATGGCCTCGCTCCCAGGAAAACAAAACACCTCTGGATCGCTCTCCGACTCCCGCAAGGAGCGGATCAACGCGTGTTCCCGACCACCTTTTCCCACGACACAAATCTTCACGCGGGCCGAGATAGCGAATGGACCCCGGCTTGGCAAAAGCGAAAATGAAGAAGTCACCCAATCCCATCACCGTTCCCTCAATAGCGACCTCAAAAAAAACACGCCACCGCAAAACTCGCCAACAAGCAACTCTCCAATAAGTAACTCGCCAACAAGCAACTCGCCAATCAGCAACTCGCGATCACACAACTCGCCAATCAGCGTAATATTCCTTTACTCGGCCTGCGCCTCTCTTATCTTCTAAGCATGAACCCATTTATCTTCGGTCGGGTCGTCGATACCCGCCACTATTGTGACCGAAACTCCCTCGAGGACTCCATCGAGGGGCGCCTCATGTCTGGGCAGCACATGTATCTCTCGGGCCCCAGAAGGGTCGGGAAAACTTCCGCCATCGAGCACGTCCGCGCGACCCGGTTTAAAAAAAATTCGTTCCGCGTCGATCTCATGGCCGTGAAAACCCCGGCTGAAGCCGCGACGTGGTTCATTGAAGCATGGCTTAATTTTGAGAAAAAAAGTCGCAGTTTCTCCCGCGCCATCGACTTTCTCTCCGCTCTCAACATCGACTTCACCCTCCTCGGACAGCGGATCAAAATCGACACCCCGGGAAAGATCGACCAGCTTAGCTTAGAAAAAATCCTTACCCGGCTCGATACCAAGCCAAAAAAGGGAAGCCCGCCCTTCCTAATCTTTTTCGACGAGTTCCAAGCCCTTCTCGATCTCAACCAGCGGGACCGCTACGACTTCCTCGGCCAGCTCCGCAAGTCGATCCAGCATCTTAAGCACGTCCGCATCATCTACGCGGGCTCGGTGCGTCACGCGATGCACGAAATATTTCAACACCCGGATAGCCCCTTCTATAACTCCGCTGACCACCTTGAAGTTGGTCCCATCGACCCGCCCGAGCGCTTCCGCAGCTTTCTCACCCGCAAATTTAAAAAAGGAGGACGCTCGGTAGTGAAGGAAATCTGGGAGCTTATCGAAACGATCACCCATCGAAACCCCAGCGACATGCAGCGCCTCTGCTCTGCCATTTGGGAAACGACAGATGCTGATGCCATCATCGATGCCGAATCCGTCGAGCAGGGACTCGAGCGCGTCTTCGATCATCAGATCGGTGCGAATCAGACCATTCTTGAGGATTGCACCGCCCTCCAGAAGCGCGTCCTCATCGGGATCGCCTACCACGGGGGCGAGAGCCCGACCTCCCGCAGATTTCTTTTGAAAATAAACCACACCAGCTCCTCAGCCGTCATCAAAGCGCTCGAGGCGCATATTAAGCGCGGCACCCTCCGCAAGGAGGGCCGAGCCTACCACTTTAACAATCCCTTTCTCCGCGAATGGCTTGTCCGCTATCATTAGCACCAAGCGGGGAAAAAAATATTCCCCTTTCGCGCTTCATTGGTCACATTTCCGCCGTGCGATTCCACGGACTTCTAGCTCTCGGCTTGGCCTGCCTCTTCACCGCCTGCAAAACTCAGTCCAATATCGAGGAGGCGAACGAGGCTGGCATCCTCATCGTCGGTAATAGTAACGAACCGAAGGGCCTCGACCCTCATCTCGTCTCCGGCGTTCTCGAGTCGAATATCATCAGCGCTCTCTTCGAGGGACTCTGCGTCGGTCATCCCTCGATTGACGGGAAATCTCTACCCGGCGCCGCCCTCCGCTGGGAACCATCGGAAGATTTCACCCAATGGACCTTCCACCTCAACCCAGACGCGAAATGGTCAGACGGCACGCCAGTCACCGCTCACGACTTCGTTTTTTCCTACAAAAGACTCCTATCTCCCGACCCGAACTGGCCCGCCAAATATGGCGAAATGCTCTACTTCCTGAAAAACGGCGAGGCCTATAACAAAGGCGAGATCTCCAGCTTTGAAGAAGTCGGCGTCCACGCCGCGGATGACTTCACCCTGAAGCTCCACCTCCGCGGACCCATCCCCTTCCTTCCCGAACTCACCAAGCACTACACGTGGTATCCCGTCCCGAAGCACACCATCCTGAAGCATGGCGAGATCAATACCGCCTACTCGTCACCTTGGACCCGCCCGGGAAACCTCGTCTCAAATGGCCCCTTCCAGCTAAAAACCTGGCGCACAAATCACATCATCGAGGTCGAAAAAAATCCCCACTACTGGGATTTCGACAACGTCGCGCTCAATGGCATCCGCTACCTCCCGATCAAGAACTACTACACCGAGACCCGCATGTTCGGCGATGAACAGCTCCATGTCACTTACACCATCCCCTCCGAGCTTATCCCGATGGCTAAGGAAAAATACCCCTCTCAGCTCCGCCAAGAGCCCTACGTCGGCGTTCGCTTTCTCCGCACCAATACCCTGAATCCACCCTTCGATAACCCCGGCGTCCGCCGCGCCTTCGCCATCGCCATCGATCAAAAGGCCATTTGCGAAAAGATCCTCCAAGGAGGCCAGCAACCCGCTTCTGGGATCGTGCCAAAGTTTGGCGACTACATCCCGCCCAAGGTCATCGAATATGATCCGGAGAAAGCGCGGCAGCTCCTCGCCGATTCGGGCTACCAATCGACCTCGTCATTTCCTGACATCAGCCTTCTCACCACCAACTCCGACTCCGGACTCCGAGAAGCCGAGGCCCTCCAAGCGATGTGGCAAAAGAACCTCGGCATCAAGGTCCGCATCGTGCAGCGTGAATGGACCACCTACCTCCAGAAGCAGTATAAAGGCGACTACGATCTCGCCGTCGCCGGCTGGATTGGTGACTACCTCGACCCCACCACCTTTCTCGAAATGTGGGTCACCGGTGGAGGCAATAATAACACCGGATGGGGGTCGCCTGAATTCGAAGCCCTCCTCAAAAAAGCCGAGAACACTGCTGGCGTCCCCCAGCGCATGGCCATCCTAGCCCAGGCCGAGCAGACCATCCTGAACGACACCCCCGTCCTCCCAATTTACTGGTATACCACCAACTACCTCATCCGCCCCGAGGTCAAAAACTGGCATCCCCTTTTGCTTAATAACCATCCCTTTAAGTTCGTCCGCCTCGAAAAGCCCTGATCTCCCCGACCCATGCTTCGCATCATTCTCAGCCGCCTCGTGCAGACCATCATCGTGGTCTTCCTCTTGGTGACCTTCACCTTCTTCGCCATCCACGCGATGCCCGGAGACCCCTTCGCCAGTGATAAGGCGACCTCCCCGGAAGAGCAGGCCGCGCTCGAGGCCTACTACGGCCTCGATAAGCCCCTCCCCGTGCAATACTTTAACTACTGGAAGAACATCCTCAGCGAGGGAAACTTCGGCGACTCCATCGCCATGAAAGGCCGGAAGGTCTCCATCCTCATCGCCGAGTCCTTCCCCGTCTCGCTCAAGCTCGGAGTCCTTTCCCTCATCTTAGGCATGGGCCTCGGGATCCCCCTCGGAATCCTCGCCGCCCTCTTCCATAACAAGTGGCAAGACTACCTCGCCATGGTCATCGCCATGGCCGGAATCTGCGTCGTTGCCTTCGTCCTCGGACCCATCTTCCAGATCAGCATCGCCAAGCCCCTAGATTGGCTAAATGTCGCAGGCTGGAACCGCCCCTCGGACATCATCCTTCCCGCCATCACTCTCTGCTTCGGCGTCGCCGCCTACCTCGCCCGCCTCACCCGCGGAGGAATGCTTGACGTCCTCTCGCAGGACTACATCCGCTCCGCTCGCGCAAAAGGCGTCCCGCGTCTCAAAGTCATTACCCGGCACGCCCTGCGACCCGCCCTCATGCCCGCCGTCACCTTCCTCGGACCCGCCTTCGCCGCCATCATCACCGGCTCCTTCGTCGTCGAGACCATCTTCCTCGTCCCCGGTATGGGCCAGCACTTCGTCCTCGGCGTCACCTCGCAGGATTACAATCTCGTCCTCGGGCTCGTCCTCTTCTACGGCATCCTCATGGGCGTTGCCAATCTCCTCTCCGATCTCGCCCTCATCTTCATGGACCCCAAACTCCGTAACTCCTAGTCCTCCATGAATACCTCTGTGCAACCGCTCCCGAATGAGGAGACCATCGTGGAAAAAGGCTCCTCCCTCTGGGCTGACGCCTACCTCCGCCTTAAGAAGAACAAGCTCGCGATGCTCGGCGGAATCATCGTCATCGCCATCCTCTTCCTCTGCTTTATCCTCGCCCCCATCCTCGCCCTCCTCGGGCTCGATGGTAACTCGCAGGACCTCTCGAACCGCTTTGCAGGCATTGGTGAAAAAGGCGTCCTCGGCACCGACCAGCTCGGGCGCGACCTCTTCATGCGCGTCCTTCAAGGCGGGCAGATCTCACTCCTCGTCGCCATCATCGCCACCATGATGACCGTCACCATCGGCGTCATCTACGGTGGCATCGCCGGCTACATCGGAGGCCGCATCGGGAACATCATGATGCGCATTGTCGATGGCCTCCTCGCCATGCCCTTCCTCATCATCGTCATCCTCTTTCGTGAAATCATCAGCGGCCACGTCGATGAACTCGCTCGCTTCCTCATCGACCAATGGAACTGGAATGATGACACCGTCCTGCGCTTCGCCAACCTCATCCCCCTCACCTTCGCAATCGCCGGCTTCGGCTGGCTCTCCATGGGACGCATCGTGCGCTCCT
>Ga0209187_1000689_pt1 | contig 51858 bp, 43 predicted proteins | sample BantaG_FD_187430 | JGI IMG/M metagenome (GOLD analysis project Ga0209187, IMG submission 187430) | Marine algal microbial communities from Bantry Bay, Ireland - BantryBay_4 metaG (SPAdes) (version 2) | ecosystem: Host-associated > Algae > Red algae > Unclassified | place: Bantry Bay, Ireland...
CTTTAGTCTACTAACTAACTATTAGTTCCAATTTTAGGAAAACCGCCAAGTACGAGAGTACGCTTGGTGGTGTGAGAGGACGAAACAACCAAAGCTTAAAAACTTTGCTTGTTTCTCCTACTCGATTATTTGGTATTTTTGGCTCATAAAGGAATTTAGTGGAAATGCTTTTAGCTATTGGCTTTTAGCTATTGGCTTTTAGCTTTTGGCACTTGGCTTTTGACCAATAGCCAACAGCCAAAGACCAACAACGTTTCCACTAAATCCTTTCATGAGCCGTATTTTTTAATCATTACTTAACAGCAGCGTTGTAGTTTTTACCAACTTGCTTCCAATCAACTATAGAGAAGAACGCCTCTATATAGTCAGGTCTTTTGTTTTGGTATTTTAAGTAATAAGCATGTTCCCATACATCTAATCCTAAAATTGGTTTGCCTGCGCAACCATTTGATTCAACATTCATCAAAGGATTGTCTTGATTAGGCGTAGAACAAATTTTTAGCTTTTTTCTTTTGTTCAAGCACAACCAAGCCCAACCAGAACCAAATCTAGTTGCAGCAGCTTTAGAGAAATCTTCTTTGAATTTTTCTAAAGTGCCAAATGTTTTAAGGAAGTCTTTTCCAAATTTGTTGGTTTTTGAAAAAGAAGCATCTCCTCCATCTGAAGACAAAATTTTCCAAAATAAAGAATGGTTATAATATCCACCTCCATTGTTTCTAACTCCTGTATTGCTATCTGCATGTTTTTTGAGTAACTCTTCAATAGAAAGTTTTTCCAATTCAGTTCCTTCGATTGCACCATTAAGTTTGCTTGTGTATCCAGCATGGTGTTTTCCATGATGAATTTTCATTGTTTTGCCATCAAAATGAGGCTCCAATGCTTTGTAGTCATAAGGTAAATCTGGAAGTTTAAAGGCCATAGTATTAATTTTTTGTTGTTTACTGCATTTGCAATAAAAATAAATTATATCTAAAAATACGAATTTTTAGGTATGTTTAAAATATTTTTTGATTTTATACTAGAAAATCTTTAAGAATCTGCCTTGTTTTTTGCTTGAGGATCTAAAAACGATCTAAAAACGATCTAATAACAGTCTCAAAATAGTTATTCCAGTAAATCACGTACTTGATAAATATACTAAGTACACTGTAAATTAAATAAATGTGCTTTTTGAGCTTTGTATTTTTGAACTATACAAAGAACGCACGGAAACTGATAGCAGGGCTACCAAGTTGAGTACGAGATGCAGTATAGTACAAAAAGACATGTTCAAAAAGTATAGTTATTTATTTTACAGTGTACTAAGTAACGTTCAAAAAATAACTAATGCATCTAAGCTTCAATATTTTCCAATCTACTTCGTCAAAAATACTCGCCGTAGCCCTGCTATGCCTGCGTTTTTTTCCTTGTATATTGAAAAATCTTTTTGCTAAGATGCATAACTTATTATTTAAACGTTACTAATTTAACGGATTTTGTTGGAGAAGGTTTATCAAGTTGATAGGAAGACAAACAATTAAAGCTTGCCATATCGAATTTATTACTCAAATGGTTAATGTGAATTTTTCAAAAAAACAAAATGCATTTTTATCTTATTAACAAGACAGTACCTTTTCTAGGGATGAGGTTTCCACTTGTAGATTGCATTTGTATCATGTAAGCATATACACCTTGTGGAGCTAATTCACCATCAATTGTTCCGTCCCATCCTTGGTCTGGTTCAGTGCTTTCAAACACAATCTCTCCCCATCTTGAAAATACAACCATGCTGTAATTTTCATCATTTTTATAAAGAAATTCAGGTTTGAAAACTTTGTTTTTGCCTGAGCCATTAGGAGAGAATGCAGTAGGAATAAACATTCTCGATGTTTGGCTAACGCAAACTTCATTAGAAAAACTACTGTTGCTTAATGTGCTTGATGGCAAGTCCAAATCAAATTTACAATCAACTACATAACAATAAGCGCCATCTTCAGCTTGGATATTGGTGACATTATCAACATAAATCAAAGGATCATTTGGTCCAAAGGTTGCTATGTCAATTAATGCACCATTTTCTTTTCTTTGTAAAACGTATTCTATAACTGTTGCATCCCCCATTTCAAATTTATTCCAACTTAATTCTGTAGATGAATTTAAATTATCAATGCCTGTTAAATGAATGGTTCGTGCTGTATCTGATGATACCGAAATGCCACAACCATTTTCAGCAGATAGACTGTAATAGTATGCGTCCCTTCTAGGATTGACGGAATTGTCTATTGTTGAGGTAGCTGTTGGTAAGTTTGAAACGATCGGTCCTAGGTCCAATGCATTGTTCAAAATAGCAGCATCTACTCCTCTTTCTACAAATAGATTATTTGCGCTTCCTGATGGATCATAAATCCATTGGATTTGAATTTGTCCTTCATTTATGACAGAAACATTTAGCAATTTTATAAATGAAGGCAAACTAGAAAGTCCAATATTTTGTGCAACTTGATTGGATAAAGAATTATCTATACCCGCACCAACTCCGCTTCCTTTAACTGCTGTTACTAAAAAAGCCAACGGTGTTGAATCAGTACTAGAAATAGGATACTCAAAAGTAAATTGGGTGGCGGGAAGAGAGATGTAGAAGTCGTTATTTACAGAAATTTTATATTCTTGAATATCATCCCAACCCTCATATGGAGTCCAAGACAAATTTACCACACCGCTACAAGAATCATAATCTGTTTTTAGAAGAATGGTTTGATGGGACACAATTGATGAAATTGCGGCAGAGGAGTTTTTATTTCCACAATAATCAAAAACTGTTACAGAATATTCTTCAGAATCTATATCTGGAGTTGCAAAAACATCTTCATAAGGAGGTGGTAGAAGTGGATCGGGCATATCTTTTACAAAAACTGAATCTATCAAAGTTGGTCCTTGCGGTTCAATCCGATAGATGTAATACCCTTGAACATTGGATTTGTCGATACCAGTCCAAGTAACCATAATTGAAGAATTGGAAACGCTTACGCTTCTAATTTCAGGTGAATTGTGTATAAATGTTCCAATGGTATCCGATGGGGCTGAATCACCGCCTGTACATCTTGTTACTAAATAATAATAACTGGCACTGCCTGGAAAAGAACTATTTAAAACTTCCAGTGCTTGAGTCGCATTTGTTATAGACTTTCTTAATACGAACCCCGAACTTGGATTATTTGATTCATAAATATCAGTAGATAAAAAATTAGGTCCACAATTGTGATTGTTTAACCATTCAAATCGGACATCTGACGCATTTTCCTCTTCTACACATCTCAGTGTAGGTGGACCGTCAGGTACCAAACTTTGGGAAAAGGAATTAAGTCCAAATAGGAAGATAACGAAGCTAAAAAGTATCTTATTCAAGGTATCTTATTTATTGTTTTGTTGCGCAAAGAAGTTGTTTAGAATTGAGAAATTATTTATATATGAGATGTATTTTTAGTCCAGATAAAGCTTATTTTTTAAGCAATAGCCGTAACTATTGCTTAAAAAATAGCTGAAATATGGGGTGAAAAGACGCTCATATATTTTAATTTATTAATTCTAAACAACTTCAAAGTTAATAAATTGTTTAACGTTGCTTTAATAAACATATTTCATGTATTCTTGTTACTAAACATAAAATTTTATGCAAACGAAGCCCGATTCACTATCAGAAATGAGAAAAAGCTATGAAAAAGCTACTTTATCAAGATCTGAAGCAGCAAAAAATCCCAATGATCAGTTTCAAATATGGCTAGATCAAGCGGTGCAAGCCCCTGAGATATACGAAGCCAATGCAATGGTAGTTGCTACTGCGTCAAAAGAAGCAATTCCATCGACTCGGATTGTGCTTTTAAAAGCCTTTGATGAAGTCGGTTTTGTATTTTATACCAACTACAATAGTAAAAAAGGTCATGAGTTAATTCAAAATCCAAAGCTTGCACTGCTTTTTTATTGGGGAGCCTTACATCGCCAAATTAGAATTGAAGGTGTTTGTGAGAAAATTTCTCCTGAACAGTCTACCAAATATTTCCACTCTAGACCAAAAGGCAGTCAAATTGGTGCCTTGACTTCTGAACAGAGCAAAGAAATAGAGTCAAGGTCAATCTTAGAGGATAAAAAATTGGAACTAGAACAACTCTATGAAAATGTTGACAAAATCCCACGCCCTGATCATTGGGGTGGTTTTATCGTCAAACCCAATTATTTTGAATTTTGGCAAGGTCGCTCTAGCAGATTGCATGATCGAATCATCTATAAGTTGAATGATGGGTTAGATGATCAAAAATGGGACATTGCAAGATTAGCCCCGTGAAAATATTCAAAAAAATATTTAGGACGGCGAGAATCATCTTCGATCTAGTAGTCTCCCCGCTGCCCGTTGCAATGCATTTCATTCATTTTCAATAGTTTAAGTTCCCTGTAGAGACGCACGGCCGTGCGTCTCCACTCGCTGCTTCGTTGCAAATTTCATCGGTCTAATGAATGAAAAACATTTCCACTCGCATCGGGCGTATTTTCGAATATTTAGCCCTTCTGTCGCTATTTCTCCTCCGCGCTTCCTTGGCTGCCTGTATTGTTGGATAAAAGGGCAAGCGCAAGGCAATTTGTATTGAAAACTGTCAAATTGGATCATTAACATTCTCGCATTCTCGCATTCTCGCATTCTCGCATTCTCGCATTCAATCATTCAGGCATTAATTCAAACGAAATCGTTTCATATTCAATGCCATTTACAACAATGCTCAATTTATGACCTCCTGGATAATGTGTTCTGCTGGTAAACTGCTTAAAAGAATGTTTTTTGGCAATAACTTCTTTATGTCTAGCAGGGTATGACTTTTCTTTTATCTTAAATATTTTTTTGGATAAACTGCCATTTGCTTTTAGAAGATAAACGAAATATTCCAATCGAAGCTTTGCTGCTTTTCTAGTTTTTACATCTAAATGAAAAGAAAAAATTGCCTCATTACCAATTTGTATTTCTTTTGGTTTAATTTGAAGATTTGAAATTTCTATGTTCTTCGGATTAGCAAATCCAAATAAAAGCATTGCCTCTGTATTGCCTTGTTTAAGCAAAGTTCTAAGCCCGTGCTTCACAACCCAATCTAAGGTATCGCTTTTACCAATCCATTTTTTGCCAATCTCCAGAACCAGCTCAGGATGATCCTTTGAAATATCATTCAAATTGTTTGCAACACTTCTTCTTACATCTAAAGATGGATCATCTTTTAAAGTCTCAAGAATCGGAATAATTTGTTGAGGCTTTTCTCTAAGGCGAGCTATTACAGTTCCCCACGGCAATCGAGGTCGATAGCCCTCCGTTGCCAATCTTCTTACCCAATGATCTTCATGAGTCGCCCATTTTGTCATTTGCTCGTTCATCTTTTCTGGATATTTTAATAGAAAAGGGCGCAAAGCAAATTCTGCACTGCTGTACTGTGTTATTAACTCAATGGCATCCATCGAATTCTCAAAATCATTTAAACCATAATATTCAATGTAATCAGGAAGAAACATATATTCAAAATAGAGACTGCCTTTTGTAGGTCTTTCTTTTATTAAGTGTGTTACTAATTTTTTAAAAAGAGCAGTAACTTTTTGATAGCCTTTGGGAAGATAATCATGCAACACTAGTGTAACATGGCGCATACGTTGTTTTAATTCTTTGCCTTCCCATTCATCATTCAAAACCGAAGCAACAAATTCTTCTTCTTTAAATGCTGGATAAATCTTTTTAAAAATTGAAGCAAATTCTTTTGTGAGAGGTTCATTAAAAAAAATATCTTTTAATATATAGTCCGACATAGAAGTTGTTTGTTGCATTAAAAAAATGGCTGTTGGCTATTGGCTATTGGCTATTGGCTGTTGGCTGTTGGCTGTTGGCTGTTGGCTATTGGCTATTGGCTGTTGGCTATTGGCTGTTGGCTGTTGGCTGTTGGCCAAGAGCTAAAAGCTAAAGACCAAAAGCTAAAGGTCAAAAGCTAAAGGCCAAAAGCTAAAAGCTAAAGGCCAAAAGCTAAAAGCCAATAACTACTCCTCTTCGTCGCTGATTTTTTTAAATAGCTTATTAATGTTAAAGACCTCATCCAATGTTTCATCAATATAAAAATGCAACTCAGGTATGTGTCTTACTTTTTTACGAATGCGTTCTCCCACTTTTTTACGAAGGAAAGAACCATTTTTTGATACATTGTCAATAATGCCTTGCTTGTCCTCAACATTGAAAACACTGAGGTAAACTTTGGCGATTAGAAGGTCAGGTGTAACTTTTATTTCACTAATAGTAACAAAAGCACTACCATATATATCACGCCCATGTACTTGAAAAGTAGTTACCAAAGCCTGTTGAATATGCTTGCCAACTTGTTGTTGTCTTATTGAATCCATTTATTATTGTTTATGGCACTACGGGAAAAACTTTGGGTACAGGTTTACTCAAACCAACAAAAAAGCTCGTCATCTCGTGTGCGAGTCCAACCAAATTTCTGGAGCGTAGCGTAAGAAATATCTGGGATCTCCTAAAGGTTTAGGACAGCCCCTAAATAGAACCAAATCTATATTAACCCACAGTTTTTCCCGTAATGCCTTATTTATTTACTATGCCTGTATTATTGAGCTACTATTTAATTTACAAAATTAAAATTTCTTCCAGGATAGACAGCCATTTCACCCAATTCCTCTTCTATTCTAAGAAGTTGATTGTATTTTGCTATTCTATCAGATCTTGATGCAGAGCCTGTTTTAATTTGTCCAGTATTTAAACCTACAGAAAGGTCAGCAATGGTAACATCTTCTGTTTCTCCACTACGATGACTGATAACACTATTGTATTTGTTTTTGCTTGCAAGTGCTACAGCATCCATTGTTTCTGTCAAAGTTCCAATTTGGTTTACTTTAACCAATATAGCATTAGCGGCTTTCTTTTTAATGCCTTGTTCAAGTCTTTTTACATTGGTAACAAACAAATCATCTCCAACAATCTGTATTTTTTTACCTAGCTTACTTGTTAATTTTTTCCAACCAGCCCAATCATCTTCATCCAAACCATCCTCAATAGATATGATTGGATATTTCGAACAAAGTTTATCGTAATATTCAATTAATTTTTCAGATTCAAGCTTTTTGCCACTAGACTTAGCAAGATGGTATATTTTATTTTCTTTATCATAAAATTCAGAAGAAGCAATATCTAAGGCAATTTTAATGTCTATATCTGGCTTGTAACCAGCATTTTCGATTGCTTTTAAAATGGTATCCAAAGCTTCTTCATTGGATTTTAGATTTGGAGCAAAACCACCTTCATCTCCAACATTGGTAGAATAACCTTTTTTGCTTAATACTTTTTTTAGATGGTGAAATGTTTCAACACCCATTCTCAATGCTTCAGAAAAAGTATCTGCTCCACAAGGAACCACCATAAATTCTTGAAAATCTATACTATTATCAGCGTGCGAACCTCCATTGATGATGTTCATCATCGGAATAGGCAGCGTTTTAGCATTAACTCCACCAAGATAGCGATATAAAGATTGCCCACTCGCTTCAGCAGCAGCTTTTGCACAAGCCATTGAAACACCCAAAATAGCATTGGCACCCAAATTACCTTTGTTTTCGGTTCCATCTAAATCAATCAATACTTGATCAATCTCCGCTTGATCGAAAACATCAAAGCCTTGTAAAGCCTCATCAATCTCATTGTTGACGTTGTAAACAGCTTGCATAACACTTTTGCCGAGGTAGATGCTTGAATCTCCATCTCTTAATTCTACTGCTTCATGCACTCCTGTAGAGGCTCCTGAAGGAACTGCTGCACGCCCAAAATAACCACTTTCTGTAATAACTTCCACTTCGATTGTAGGATTACCACGAGAGTCTAAAATTTGTCTTGCAAAAATATCCGCTATAAAACTCATTGAATCTAATTTTTTGTGTCTGCAAAGATAGCATTAAGTAATCAAACTTTCTTTTGTCCCAATGCACTGAATAAAAATATTAGCCTAATTGATGCGGCATTGTTTCGAGAAGTGAAATTACGTCTAGTACTTCTAGCATCTGCTCTTACTGATGCTAGAGAATAAACAATTCTAGCATTGATTTTCATAAAGTAATTTATATCCACCGAAATGTCTGCAACTCCGCCTATGTCCCATTGACTTGGAGGGTTTCTAGGAGGAAGTGCGTCATCTTCAAACCAGCCGTCTATTTTTTGTCCATTTTCGATAAGTAAGGCATTGACCAACCTTGCTGGTGCAATACCCACTCCAAAATTCATCTTGTTTTGATCATTATAATGAATGAGAAGCGGCAACTCAATATAATCCCACCTCCATCTATAAGGAGGATTGCCAAAAGTATTAGGGTCATTATTTAAAGAGTTTGTAAAGATTCCTGTGGAAGCTCCTTTTTGGGCAAACAGAATTTCTATACTTACTGACCAAGAATCAGCAACGTAAATATCTGCCATGACTCCAATGTTTAGTCCTAATTTATCGTAACCAGCTAGTGCATCTCCGTCAATCTGTGCTAGATTCAAACCAGTAACAATACCAGCTTTAAATAGTTGGGCATGAAGCACGCAAGGTAAGAATAACAGTAATAATATGTATTTCATCTTATTTTTATCAATTAATTTCTTTAGCTAATATCACCTAAAAAAACTTTTCTTTATAGTTTTGGGTTGAATTTAATAGTTTGTGTCAACTAATATGACGTAGAGCTGTCTAAGTTAAGGATTGTACGAGTTATTAAGTATGAATTAAATTAAACCGCGAAGAATCGAAATCATCAAATAATAGTTCGTTGTCGCTTTGGGATTCCGCATTAAGTGCGGAATGACGGGGATGTAAAAACGAAAGGATTCCGCATCAAGTGCGGAATGACGAGTAGGTAAAAACAAAAAGAAGAGAAAGAATAGATAAATTGTAAATAATTAATGAAACTATGCTGAAAGCAACACCACATAACCTTAAAAAGTTAGAAACTGTATATAAAGACTCTGGATACCGTGTTCGTTATGGAAAAGGAAATTTTCAAGCTGGATATTGTATTTTAGACGACCAATATCAAATTGTAGTAAATAAATTTTATTCCACCGAAATAAAAATGGGTATTCTCACTGATTTATTGACAAAAGTAAATCTTGATGTAAGCAGACTTTCTGATGGGTCAATAAAAGCAATTGAACAGCAAAAAGTGTCATTGGAAGAATTTGGAGAGAATCGAGCTGAAGCTGTAGCAACTGATGAAGAATCTTTAGAAGCAAAAGCCGAAGAAGCCCAGGAAACTGAAACAGAGGAAGAGCTAGAAGCAAAAGCTGAAGAATCCGAAGAAGTTCCAGAAACGAAAGCTGAGGAAGAACCAGAGGCAATAGCTGAGGAAGAACCAGAAGCCGAAGAAGAAATTATTAAAGAAATAGAAAACTAAACCCTCAAAATTTGAAAGTAACTTTTCTTGGAACAGGCACTTCAACAGGCGTTCCTATTATTCTGTGTACTTGTTCTGTATGTAAATCAACTAATGCAAAGGATGCTCGCTTGCGAAGTTCGATAATGGTGGAAGTGGATGGAAACAATTTTGTTATTGATTCGGGTCCAGATTTTCGCCAACAAATGATTCGTGCTGATGTTAAGGACATTACTGCAATCATTTACACACACGAACACATCGATCATATTATTGGTTTAGATGATGTTCGTCCTTTTAACTTCTTTCTTAAAAAAGATATGCAACTTTATGCTACAGAAAGAGTGCAAGACAACATAAAAAGAGCTTTTGACTATATTTTTAAAGAGAATAAATATCCTGGAATCCCTCAGATTCAGTTAAATACGATTACTAATAAACCTTTTTCTATCAATGGGACGGATATAACTCCAATAAAAGTAATGCATTACAAAATGCCAGTGTTAGGGTTTCGCTTTGGTAAATTTACTTATATCACCGATGCTAATTTCATTTCACCAGAAGAGAAAGAAAAGATAATGGGGACAGAAGTATTGGTTTTAAATGCTTTGCGAGAAGAGGCACATATTTCTCATTTTACTCTACAAGAAGCCATTGATTTGGTGGAGGAAATTAAACCTAAAAAAGCCTATTTTACACACATTAGCCATCAATTGGGTTTGCATGAAGAGGTACAAAAGAAATTGCCTGAGAATATTTCGCTTGCTTATGATGGATTAGAAATCAATGTTTAAAAAAGACTTTAATGGCTGATAAAATCATCTTACCAGAAAAATACTATCTCGATTACTACCGATATATTTTACGCTACATAGATAAGCATTACAAAGAAATGCTTTATGAAAATGAACTGGAATATCTTCAAAAAATTAATAAAATTAATGAAGATAGTTTGTGTATGTATTTGCGAATTGCTGGTAGGAGAAACATCTTTTTTCTTCCTTCAAAATTAAAATATGAGGAGATAAAAAACGAAGGGAAAGCGATTGACGAATTGTTGGAAGCTGGTTTGGTAGAAAGTCTAAATGAAACCTATGAGGAACACCTTGAATTATGGCTGGGTATTTATACCAAAGGAGACTTGTTAGCAGCTTGGAAAAATATTCATCCAACAGAAAAATTAAACAAACAGATAAAAAAACAAGAGCTTCTAAATGTTATAATTCAAAATACAACTTTTGAAGAACTTGAAAAATATTTTACCGAAAAAGAGCAGGTAATTGTTCAGGCTGGCTTGGAAGAAGAGCAGATGATTCGTTTTTTATTTTTTGGAAATTTAAGAGGAAATATTACTGACTTTGTCGTTCGTGATGTTGGTCATAGGAGTTTTGAGCAAATAGATGAGGCACATTTCGTCCCGTTTTTTGACAATAGAAAAGAGGTAGATGAATCTGTGTTTCTATCCAGAATGGGCAGTGAATGGTATTATCTGGAAGAGTTGGGAGAGGAAGAGGTTGTGGTTGAATGGATGACCAAATGGTTTGATAAAGACTATGAATGGACAGAAAAAGTACAAGGAAAATTAGACCGATTGTTGTTGAAAATTGCCAGATTTTTTGAACGTAAAAAAGACCTTATATCTGCTTTGCTTACTTATAATCAGACAGATAAAGCTCCATCCAGAGAACGCCAAATCAGAATTTTATCAAAGCTAAAAAAAGTAGACCTTGCAATTGAAATTTGTCATTCAATTTTAGAAAATCCTGAAAATGTAAAGGAGGAAATTTTTGCAAAAGATTTTCTTAAAAAACAAGAGGACAATAAAGAAATAAAATCCACCAGAAAAAAATTAAAGAACGCGGACAGCATTGTGATTTCTCAAAAGTGGCAATACCAAGTTGAGGAAGGTGTTTTGGAATATTATGTCAAAAAAAAATACAGTGGAATCCATAGTGAAAACAGCATTTGGCGAACAATGTTTGGCATTGTTTTGTGGGATTTGCTTTATGATACCACAGAAAAAGCCATTCACAACCCTTTTCAGAAATTACCATCAGATATTTACAAGCCTGATTTTTATGAAAAAAGAAAGGATAAAATAGAAACTTGCTTTGAAATGTTAGATGATCCTAAAAATTTTGAACAACATTTTATTAAAATTTTTGAGCAAAAAAGGGGCATTCATAACCGTTTGGTCGCTTGGGATTTGAATATTATGGAGGCAGTGCAAGAGTTGTATAAGAAATTAAAATCCGAACAAATCAAAGCCGTTTTGCGGAAAATGGCAGAGAACATAAAGACAAATGCAACTGGGTTTCCCGATTTGTTCATTTGGAAAACACGTGCTTATTGGTTTGTGGAGGTAAAATCTCCAACTGATTCCTTATCTGAGCAACAACTTTTTTGGTTGGAATTTTTTAAAGAAAACGGCATTAAGTCCAAAGTTTTGAAAGTGGAGTGGAGGTGAGATAAATGAACCATTTCCTCTTTATTTTTGTATTATTGTTTTCATTATCAGGTCAGGTTTTGAATATAACAAACTATTGGTAAGATTTTAATAAGAATTTCCTAGCTTTGATCTGGAAAAAAATATTTATAAAATGGCATTAAGCGAACAGGAAATTGTAAGACGACAGTCTTTACAGCAACTTATTGACTTGGGAATTAATCCGTATCCAGCGGCGGAGTACACTGTTAATGCATCTGCAAAGGAGATTTTAGAAAATTTTAATGCAGAAGAAGAAAATTATCAGGAAGTATGCGTGGCTGGTAGATTGATGGAAAGAAGAATTATGGGTAAAGCCTCTTTTGGGAGAATTCAAGACTCTTCTGGAAGAATTCAAATTTATGTTAATCGTGATGTAATTGCTCCAGATGAAGACAAAACATTGTACAATAAGGTCTTTAAAAAATTGTTGGACCTCGGAGATTTTATTGGAGTTAAGGGTTATGCTTTTACAACTAAAACGGGTGAAATATCTATTCACGTAAAAGAATTATCTTTGCTTAGTAAATCACTTCGTCCATTGCCTATTGTAAAGACAGATGATGAAGGAAATGTACATGATGCTTTTTCTGATCCCAATCAAAGATACCGTCAGCGTTATGTTGATTTGACTGTGAATGAAGGGGTGAGAGAGGTGTTTGTAAAACGTACAAAGATGGTAAATGCCATGCGTGAGTTTATGAGTGAACGCAGTTATTTGGAAGTTGAAACGCCTATTTTGCAACCGCTTTATGGTGGAGCTGCGGCACGCCCTTTCAAAACGCATCACAATACATTGGATCAGGTTTTTTACATGAGGATTGCCAATGAGTTGTATCTGAAAAGATTAATTGTTGGTGGTTACGATGGTGTTTTTGAGTTTGCTAAAGATTTTAGAAATGAGGGAATGAGTCGTTTTCACAATCCTGAATTTACAATGATGGAATTGTATGTGGCGTACAAAGACTATTATTGGATGATGGATTTTATGGAAGAAATGTTGGAGTACGTGGCGATCAAAACCAATGGTACTTCTGAGGTTCAGGTTGGAGAAAACTTAATCAGTTTCAAACGTCCATGGAAACGATATACGATGTATGAATCTATCAAAGAGTTTACAGGAATTGATATTTCTGAAATGAATGAAGAGGAATTAAGAGCAACTTGTAAGGAATTGCGTGTCCCAATAGATAATACGATGGGTAGAGGAAAATTGATTGATGAAATTTTTGGTGAAAAAGTAGAATCTCTATTGATTCAGCCAACTTTTATTACTGATTATCCTGTTGAGATGTCGCCATTGGCTAAAAAGCATCGAAGCAAAGAAGGATTGGTGGAACGTTTTGAAGCGATTTGCAATGCCAAAGAAATCATGAATGCCTTTTCGGAGTTGAATGATCCAATAGATCAGCGAGAGCGTTTTGAAGGTCAGTTGGAATTGGGAAAACGAGGCGACGAAGAAGCGATGACTTTGGATGAAGATTTTTTACGTGCTTTGGAATACGGAATGCCGCCAACTTGTGGGGTAGGGATTGGAGTGGATCGTTTGGCGATGATTATGACCAATCAAGCTTCTATTCAAGATGTTTTGTTTTTCCCTCAAATGAGAAATGAAGAACCAAAAGAATCAAGTGAGAAAGAGGATGATAAAAGTGAATGAATCTTAGAACTTTAGGAATTTTCTAAAATTCTTTAGAATATAGTTTGAATTACACAAATCAAACAAAAAGGGAGACTGTCTTAATTGATGGTCTCTTTTTTTATTTCTGTGAAATTTTAAAACAATCAACACACAATTCGTGTTACTTCAAAAAATGCGCAACTTATTAAAACATAATTCTAAACATTATTCCTATATTTTTGCAGGAGGTGGTTGTGCTGCGCTTAGCCTTGTTTATAAAATGCAAATGGCTGGTTTGCTCAAGGACAAAACAGTGCTCATTATTGACAAAGAACAAAAAAATAAAAACGATAGAACTTGGGCTTTTTGGACGAAAAAAGACACCGTTTTTGAGAAGATTGTAAGCAACACTTGGGATGAAATAGAATTTAGAAGTCGATATTTTTCGGAAGATATAAATTTAAATCCTTACAAATATCAAGTCATTAAAGGGATAGATTTTTATGAGTTTGTCCTCGCAGAAATTCACCAAAATGACAATGTTCATTTTTTACAAGATGAAATTTTATCCTTAGAAAAAGAATATGATAAAACGATTGTGAAAACTGAATCCGCAACTTTTTCTGCGGACTGGATTTTTGATTCTCGCTTTCATCCTGATATGATTCCCAAAGAAAGTATTTTTCTAAAGCAGCATTTTAAAGGATGGGTTATAGAAACACCCAAAGCCGAATTTGATATTGATAAAATTCGATTGTTTGATTTTCGGACGGAACAAAATGGCGTGATGCGATTTTTTTACATCATTCCATATTCTCCAAAAAAGGCATTGGTTGAGTACACATTGTTTTCAGAGCATTTATTGGAAGAAAAAGTTTACGATAATGCTGTTGAAAAATACATTGATGAAATTTTAAAAATAAAAGACTTCAAAATTGTCGAAGAAGAACAAGGCATTATCCCAATGACGGATTATGAATTTCCGCCAAGTTCAACTGAGAATGTTATTAATATTGGCACTTTGGGAGGCTGTTCAAAAGCTTCTACAGGCTACACTTTTTTAAGGATTCAAAAGCAATGTGATGAAATTGTTGAGGCATTAAAAAAGACAGATTTGCCAATAACCAATGTCTCGAAATCTAAGCGCTTTGTACTGTATGATGTTTTGATGTTAAAGGTTTTGCAGGACAAAGGCGAATTTGCTGAGAAGGTGTTTAGCGATTTGTTTAGCAAAAACCCAATTGATCGTTTGTTTCGTTTTTTGGATGAAAAGAGTTCGGTTGTTGAGGAGGTAAAGTTGATGAATACAACCCCGAAGGGGTTGTTTCTAGGGCGTATTCCACACCTTCCACACCTACGAGGTTTTAAAAACCTCGTAGGTGTGGAAGGTGTGGAAATAGTGTTTTCCCTTGCCCTCTTAATCATTTTTGGTGGTGGAATCATCGCCCATCAAGTCCCCATGCTTTTAGCGTTTTCCCTAAAAATTACCGATGTGCTTTTGCTGGTTTGTAATTTGTCGGTGTTAGGTTTTGTGCTTAAAAAACATAAGTCTGCAAAGCTGTTTTTATGGTTTTTGATAGGAGCGATAGTAACTTTTTTGATTGAAGTAGTTGGCGTTTCAACTGGAAAAATATTTGGTGTTTATGAATATGGAAGCACGTTGAAATGGCAATGGCAAGCCGTGCCTTTAGTGATAGGTTTGAATTGGATGGTGCTCATAATGGCAGCTTTAGATATTTGTAAAAAATATTTTAATAAAATTTTAACGCCAATCATTACTGCGATAATGGTTGTTGTATTTGATTGGGTAATGGAACCAGTTGCGATTCATTTAGATTATTGGCATTGGTTTGGAGAAAGTATTCCTTTGCAAAATTACTTTGCTTGGTTTGTGATTGCTTTGGTGTTTTCTGTGATTTATCAAGTGTTAAATTTAAAGACCAATAGTTTAGTTTTGAAGGTTTATTTTGTTGTTCAGTTGATGTTTTTTTTGGTGTTGAGGGTGTTGATTTGTTAAGGGACAGATGATTAATAACTGTCTAGATTTGAGCCGAACGTCGGACCGAACATTATTTTTTATTTTTACAAAGCATTTTTAAGCCGCATAGCTGAGCCTACGGGGTTTAAAAATAATGAAGTAAAAATGAAAAAGAAGATTCGGTCCGACGACTCGGTCAAATCGGACAATTATTAATTCTCTGTTCCTAAAGGTCAGCAGATAGGATGAAAACAAAAAAGCAACTGAAAAATAGTTGCAAAATACGTTTTGTTTGATTACCTTTATGAAGTTGTTTAGAATTGAGAAATTATTTATATATGAGATGTATTTTTAGTTCAGATGAAGCTCATTTTTTAAGGAATAGCCTTAGCTATTGCTTAAAAAATAGCTAAAATATGGACTAAAAAGACGCTCATATATTTAAATTTATTGATTCTAAACAACTTCTATAAGGAGATGAGCAAATTAGAGAAGATAATCGCAAAATTTCTAAATCTCGACATTTTATTTACATTTCAAGAACTAGAATATCTTTTAGGAAAATTTGGCTATATAGAAAAAAAGACAGGAAAAACATCTGGCTCTAGAAAAGCATATATTCAGGAAGAAACCAATCACATAATCAGAATTCACAAGCCACATCCTGGAAATGAAATAAAAAGATATGTTCGTGTTTATTTGATTGATGAACTGAAAAAGGAAAATATAATATGACAGATAAACTTAAATACAAAGAATTTATAGGATCGGTTCATTTTTCTTCAGAAGATGAAGTTTTTTTTGGAAAGCTTGAAGGTGTCAATGATTTAGTAACATTTGAAGGAGCAACAGTTACTAAGCTAAAAAAAGCTTTTAAAGAAGCCGTTGAAGACTATTTAGAATTGTGTTCTGAAACAGGAAAACAAATATTTAGATCGTTTAAAGGCAGTTTTAATGTTCGATTAAATCCAGAATTACATTCAAGAGCTTATGAGATAGCATTATTGCAGGATAAAACATTGAATCAATTTGTAAAAGAAGCGATAGAGGAGAAATTGGAACAAGAAAATTAAGCCGACCTCTAACACTGTACAAAAGTCAATGCTCTTGAATCAGTTTTGGCGGTTAGGAAAAGACAGTGATTATCTGCAAAAACGGCAGCTTCCTGTTTTTTGTCGAGTCACGTTCGATTGTGCCGTAGTCATACATTAACTGGTAATCTCAAACTTACTATCAGCAACACCGCATTTGTACAACTGTTAGGCAAAACAAAAAGCAATCACTATCTTTGATGAAATATAACTGATGATAAATAGCCTCGAACTTCAAAGGGTGGAAATATTTAAACTTAGTAACTGGCTAATACTAATCAATGATCCTAGAACAAATAATTACCATTGGATTATCTGCATTTGTAGTAATTTTTGCATTGAATTATTTAAATAAACTCTCTGAGCAAGAAGTTGCAGAAAATGAGATGGGTTATTTGAAATGCTTCAATGCTCCAATGATGAGTCCACTCCAAAAAGATAAAAAATCAAAAATGTTTTTTTTAGCGATCTTTGCACCTTTCTCAATTCCCTGATGCTCAGGCATCAACGAATCTCAAAAAATGCAAACCTCATCTAAAAAATTCCATTTTGTGAAAATTATCTCTTTTTGGAGTAGACTCAATGATATAATGCTTCAATAAAAAAGAAAAGAACATTGATTTTCGCAGATATTCAAGTATTCAAGTATTCAAGTATTTTCTCCTACGGAACTTAATCACCCCAAAACAGGTTCCTATAACAATGAAATTCATAATACTAGACCTAGAAGCAACTTGTTGGGACCAATGGAGCAAAAGACAAAATGAAACCATTGAAATTGGTGCTTTGCTTATCAATGAAAATAAGGAAATAGAATCGGAGTATAACAGATTTATAAAACCAATTCGATTTCCAATACTCAGCGAGTTTTGCAAAGATTTAACTTCAATCAAACAAAGTGATATTGATTCGGCAGCCAACTATTTTGAGGTCATCGAAGATTTTAAAAAATGGTTCGAGTGTGATGCAGGTGATTATGTTTTGTGTTCCTGGGGATTTTACGACAGAAAGCAGTTTGAAAGCGACTGTGACTTGAGTAATTTAGATAAAAAATGGGTCGAAAAACACATAAGCCTCAAACATCAATACCAAAAAATCAAAAAATTGAAGAGAGCCATTGGAATGAAAAATGCTTTGAAAAATGAAAAATTTGATTTAGACGGAACACACCATAGAGGAATTGATGATGCTAGAAACATCGCGAAAATCTTTCTTAAGTATTTTGAGGAATGGGATTTTAGCTTTTAGCCTTTGGCTTTTGGCTGTTTGCTTTTGGCTGTGGCTAAAAGCTAAGATCACACAGATACCAAGCAACGCCGAACATTAAATCCGCGTTTGAAAATTCGTTTCATCCGCGTTCCAAAAACGGAACATGCCAACAGCCAACAGCCAAAAACCACAATGGACGATTTTGACTATATAAACAAGATAATAAAGCAAGGCAATATTGACTTACTCAATGAGATCGAATTGTTGGTGGATGACTTTCCTAATGGAAAAGATCATTTTGTCGGAAGGCATTGGATAATAAATGCAATTGATTACGGGTCAGTAAAAACCATAAAATGGATGTTGGAAAAACAAGTGGATTTAGACTTTGTAGACGATGAAGGTTTTACTCCACTTTTGGCGGCTATTGAATTCGAAGGTGAAAATATGTTTGAAATAATCAGGCTTTTGGTTGAATATGGCGCACCGATTGATAAGCAGGGGATTAATAGTTTTACACCATTGCATTTAGCAGCGAGGAGAAATGATTTAGCATTGTGTCAATTGTTAGTTGAGAGTGGCGCAAACTATAATATAAAAACAAAAATTGATGATTATGCAACGCCTTTAGAGGAAGCCAAACTAGTATTGAAAAAGGGATCAGAGGTTCTAATATATCTTGAATCAATATCTACAAAACGCTAGATTTTATCAAACCTTCCAATTTCTTTTCCAAGACATTCATCGCATCTTCATAACCTCTTTCCATGTTTCGGATGGATTTTTCTTTTTCAAAATACATCAGTGAACCGAGGTGTTTTGAAGGTTTTATTTCAATGACATTTCTACTTCTTTTGAGTTGATAATTTGAGAAAATTTTACTTGGAAAAATAGAATCCATTACACCCAAATCTACAATGATAATCAAATTAACCCCTTCTTTTTGTAAGCAGAGTTCAATAGGGATGTTGTCCGAAATGCCACCGTCTAAATATTTGGTATCATTAACGGTATGTGGTTTGAAGAGAGGAAAAGTAGAACTTGCGATTATGTATTCGCTCATTAATCCTTTCGGAATGTCTTTTTTGTAAAGCGCAATTTGATTTAGTTTTTTTAGATCGTAAGTAATGATTCCAAAATCAATAGCAGAGTTTTGGATTTTATCTTCATCCAAATATTCTCTTATTGTTTCCTTCAATGGACTGACATCAACTCCTTTGTTTTTTATGAAATCTTTTAACAATGAAAAATAATAATTGTTGCTTCCTTCAAAATCACTTTTGAAGACCGTTTCAAATGAAGCCTCTCTCCAAAACTCTTCCATTTGGTCATAATCGCCTTGTATAAATGCTGCTCCGTTGATTGACCCAACAGAAGCACCACTGACAATCGAAACTTGTTTGTCAAGCCCCAATTCTCTCATCGCTTTCCAAGCTCCAACTTGGTAAGAACCTCTCGCTCCTCCGCCCGAAAATACTAATCCTATATCTGGCTTTTTATCAAAATGCATATGTTGTGAGTTAGTGATAACTTATTCAATGCAAATAAGACAAGATTAGTTCTGTTTTGGTTGTCAATTGGCAGTTATTTACCATATTTTATAATTATAGTAATTACTTTTACTTCTTTTTTAGTCTAAATGGTTTAAAATGAGGGTGTAATATGAAAAATAGGGCAAATGATTTGGTCCTATTCGCAAGTAATCTTATAGGGAATTCCAGATATTTTTTACACTTTGTTTCAAAAGTTCTGAAATGACGCACTTTTTGTTTTGGACAGTATTTTAGATAAAAAGTTTAATCCTAGAGACATGACCGACGAAGAAAGAGAAGAATTTAAGGCAAAAATAGCCGAAAGCATTGTTGCTGAAAAAGAGAACATTGAAATGTTAAAAGAGCTAACACAGCCTATTAAACCTGAAAATTCTTTAGGTAGAATTAGTAGAATGGATGCCATTAACAACAAAAGTATCAATGATGCGGCATTGCGACAAGCAAAAATGAAGCTTTCCAGAATGGAATATGCCATTACCAAAGTGGATGATCCTAAGTTTGGAAATTGTGCCTCTTGTAAAAATAAAATTAATCCAAAACGATTGATGTTGATGCCAGAAAGTACGCTTTGCATTCGTTGCGCTTCAAGAAGATAGTTATGACTAACTGTTAAATTTTTCCCATCGTTTTGCTTCCCGCTCTAATAAATTTTGATATTTTTTTGGCTCTGAAATTTCAAAAAACAATCTTTCATCGCTGATTGGGTCGTTCAAACTCATTCCAATTGAGGCTAAGAATAAACCTTTTTTCTTTAAAATAGCCCCTTCTTTACCATACGTTTTATCGCCCAAAATTGGAAAGCCTGTTTCTGCTAAATGAATCCTCAATTGATGGGTTCGTCCTGTTAATGGTTGTAATTCTACTAGGGATAAATAGGTGTTTTTTAGTGAGGGAACAAATGCAATCCTTTTACATTTAGTATAAGCCTCTTTTCCAAAAACAGGATTATCGAATTCCATCTCTTCAGGAATTTTACCAATCACAATTGCCCTATATTTTTTAGAAATTTTCTGATCTTGAAATTGTTTGGAGAGCTTTATCAAAGCACTCCTGGTTTTAGCAATCAACAACAATCCCGAGGTCGGAGCATCCAAACGATGAACGGGTCTTGGAAGTTTTAGTGCATCTTTTTCTTTGGACGGTTTAATATTATACAATAGTGCATTTGCAATGGTGCGGTGCTGGTTGCCACTAACCACAATCCCAGCTGTTTTATTTATCAAAGCAAAAGATTCATTTTCAAAAACAACTTCCAATGGATGCTTAAACATTTTAGGAAGCGTATTTTCCAAATCCGCCAACTCAATTTTTTGACCAGCCACGATAAACCTACTGCCTTCAGCCGTAACACCATCAATGAAAACTTCTCCTTTCTTAATAGCCTTCTTTAATCCACTTTTTGATGAAATGATATCTGAAAATATTTCAACAACGTACTCTTGTAGTCGGATATTTGCGACTCCCTCTGGAACGATATGGGTTGAAAGAACGATCACTTAATAATGCTTAAATGCCTGAATGTTTCAATGCTTCAATGTGAGATTTTGTTTTCTTTTACTTTAGTTGTCTGTACATGACATCCGTTCGTATTACATATTTTGCTCCTTCGGTTACGGGGCAGCCTTCATGTTTTTGTTCGTGGATAAAGCAAAGTGCTGTTCCTGTTTGTGGCTTGATGGTTATATTGTCAAACTTCGTTTCGTCTCCTTGAAAATCATCGTTTAGATAAATCATAAATGTGATTCTACTTTCTTCATTTTCATTCCTCTTAAATCTTCCGTCAATGTGTCTTTTAAATCTTTGACTCGACTCGTATCTGTAAAATCGGAATTGTTCGTTTAAACCAATAGCCTCATTGTTTTCAATTTTTTCAGGACAAAATGGTTGGAGTGTTTGCCAGTATTTATTCGCAAGAGATTGATCCTTGTACAAAATACGATTGTTGTTTCGTATTCCTTTCAACATTTTTGCTCCACTCGGCAAGCTAACTTTAGCCTCTTCATAACCAGTTTGTTCGCTAAAAATAATTAGGTCATCACATTCTTTTTTAGTTAGAAAGTTATCTATTGTCCAAATGATTTCACTATGATAATTAGCTTGTTTTAGTAATTCCATTTTTCGTTCCCAACTTCATTAGAAATTTGTAAATCATGTCTGTTTTGCGGAGTTACACCTTCTACTAAGTCGTCCAATGCGAGCTCTGGCTCTTTGGCTTCCAAGACTAATTGACCATTTTTACTCATTGAAATAACTAATTCTTTTCCAGCAGATAATTTTGCCTGTTCCACAATGTGTTTTGGAATACGAATTCCTAAGCTATTCCCCCATTTATTTAATGTTACAGTCATAATATTTAATTTATTACAATTATACATTGTATATCCTTAATTTGCAAATAATTTTGAACAAGATTCATTCTATCATTTGTGGCGTGTAGGAAATCCTTCAGTATTTATTTTTTGCGTATAACATTGAAACATTATAGCATTGAGTCATTGAAGCATTCCTCCTAAAGCAGCTGCATCTGAAGAATCATCATTCCCATCTGAATAAGACCGACTAGGAAACCGATGAAGCAACCAATTACCTCAATAAATTTCAATTCTTTACTTAGAATACTCATCAAAAGTTCTTCCAGACGATCTGTAGAAAAACCATTTACTTTTTCTGTGACGATAGCTTCAATATCGAGATTTTCATCCAAACCATTGACATAACGCCCAATCATTTTTGGAGCCATTTCATCAATTTCAAGCATTACTTCCTCCTTGATTCCAGTTTTCATTTCACTAGTTAAGAAAAAATTAATGATTGGATATTTATCTGGAAGCCGCTCATCCAAATAGCCAGTAATTTTCTGATCAGCCGTTTTGGTAATCAACTGAATTTGTTTGGGACTGGTTAATCGATCTTTTATCTCATCTGTTGAGAAAAGCTCATTGGCGACCATTTTGCCAAGCTTTAAAGCCAAATCTTTTTGACGTTTTGGAAAAATGCCTTGTATCGTCCAAAGACCCAATATTTTTTTGGGTTCTTTAGGATGAAATAGCATTTTTACAGCCAAAAAATTCGTAAACCAGCCAATAACCGCTCCGATAATGGGGAGCGAAAATAGAATTAAATATTTTGTGATCAATTCGGGATTGTTATTTTTATCATAAACGCCAAAACTACCCGTTTCGGTTCAATTTGTAGATATAAAATTTTTAACCTTTCATCAATTTCAACTGCTTTTTATCGTGACCATATAAATCGTTCCACAAATATAAACGACCTTCTGTATCCACTTTTGCTGTAAGGTAATAGATATAAACAGGTACATCCGATTTCAAATTAACCCTTCTTTCACTAGAGCGATTCATTGCCGACTTAATTCTTGGAATATCCCATTCAGGATTGTCTAATAAAATTTCAGCCATCTCCGCAGGTTTTTGAACACGCACACAGCCAGAACTCATAGACCTATAACTAATATTAAAATATTGTTTGTCAGGTGTGTCATGTAGGTAAACAGCATATTTATTGGGAAACATAAATTTTACATCTCCCAAACTATTTTGGTTGGTTGGTTTTTGTTTGAAACTATAATCTCTCCAATTCTCCTTTGCCTTAACCCAATCCACACTGTACGGATCTTTGATGCGCTCTCCTTTATGATAAACCATAATATCCCCCACATAAAGCAAACCAGGATTGATATTCAACCATTTTAAAACCTCTGCCCGAGCAATGCTTTGTGGCAAATTCCAAATTGGACTAAAAACCAAATGGGTCATTGGAACGGTAAACATTGGTGTTTTCTTTTTTACATCTCCTACAATGGAACGCGTTCCCAAAACTTCTTTATCAGCCTCAACAACACTCACCCAAAATTGTGGGACATTTACAAACACATATTTGTTTCCCAAATCATTAGGAAGCCAACGCATTCGCTCTAAATTCAATTCAATTTTTGGAATAATTTCCTCAATAGGTGTATTGAGCTTTTCCAACATTTTTGAATCTGGTTTGCCTGTTGGCTTTAGCTCATAGCGTTCTTGAAAGCCTTTAATCGCCAATTCTAATTTATCATCAAATGCCACCTGACCAGTAACCGTGCCTTTATAATCACCAGTCAATGCTAAACGTTTTGCTAGATTGGTAGAAGCCTCATTTGCTTCTCCTTTTTTCAATCCTTTTGCAGTTGCTTTAGGCAAGCCACCACTACTTTGGATAGATTTATAAGCAGCTAGCTTCTCTTTTAATGCCTGAAAACCAATGAATCTAGCTGGAGTAGCCTCCTCTTTTGTAGCAAGTGCTTTTTCAAAATTATTGCTTTTGATTGCATCAACAAGAGAACCTCCTGAAGCAGTTGCTTTCTTTTCTGGATAATCCCAATTATGTTTAAAACTACTGCCTGCTTTTTGACCATTGATGTAGGACAATGCAGAGGAAGTCAACATCAAATCCAATTCAATTTTATTCAAGATCAATTGTTCATCTGTAAACTTTTTTTGAGTATAAATTTGATTGAACAATGTATCCATCATTGCAATTGGAAATGCATCAGAATTAATACCTTTGGATTCTGAATTTTTAAGTGCATTTATTAAAACTGGAATTTGGGAAGAATGCTTGCTTCCATTTTCATCTTGCCACAACAATTCATAATTATTAGTGGCATAAGAATCCAATGTTTGTGTTTTTATAGCTTCAGCATCAGGGCTGTTTATTTTCATCATAAATCCAACAGAGTGGATTTTGTTAGAAATAAAATCACAGACATAATTCGGATTGTCGTTCTGATCTTTTTTAATTGCATTGACAGTTCCAGCAACTTGGTCGCAAGCAGAAAATGCAATTAAGATAAACAGGTAAACAATAATAGTTGAGCGAAGTAGTGTCATTTCGTAGTAATTGTTAGATTAGATCACAAAAATAATGGAATTTTTCAAATTAACGCAAAGCGTACGATTCATTACTGCATTCTTTATTAACGCCTCTGTGCTTTTTCCAGTTTTTTGATTTGTTTGTTAATTTTTCTCAATTCCTTAAAACAGCGAATGTTCAAACCAGTAACTCCAGGAAACGGAATAAAACCAACCACACGATCAGTCATTTTAATGTCTGTATCAATTCCATATTTTGCAATGGTATTGGAGATGAAATATTCTATAATTTCCTCAATGATAATTGAACCACCAAGTGTTTGAAACAAAGTGACAGTTTCAGGAATCGTCATCAATACGTCAATTCCTCCCGAAAGAACCATCACCTTATAAAGAGCGATTTTCTTTTCTTCTAAATATTCTATCGAATTAACATCAACGATTTCTTTATAATCGTTTTCCTGATTTTTTAGCTTTGCCATTGCGTACAGTTATGTATGTGTAAAAAACTATTCTTTATGTTTGACGCTAATTTATTGGTCTTTAGTCACATGTTCTGTAAAATATTGGAGAACAGAATTGTTAATTTTAATAAGTAACAATGTTGTATATGTATGATGATACAGATATGGATTTGTAAAGCAGAATTCAATTTACACGAAGAGAACTGAAGGGTTTGATCTTTATTGAAGCATGGTATTATTGAAACTTACCATTGAATTTGTTTTTAGGCACAGATGAAGTGGGTAGAATGAATTTAATGTTTTCAAATATAGAGTGTTGCTTAGTTTCTGAAATGTTGATAAAATAATTGCGCAAAAATGAGCAATATTTGTATGTTTGCCTGAAAAGCTATACTTTTACTGCTCATAAACGAGCAAGTTGCATGGAAAATTCTGAAAATAATTTATTGAAAGACATATATTCATTATTATATGCTGAGAATCCTAAAAATTTATCAGATTTAATAGCTGAAAGAAAAAAAAAGCTAAATGTTACCTCTCATTCTCAACTGGCAAATGCTACAGGAATTTCAAAAGATACACTAAGGCGAATTATCATAGGAGATGTTGAGAAGGTTGACATTGTTTCAATTATTAAAATCAGTAATTTTTTGGGGATTGGAGTAGATACCCTAGTTAAGATATATATATCAACTTTAAATCCTGATGCAATTAAAGAGATTGAGAAGTCTAGAAAAGCGTCATACATTCTCAATAATTTTGACTTAACTGTTCTGAAAAAAGCAGGTTTTATTGAAGATAAGAATGATTTTGAGGGTATTGAAAAAAGAATAGTGAGCTTTTTTGAGTTAAAAAGCATTTTTGAATATGAATCTGAAATAGATACTGTTCTTTTTAGTAGAACAAAATCTGCTTGGAATGATAGAATGCTTCGTTTTTGGGTTAAATCAGCGTATTTACAGTTTAAGAAAATAAGTAATCCGTATGACTTTGACCTTATAGAATTTGAAGCAATCATTCCTAAAATAAGAGCATATACCCAATTAGAGGAAAAAGGGTTACTTACTGTAATCAAAGCATTGTATAGTATAGGTATTACCGTTATTATTCAATCTTATTTAGAGACAACTCAAATAAGGGGCGGTACTATGTTGGTAGATGGGAAGCCATGTATTATTTTAACAAACTACAATAATAGATATGATACCTTATGGTTTGCTTTGATGCATGAGTTGGCTCATGTTAGATATGACATGGATGACTTAGAAAGAAATGTTTATCACTTAACAGGTCATACAGATGTTTTTCTTTTAAATGAAGAAAGGGCTAATTATTTTGCAAGAGAATTGTTGTTTGCAGAAGAGAAGTTAGAATATGCCAAAAACTATATAGAAAATGATATGTTCATTCGACAGTATGCTAAAGAAAATAGTGTTCATCCAGCAATAATTTATGGTTTCTTTATTTATGACAACCCTTCGTTTAATGTAAAACTTAGGAATAGGATACCGAAATCAGAAAAAGCGATCAAGTTAATTAAAACGCATCCTTGGCCTAAATTAGAGCCACTCACTAAAGAAACAATTAAAATTAAGAAATTAATAGAAAGTTAACTATGAGTAAGAAAAAAAATAAAATTGACGAAAGTAAATTTTTAGAAGATTTAAAAAACTTAGCAGAAAAAGCTGACCAGACAAAAGGTTTTACTTTAAATTTTGAAGACGAATTTGATTTAGAAAATGAAGATACATTTAATGTTGATTCTTTAAAAGATACTCAAGACCCTAAAGAATCACATAGGCTATTTTATACTATTAGAGGGATTTTAATGACTAATTTACCAAAGGGTCCTGACTACAAAAAGCTAAGAGATCATATTTATGATGAAAAAAATATTTTTTTAAATCGTGGTGCTAAATTGAACAGTCAGGGAATAAGAGGAAGTGATGGTAGGATGACTTATGTTTCATCACATTTAAAAGTCGCTTATGAAACTGTAGTTGAATGGGTGAGGGAAGGAGCAAATTCTTTTGATATTTTTGACAAGTTTAGGGATTTAAATAAGAAGCATGGATATTACGATAAAGATACTTCTGGTGAAGATAATAAGGAGTATTTGTCCTCCTTTAATAAGAAATTAAAGAAAAACACCAACCCTAAAACTAAAAACGAAGAAGAAGAATAGGTTTAAAATTGAAACGGGCTAAATTCCGCTTTTCTTTTGCTATTTTGGCGTAAACTCACAAAAATAAAAATTCACCCATTTGAACTTACCATTTAACATAGCAAGACGGTATTTATTTGCCAAAAAATCTACCAATGCCATTAACATCATCTCTATGATTTCGGCTGCGGGTATGTGTTTTGGTACAATGGCGTTGATACTCGTTTTAAGCGTATTCAATGGCTTTGAGGGCTTGGTGACTTCTCTCTACAATACTTTTAACCCTGATTTAAAAGTGATACCTGTAGAAGGAAAGGTCTTTGTGCCAACTGAGCAGCAATTGGCGGAGATTAGAGCTTTGGATGGCGTGACAGGAGTTGCGAAGGTGCTGGAAGATTTTGCGCTCTTACAATACGATGATAAGTACCATCAATGTCGTGTGAAAGCGGTGGATGATAATTTTATTAAAATAAATACCATTTCAGACACTGCAATGATTCGAGGTGATTTTGATATGACAAAATCCAATGCAGTTTTGGGTTATGGTGTGGAAAGAGCCATGCGTGTCGATCTTTATGATTCTTTTGAGAAACTGAAAATCTATCTTCCAAAAAGAAAAAGCAAATTTACCATCAATCCTGAAAATGCTTTTAATACTGAGTTGGTGAATCCTGTTGGTACTTTTTCTATTCAGGAGGAATTTGACCGTGAGTATATTTTTATTCCATTGGCTTTGTTTCAAGATATGTTCCAGTACACAGGTGGTGAAATTAGTCAGTTAGAGATTGGATTTACAAAAGATGCAAACCAGAATGGAATACAGAGAAAAATAGCCAATATTTTAGGAAAAGATTTTGAAATAAAAAACCGTTTTCAGCAAGATGCGAATCTTTATAAGGTAATGAAAACAGAAAAGTTGGTCGTTTTTCTGATTCTTACATTGATCCTAATTGTGGCTTCTTTTAACATTGTTGGATCACTTTCGATGTTGGTGATTGAAAAAACAAAAGATATTTCTATTTTGAAATCAATGGGAGCAGATAAGTCTTTGATTAGAAAAATTTTTCTGTATGAAGGATTTCTACTTTCTTTTTTAGGTGGATTAATTGGAATTGTCCTCGCCTTTATTTTTTGTTTTATTCAGCAAAAGTTTAAGATCATTCCACTTTACGGTGATTCTCTTTTGATAGATGCTTATCCTGTAAAAATGCAGGCAATGGACTTTGTTTTAACATTGCTTGTCATCATTGTAATTACGGTTGCGGCTTCCTATATTCCTGCTCAGAAAGCTGCGAATCAAACGGAGATATTGAAATGAAAAAAGTAGAGAACCATTTTATTTGCTGCAATTTACAATTTATTTGGGAGTAACTCAATGAATTTCATTCAACAAAGCATAGATTTAAGCCATTTGAGATATTTTTTTCTCCGTATTCATTAAAGCAGCATTCTTAAATTTTCGATTTATTGGATCTTTCAATCTGTATGGTTTATTGAATGCCTCTTGATTGAGTTTGAAATAATCAGCAAGTTTTCTAATGGTTTCTTTGGAGAGTCCTTTTTGGTAATTCAGAATTTTAGATACTGTGCCTTTTGTTAATCCAAGAATTTTAGTCAAATCTTTAGCCTTAAGTTTATGATCAGCCATAAGAGATTTTAATAGTTGGATTGGTTCAACTTCTGGTAGTTGATATTGTTCATCATCATACTTTTCAATTAAGAAAGTCAGTAATTCAATTTCATCTAAATCAGATTTTCTATTTTTTATTACCAATTCTTCCAACTGATTACAGTAAGATGTGTATTGTTTTTCGGACTTGATTACTTTGTATTTAAGAACTGATTTCATAGTTAATATTTGTTTATGGTGTATTGTTTTTCAGCTTTACAGATTTTGTCATATTCAGCATGTGTTCCAATCCACTTTATAGAAATGTGAACATTTTTAGTTCCAAAATAATACTTACAGATCATCCTATATTTATTACCACCAATATCAAAAATGACTCTATCTGTACTTTTCCCTATAAAATCAGCAGAGGAAAAGGTTTCTTTGACATTATTTGTATTTGACCAATCAGAGTGCTTGACCTTATAAAGCCAATCATCAAATCCAGCTTTAGATTGTTGATTTTTAGCTATGAAGTTAATGATAGTTTGTCTCTTAATCAAATGTATCTTCATAACGTCTAAGGTAGAAATAAAGTTTCACATTGGGAAATATTGTTCTCGTTTTGCATAACGATTAATTTATACAACGTGGCTTTTTACATCGTGGATTTTGGACGTTGGTCAGATAAAGATAGATCTGTCTTTAAGAAGCGATACGATAATATTCGATTTTGATACGATTCCTTTTATGTTAATGTCCAACGATAAGTACATACCTATCAACTTAAAATACCTAGTTAGCTAAGCAGCATAATTAGTGTATGTACAATGTTAGCCACATTTTAATGGTTAATTTTGCTTCACGAAAATTAAAATCCAAGAGTTGCTAATTTCGTCTCCTTATTTGCTTTAATAACCCTAAGATTCCTTTTAGCTCTATATAATTTCTGATTTTCATAAAGTTCTGTAAGTTCAATAACTTTTCCTCTTGTATTTTTAACGAATAACTCAAATTTGGTTGTTTTAAATTCAATGTTAAATTCTGATTTTACATTACTGACAGGAATCATAAAGCTTGAGTCTTCAAAATATGCAACAAGATAGTCACCTTTTGGCATTTTATAATTCTTATTTCCTTCAACAATCCCCCAATTTTTTGTAACTTCTTTTATTTTTGGATACTTATTTACGATTTCTTTTGCCATTGAAAAGTTATTACGACCACTATAAATAAATCTCGAAGCATTAATTGCTTGTAATGTATTAAATCTTGAGACTAAATCTTCAGTAGCAAGAACAGGGATTTTATTTTCAAATATTGTTTTTTGAATTTTATATGATTCCTTATTATTATTTAACTCTTGTAAATTTATATTTACAGATTTACAAATTAAAGCAAGAATTAGTTTATCGGATATAGGATACATAATTTGAATTCCAAGTTCTTTTGGTCCGATTTTACCATAAGGAAATAAATTTTCCATTATAACAGGATTATCTGAAGTCCAAAAATCATCTTTAGTTACATTACGATATAGTACCATTTCTTTATTTAGAAAATCTTTGACCAATTCATCTATGTTTGATAAATATTTAACAGTTTCTATTTTTGCTTCTTCATCTGAAATTTCGTTTAGAATTTGAAAACCTTCTCCCAATATTTTTTTTGTAAACTTATTGATGTCTTTAATAAGTGATTGCTTATTTTTTCTATGAATTTTAACTCTTGAATATTGTACAGCTACAACATATAATAAGTCTGATATTTCTTGAGTTGTTAATTTATTCAAAGAATTAGATAGAATTATTTTCGGAAGAATTTTGCCTAGTTTTAGGTCATACTTATCGAATTTGTGCTCAAAATTAACTTGATCTTCAAAACATCTAATTGTGTTAAAATAATTTTCAGAACCTGCATCCTTTATCCTTTACAGTTGATTGGTATGTTCTCCCTAGCTTTTTATCAAAAACAAAAATTATATTCTTTTTCTTATCTTTACTAAATCTTTTTAATTGCGTTTTGGGAATAAAATGATGCTTTTTAGAATTAGTACTCATATTAAAATTTAAATAATTTTAAAGATAAATTGGTTTCTTTTGTGGCTAACAATAAAACTTCCACAATATAGCATAGAATAACCATATATCTTCACACTTAGGTTGTCAAAAACTTGATGGGCAAAAACTAGGTAAAATAAAAAAAGGTCAACTCATTGCTGAGCTGACCTTTAAACTATTATTTTGGATAAATATTTTTTTAAAATTTTAGTAAGACCAAAGATCCACTTCTTGATTTAGAATCGTTTCGTTGATTCTTTCGCCTTCTTTCAAGGCATCTCTTCCTGTTGAATAATCTTCAATTCTTCTATCACGCGGATTTGATTCTTTCATAATGTAGCTACTGAAATAACGATCTTCAAATACTTTGTGCCAGCTCATTTTGATGGCATCATTGTAAGGATTGGTCGCTTCAGTTTTAGCTAAATGATCTCTGATTTCAGGATAGTATACCCAGAACAAAGCAGATTGACCACGGTAAGAACCGTCTTCGTTAAACTCATCTTTAATTGGAGCTAAACCGATGATTCTACAAACCATCATAGAAGTTTCTTCATCAAACAACCAATCTTCTTTCAATCTAAATTTTGTATAGGCTGAAGGATCGAAATCGTTGTAAGTAACTGTTTCAACATAATCATCCAAGTCGTAATCGTAAACAGAAGCTGTATCTACACTAGAAAGACGCTCTCTAATATCATTTGCATAAGCTTCATTGTAGAAATTATCTTGATCGAAAATTCTAACATCTGGATTGTCCTGAATGATTTTCAATAAAACACTGATGAAAGGTTGTTGTGCATTGATAAAAGGAAGATTCATTTTTTCTCTAGTATCAATTACTCTCCAAAGCCTTTTAGACCAAAGAACGTCTGCTTCTCTAATGTGATCATAAGGAAGTGCGATACGCTCTTTTTCAGCTAATTTTTCATAAGCTCCATCTTGTACCAAAGGCGTTTGAAATTCAATTCCAAAGTCAAGACCAGAACGGTCGTTGTTGCTTTCAGTTGGATCATTAGACTCATTGCTCTCTTGTGCAGATAGAACCGCGCAAAAACTAAGGGCAAATAAGAATAAGAATGTTAATTTACTGAATTGTTTCATCGTGATTTAAATTTTATTTTCTCTAGTTAATTGTTGAACGATGTTTTTTAGAAAAAAAGTATTAAAGAAAGTTTAAAACCGAATCAAAGTTATTTTTAAAAACTTTGATTCAGTTGTATATTTCTTATCCAATTTTGATTGTGATACCAGGAATAGTACGAGTTGTTCCATCTGGACCAACTGCTTTAACCTTTTCAAAGTAAAACAAACAACCTGGTTTAGCTTTTTGAATTAAACTTGAAGCTTCATTATATCTACCTCCATTGTTCTTTTTCATCTGCAAATCTTGACCTGGCTCCACTAATGTAACCATATAGCCTCTTACCTCAAATTTGGCATCAAACAAGAAGTCTTCTAAAACTGCACGCAAACCTTGTTGAGCTTTGAAATCACCTGATTTCATCATTCCACCTTTAGATTTACCAATCATACAAACTGGATCTGGAATTCTTTTAGCACGGAAAGGTACAGAGTAACTTTTAGATTCTCCCAATTGGTTGGTACCACTTAGGTTGACATTTACTTCTCCTGGGCTACTCACTTTTACTGTATATTTACCAGCACCAGTTTTGTTGATTGTTCCGCCAGATAAGCTCACTTTGGTTTTACTTTCAATAATACCAGTGATTGAGGCAGAAACAGGGTTGTCCAATCCGATGTAAAATGCATTCATTTTATCGGCAGAAACAACTGGAACGTGATCTGGTGGAGGAACAACTTCGTATTCAAAAGTTTCAGTAGCTGTTTTATCTTTACCAAATCCATCTTTGTAAGACATGTTTACTTTGATAGATTTTTTACCAACAGCATTTGCTTTTACTTCATAGTTAGCTCTACCATCGGCATCCAAAGCATAGCCTTTTCCATTGATAGAGATAGTAGGTCTAGCACTAGATGCTGATGCAGTCAAGAAAGCTTGCGCTTTGAAAGTTTCTCCTTGAATCAACTTAGTTGCACTCGGAACGATTGCTACATTAAAAGCATCGTAAAGAACTTCTTCAGCAGATACTTTACTTTTTAGTATATCTATACCAGCAGCTGCTGAGTTCTTAGCATCATTTTTAAATTTATCAAGCATTGTGATAACTGATACCAAAGGCATTTGGTTGAAAGTATGTGTTCCCCAAGTCGCATCTTTTACGTGCGAGTCAGCAGGAACTTCTCCAACTTTTAATAACAATGCGCTTTCAAAAGAGGCTTTGTCATTAGGTTTCATATTTTCGCCATCAAAGACTTTCAAAAACTTTCCACGGTATTCTGTAATAAGACTAGCAAGTCTATCTGCATTACCTTCATTGATCATGTATTTTTGAGGTGTATCTTGATCGTCCAGTTTTTGCGGTAAATTATCAACTAATTCATCTCCATTACTTGATCTAGTGATGATTTCGCTCCTCATTTCCTCAACTTTTGCAATAAAAGCATTTGAGTGTCCTTCCAATTCACGAGCTTTATCCATAAATACTTGTCCTTCTGGATTTTTTTTAATGGCTGCTTCGAATTGCCCAAATGATCCTTCTACTTTTTTGTCGATAGAATTATTTGAAGCAAGTATACCTTCATCTAATAATTTGAAGGCGTTTACTATTTCGTTTGAAACGTTTAAGGCTAGTAAGGCGATCAATACCAAATACATGATATTGATCATCTGCTGCCGGGGTTCTTTAGGTATTGACATTGAGTAATTTCTAGTTTTAAGGGTTAAACAATATCAATTATTTGCTTCCAGCCATTGCATTGATCATTCTACCATACACAGTATTTAAGTGTGTTAAGTTAGTGTTCAACGTAGCCATATTTGATTTATACGCTTCAGCATCTGCAACTGAATCATTCAAACTATTAACCGCTTGAGTAAGATTGTTATAAAACTTATTCAAAGCTTTTAAGTGGTTATTAGTGTCTTGCAATTCTAGTTCATAGACAGTATTTAACTGTGCAAGATTTTGAGTAATTCTGTTAATTTGCTCGTGATATTGTTTAGTACCTTCAGTGGCACCAGCCAAATCAACAGCAACAGCAGCAGCATTAGAGTAAGCATTTTTAACTTCACTTAAAGCAGCAGCAGCTTCTTTTGCATTTTTAGCATATTCTTCAGTAGAAGCAACAGAGTCTGTTACAGAAGTTAATTTGCCAATGTTACTACCAAGCGTTTTGATGTGAACACCAAGGCTATTGATTACGTTGTCATCAATTTGATTTGCAGCAAGTGCACTATCTAATTTAGAAGTCAAAGAAGGACCAGAAGCACCTTTTACAGCTTTAGCCGTTTTACCTGATTTAAAAGCTTTTACTTTAAGACTTTTATCCATTAATGCAGGATATGCTCTTTCCCATTTGTACTCCTTAGCAGGCGGCAGTATTCCTTGAATAGCAAAAATGATTGCTTCACCAATCATCGCGTATGTTAAAATTTCATTGGCGTAAGGCCAGTGAAGAATTTTGAAGAGTGCTCCAATAATAATGAAAGCAGCACCAAGACCAATTAAAAGGTTCTTTAAGTATTTGAACCATCCAGATTCCCAAAACATAGTTTTTTAAATTTATACTTTATTAATTAATTATTTTATAGACTGAAAATGATATAACTATATTGTTCAAGCCATGTTTTAACGTGTCTTGTGTGAAAATCTTATATCATAATGTTATTAGTTGCTGAAATCAGACATTGAGCGACCAAGAAATGTAAGAGCGCATCTAAAACCGATGTAAGATTTAGATGTATCTGCATATTCCCAGTGTCTAGTACCTGTTTGAAGATAGTATCCAATATCTTTCCATGAACCACCTCTGATAGAAACTCTTGTTTGAGTAATGTCAACATCAGGAGTAGGACCGTGTACGTATGGAATTTCTGAGTTCATATCGTGGTTGAATCTGTAGCCTTCTTCATAATAAGCAGTTGAAGTCCACTCCGCAACATTTCCAGACATGTCATACAAACCATAATCGTTAGGATGATAAGAAGCTACTTTTACTGTATAATAGCCACCATCTTCAGGATAGTTACCACGACCAGGCTTAAAGTTAGCCAACAAACAACCCTGACGGTTTCTTATATATGGTCCACCCCAAGGATATGGAGCACCATTTAAACCACCTCTTGCCGCATATTCCCACTCTTGTTCAGTAGGTAAACGGAAGTTTTCAATTTCTTGTTCTTCCATCATAGCTGCTTGACTATTCCACAGAAGCGTTCTCCAAGCAGAGAAAGCGTCAGCTTGATGCCAAGTTACCCCAACAACAGGATAGTCATCAAAAGCAGGGTGATCGAAATATTGACGAGCCATAGGCTCATTATATGAGTAAGAGAAATCAGCTACCCAACAAAGATTATCAGGTAAAATTTCTACTTCGTGTTCAGTTATGTATGTACTTCTTGGAACAGATCTATCATGACGTGAAGAAGCTTGTCCTTTCATATCAAATTTTCTGTATTTGTACATGATTTTTTCAGGATTCAATTCTTTTTTTCCAAAAAGCATATCGTCTCCTTGATAAAATAAGTCGTTTAATGCTTCCGCATCTTCCGACCCTTCCATCCAGTCAATAGGGTAGTCCCAATCCAAGCTAGTGTTACCACTTTCATCTTCAATAAACTGATCCAAGGCAGTTAAAGCAATTGAGTCTCTTACCCAATTTGAAAACTGTCTGTATTCAGAATTTGTGATTTCTGTGTTATCCATATAGAATCCCTGAACAGAAACACTACGGTTTTGTTGGGTCAAAGTAAAATTGATGTCTTGATCGGATTGTCCCATCATGAAGGTTCCAGAGGGAATATATGACATTCCTAATGGACTGATTCCATTCCATTCTTGGTCACGTTCAACTCCAGTGAGTTGTCCTTCAACAACATTACTTGAACAGCTGTAAAACGCTGTCACAAAAACAAAGGCTACAAGTGCCAAAATTAGATTTCTAGAATTATTTCTTTTGTACATTTCCGCTTCTTTTTTAAAAGGCGTGTAAAGCTAAATGAAAAAAAAATTATAACCAACACAATGACTGACAATGCTACATAAACCGTGGGTTAAAAATTATTTTCTTTTTATTGGTTTTCAAAAAATTTGATATTCGATATAAGATACTCAATTCGTGTGATTGGGTGCTGATATTCCGTATTGATGAAATGGGATAATCATATGCATAAGCAATTACCAACTTTTCGTTTATCCTATACTTCAACAACCCAATTAACGCGTCTAAAGATTTATTATTATACCCTCTTAAAGAAATTCCTGCATCTACAAAATTTTTATAGCTTACAAGTGTTCCAATTGAGGTTTGAACAGTATTGAAATCCGTGCTAACCATTAGCATGGGTTTCAAGGCAAAATTGTATCCAATTTCAAAAAATGAGTTGGCATACAGGTGAATTTCATTTTGCTGTTGGGCAGTAGAAACTTGATTTTGCTGACCAAGCGTATCTTGATTGATTCCAAGGCGATATTTTGAATTCAGCAGTCGATCTACTACAACACCAGCTTCCAGCTTGTTTGACTTAAAATACAAACCTAAATTAAGGTTTGGGGCAAAAGCATTGGACTTATTAATAGACAACAAATCATCTTCATGGTTTATTATGTCATTTTCATAATTTCCAGAAGGCGTAACTAATAATGCATTGTCAACATTTTGTAAAATACCTCCAATTCTAATTCCAGAGGATAAAACAAAGTTTTTTTGAATGATTCTATAGGAATAAGAAATTCCAAATTCATTGGTTCGCCCTGCACCGAGAACATCATTGGTAAAATTTATCCCTATACCACTATTAAAAAGAGGTACTGGAACGTGTGCAGAAATGCTTTGCGTAACAGGCGCACCATCAATTCCAATCCATTGAGCACGCATAAGTCCCTCGAAGTTTAAACTAGAAGGGATTCCCACGTATGCAGGGTTAAAGTGAGATTGATTTAAAATATAATGACTATAATGACTTGTTTTTTGAGCAATCAAACCTGAAGTCATTAACAATGTTATCAAACACTGAAAAACAGCTATGTGTAACAGGTTTTCCATAGTTACTAAACTAGTTTTTTATTTTTTTATTGGATTGATATAGCCAAATTAAAAAAATACCAATGCTAAAGCGTGGTAATCAAATAAGCATCTTATAAAGAAAAGAACGTTTCTTTGTAGAGTAATTACTCTACATTAATCAGCTTTTGGATAATAAACCTTAAAATATGTCACCAACTTAAGTACCTAAATATAAATAATCGACATATTTCTGACCGAACGTCGGGTCGAGTCTCTTTGTTCGTTATGCGTCCGCACCAGCGGACCAGTTAAAAAATATCATCGTAGCTAGGCTACCGTGCAACGGACCGGCAGAGATTTTTTGCCGAAATGTCGGACCACTAGCATAACGAAAAAATAGCCTCACCAAAAATGACGATTATTTATAAATGGGTACTTATATGAAGATTTAATCTTGATTATGAGTACGATTCTAAATAAGAAAGGTTTATATTAAAAAAAAAGCCCTGTTTAAATAGTATAATTTAAACAGGGCTTTTTTTTAATATGACTAGATATTTACTTCTTTTAGATATAAATCAATAGCCCCTGTCATAGATTTAGCCTCAGGAATTGGAGCTTTTACATTGAGCTTTAGATTGTGCTCCAAAACAGCTTTAGCTGTTTGTTGTCCAAAAGCTGCTATTATAGTATCGTTTTGTTTAAAGTCTGGAAAGTTTTTAAATAATGATTGAATACCAAGTGGCGTAAAAAAGACAATCATATCATAAAAAATCTCTTCCAAGTCAGATAAATCGCTACAAATAATCTTGTATATAGTAGACTCAGCATAATTAAACCCTTTTTCGTTTAAGAAATTAGGAATTTCAGTGCTTTTTGCTTCCTCAAAAGGATAAGCTGGACAAGGATATAAAAAACGCTCCGTATTTTTATTTTTTTCTAGTAGCGTGAACAAAGTGTGTTTTGTATCATCTTTTTTATAAAACACTTTTCGCTTTCTGAATTCTATAAATTTCTGCAAATACAAAGCAACAGCCTCAGAGGAGCAAAAATATTTTGTTTCAGGCGGCATAGTTATTCTCAGTTCACTACAAATTCTGAAGAAATGTTGGATAGCTGTTTTACTTGTAAAGATGATTGCACTGAAATCAAGTGGAGAAATTTTCGATTTTCGAAATTCTTTCCCAGTAATCCCTTCAAGCTGAATAAACTTTCTAAAATCTATTTGTACACCATATTTTTCAGCAAGCTCAGCATACTGATTTTTAGGATTGCTTGGTTCAGGTTGTGAGATTAAGATTGACTTAATTTCTTTTTGTAGCATCTGTGTTTTAACAGTTTTGGTCAATTCTGCCATAAACAACGTGTTATAATTTTTACCAACAAAGATTACTTTGTTGGAGATTCCTTTCCCATCAAGATTAACTGAATAAGCTTTTGTGAAAAGTAAAAATGATTAAAATTGGTGTAATTTCAAGAGCACAAAGATACAGAAAAAAATGAAACGGATATAATGTAATGAGTTTCATATTTATTTGCATTCCTCTGTACAATTGAAAAATTGTAGTAATACAAATAACGAGCCCAATTGCTCCAAATATCAAATTAAAAGGAATAAAAGTAGTAAAAGAAAGCAAAATGAGTAAGGGTAAAAGCATGATCCCCAATAGTATTTGGATATGAAATTTATTGAAAAGATAGAATTTTATATTTTCAGATATAGGTAAAATGAAAACCATAAGCCTTTGAATTCCATATTTTAGTACAAAGAATAATGCAGATAGACCAATACAGTAAATTAGTTTTTGCCAAAAGGTAAGATGAATGTAAATACTTGCTTTAGAAAGTAAAAAATAAAAAGTTATTCCAAAAGCAAGAATTGTATTGGTGTAGAGCAAAATTGTTGGTATAATGAATTGATTTTGGAACTCATCAAAATAAATTTGGGAAACTCTATTATTAGAAATACTTCTTTTCATAATCACAAAATATTCTTCATCCCTCCATCTGATGATTGCATAGAGGGTCAAAATCACTGTAAACAGATAAAACAATACCGTATGATCTTTGTACCAATTTTTATTTATGTCTTTGGGAGTAAATTTAACTGTACCCGCTTGATCTGTTTGGATGTTTTTGATTTCAGAATTGGCGTTAATGTTCAGAGGAATATCTATTGATCTGCTGTCATAAAACCGAAAACCAGTATTGTAAATCTCTGAATTTGAAAGAGAATCATCCAAGTTGCTAATAAAATCATTAACAGCTAAAGAGTCTTGTCCAGAAAGGTTTATTAAAAAACCTAATAACAGAATTGTATGTACTATGACTTTTTTCAAAAATGTTGAAGCTTGGATGTGGTGTAACTAATTTTCATTTCTTTTTACAAAGGTAATAAACATCCTTTCAAATGACTACTCATTGGTCTTTAAGAAATACTATCAATTTCATTTATAATCGCCTTGTTTTGATTATATTAGCGTTTAGATAATCGAAAATTTATATGAAGAAGATATTTATTCTTTCTGTGTTGATGAGTTTCAATATTTCAATATTGGCCCAAACATCTTTTCCGACAAATGGTGTTAACGATAAGAGAGCAAAACATTACGCATTTACCAATGCAACAATCTACAAAGATTACAAAACAAAATTAGAGAATGCGACTTTGATCATTAAAGAGGGGAAGGTTGTAACAGTCTCATCATCTGCCTTTATACCTAAAGGAGCTGTGGAGGTTGATTGTGCAGGGAAAACCATCTATCCTTCTTTTGTTGAATTGATTTCAAACTACGGATTACCAGAGGTTAAGCCATTGGGAGAGGGTAGAAAAAATGGTATTCAACTTATTTCAGATAAAAAAGGGGCTTATCATTGGAATGAGGCTATTAAACCAGAAATAGAGGCTCACTCACTTTTTGTTATAAATGATAAAAGTGCTAAGAAATATAGAGCATTGGGATATGGAGCTGTGGTATCTCATCAAACTGACGGTATTGCGAGAGGCACAGGTGTATTGCTTAGTCTTAATAACAAGAATGAAAATGAGACAATTTTAAGAGATAAAGTATCTGGCTTTTATTCTTTCAAAAAAGGAGTTAGTAAGCAAGGGTATCCTTCTTCATTAATGGGTTCGATAGCACTGTTAAAGCAAACTTATTTGGATGGTAAGTGGTATGATCGTGAAGGAAAAAAAGAAGAATTTAATATTTCTTACCAAGCTTGGAATGATTTGCAAGAATTGCCTTCTGTTTTTTTAGCTGATGGATCTTGGAAAGACATTCTTAGAGCTGATATTGTTGGGGATGAAAATAATGTACAATACATTATAAAAGGAAATGGAGATGAATACAAAAGAATTGATGATATAAAAAGAACGGGAGCCAAACTCATTATTCCATTTGATTTGCCAGATGCCTATGATGTTGAAGATCCTATGGACGCTCATTATATAGGATTGGCAACGATGAAACATTGGGAGATGGCTCCATATAATCTGGAAAAGTTATCTGAAGCAAATATTGAGTTTGCTCTTACAGGCAATGGGTTAAAAGAAACCAAAAAGCTGTTTGAAAATTTAAAAAAAGCCATTAAAAATGGATTAAGTGAAGAAATTGCCTTGAATGCTTTGACAAAAGCTCCTGCGAAAATGTTGAAGGTTGACGACTTAGTTGGATCATTGGAGGAAGGTAGATGTGCTAACTTTTTAATTACTTCAGGAAATATTTTTGAAGAGGCGGATATTTTAGAAAATTGGATTCAAGGAGAACCATTCGTGATTGATAGAAATAATACGAAAGATTTAAAAGGAGTTTATGATCTTACCTTTTCTGATAGCCGAACTATTTATAAGTTGGAAATAAGGGGAAAATCATCTAAACCGAAAATGAATATTTTGGTAGATGATACTTCTAAGATAAAAGTTAAATCTAAAATTGCAGATAAAATAATCAGTTTGAGTTTTACTCCTAAAGACTCTTCTGATGCCGTTCGCCTGAGTGGAACGATGAATGATGACGGAACTTGGAATGGGAGAGGGCAGGATGCTAAGGGAAATTGGATTGATTGGACTGTTAAGAATAAGCAGCCATTAGATAAAAAAGAAGAAAAGAAAGAAGAAAAGAAGGAAGAGGTAGAGGAAATGGGAGCTTTAACTTTTCCTTTTTTACCTTATGGATGGAAAGAAAAGCCAAAACAGGAAGCTGTTTTGTTTAAAAACGTGACGGTTTGGACGAATACAGATGATGGAATTTTGGAGGAAACCGATGTATTGATAAGAGATGGGCGAATAGCGCAAGTAGGAAAAAACTTGCCTACGGGTGGCGTTAAAGTTGTAGAGGGGAAAAACAAACATCTTACTACTGGAATTATAGATGAGCATTCTCATATTGCGATTGAGCGCGGGGTTAATGAATGGACACAGGCCAGTAGCGCAGAAGTTAGCATTGAGAATGTGATTAATAGTGAAGACATAAACATTTATAGACAATTGGCAGGTGGCGTAACGACGGCTCAATTGTTGCACGGATCAGCAAATCCAATAGGTGGGCAATCGGCAATTATTAAATTTAGATGGGGTTCGACACCAGAAGAAATGAAATTTGAAGACGCAGATGGTTTTATAAAATTTGCTTTAGGAGAAAATGTAAAACATTCAAATTGGGATGGAGGAAAAATTCGTTTTCCACAGACTCGACTTGGCGTTGAGCAATGTTTTATAGATCATTTTACAAGAGCAAAAGATTATGAAAAAGCGAAAATGGCAAATCCTTCAAAGGTTCGGAAAGATTTAGAAATGGAAACATTGTTGGAAATAATTAATAAAAAAAGGTTTATAACTTGTCACTCTTATGTGCAATCTGAGATTACGATGTTGATGCGTGTTGCAGAACAATTTGGATTTAACATAAATACTTTTACCCATATTTTGGAAGGCTATAAAATTGCTGATAAAATGAAAGAGCACGGCGTTTATGCTTCAACATTTTCTGATTGGTGGACTTATAAGTTTGAGGTAAATGATGCCATTCCACATAATGCGGCAATTCTTTCAGAGATGGGAGTGATAACAGCAATAAATTCAGATGATGCTGAAATGGGAAGAAGGTTGAATTCGGAAGCAGCTAAAGCGGTAAAATATGGTGGAATGAGTGAAGAAGAGGCTTGGAAGATGGTTACTTTGAATCCAGCTAAAATATTGCATTTAAATAACAGAGTTGGAAGCATAGAATCTGGGAAAGATGCAGATATTGTATTGTGGTCGGATAATCCACTGTCTGTTTACTCAAAAGCTGAAAAAACTTATGTGGATGGTATTTGTTACTGGGATGCTGAGCAGGATGAATTGTTGAGAAAAGAAAATGCTATTGAACGAAATAGATTGATTCAGAAAATGATTAAAGCGAAAGAGAGTGGGGCGAAAACCCAAAAAGTTAAGCTTCCAGAGGACAAACATTATCATTGTGATTCAATGGAGGACGAAGGGAATTAATTACGAATTATAAAAGAGAAGTAATAATATGAAATCTGTATTTATATCTAAAAGTTTTTTGTTTGTTTTGATGATGATGGTCTTGATCTCTTTTTCATTTAATAAACTGTTTTCTCAATGGGTTCCGTCTCCTGGAAAGATACAGGAAAAACCAGTCCATATTGTTGGGGGAACCATTCATATTGGGAATGGGCTTGTGATTGAAAAGGGAACGGTTGTATTTGATGGCGGTAAAATAAGTGCTGTTACAAATACGGTTGACTTGAATATTGATTCGGAGAAATTTGACGTTGTAAATGCAGAAGGCAAACATATTTATCCTGGTTTGATTTCTCCAAATACTTTGAATGGATTGGTGGAGATAAATGCAGTTCGTGCTACTAGAGATTATCGGGAAGTAGGAAGTTTTAATCCTAATTTACGTGCGATTATTGCTTATAATACAGATTCTTGGGTTACACCAACAGTTCGATCAAATGGTGTTTTGATTTCTCAAATCAGACCACAGGGTGGGCGAATTGCAGGGACTTCTGCGATTGTGCAAATGGATGCTTGGAACTATGAAGATGCTATTATAAAAGAGGAGGATGGTGTAGTTGTTAACTTTCCTGTTTTGATGACCCGTGGAGGCTGGTGGGCAGAACCAGGAAAAATAAAAGCGAATGAAAAATACTTAGAGCAATTGTCAGAGTTGAGAAGTTTTTTTGCAGAGGCGAAAGCTTATTCGAAAGCGGGGAATCCCAGTGAAAAAAATCTCAAGTTTGAGGCAATGAAGGGTGTTTTTGATAAAACAAAAAAGGTATACATCAATGCCAATCATTCTAAAGCAATTATAAGTGCGGTAGATTTTATAAAGGAATTTGATATAGATGGTGTTATTGTTGGTGGTAGAGATGCGTGGCTTTTAATTGATTTATTAAAAGCAAATAATATATCTATTGTTCTGAATAGAACACACACATTGCCCTTTTTAGCGGATGATGATGTAGATATTACGTTTAAAATGCCTAAGATATTAAAAGATGCGGGTATTGAATTTTGTATGATGGCTGCAAATTCCTCAGGAGAACAGAGAAATTTGCCATTTACAGCAGGAAAATCTGTTGCATATGGATTAAGTAAAGAGGAAGCATTGACTAGTATTACATTGAGTCCTGCAAAAATTTTAGGAATTGATGACAGACTTGGCAGTTTAGAAGTAGGTAAGGATGCTACTTTAATCATTTCATCAGGAGATATTTTGGACCCCATAACCAATGACATTGAAGGAGCATATGTGTCAGGTAGGATTGTTAATTTGGAAAATAAACAGAAGGAATTGTATCGAAAGTTCATGGATAAATATGAACTTGAGCACAAACAACATTAAAATCAAACTAAAACTGAACCTGGCAGGATTAGTCTAATTGATGATAATACAAAACTTATTTGAAATAAATATGCAATCAGCGACTTTATGAATTGCCTAATGAATTGTCTAATGAATTGTCTAGTTTATTGAAAATATCATATTCATTCATTTGAAAGTTTACTAATGTGTTTTCTATGAAATAAACTTTATGAAATTAGTCATTTTTACATCTTGTTTTGTTTGTATTTAATATGACATTTTCCGAGTAAGAATATGTTACCCCAAAGATAAACGGTAGTCTATTAAGCAATTATAAAAAACAACTGCTTTGACTTAAACATACTCCAGATTAATTCGTATTTACATAATATTATTTTTAATATGTGTATTTATTTGCTAATAGTTATTGAATCTATTAAGTAATGGTCAAATAATAACTTTACGATTTGAACTTCGACATTTTATAATACACTGCCGCATCGGCGGACCGATCAAAAACCCTCTCCTTAGCCCTGCTATGCATTTGTCTTTTTGAATTGTGTATTGTAAAATCTCTTTGTTGAAATCGCGAATTTATTTTTCAACCATTACTAAGTCATCCCTTTCAAATATAAAAGTAGTGTTAAGTACAAATTAATATTTGTAATTATTGCAAAACTTAATGTTTGGCAATAAAAATGCCCATTTGTCGGCAATAGATATAAATCCATTTCATTTTTTATTTAGTTTTGATTATTCTAATTAGTGAATAAATTAGCTGTAAATAGGGGTTAATAGAGAGAGGCGTTGTTTTATACAAAGAATAGATATTCCAAATTTTAAACATTAATAAAACTTAAACATGAAGAAATTAGACTTTAGTCTTTTTTTAGGATGCCTGCTTATATTTTTAAGCATTGACACAATTGGTCAAAATACTGAGTTGACCATTAGAAGTAATCCTAATCAAATCGCAGCTCCAACTACTCAAAAAACAAATCAAGCTGGTCCTCAAACAGGAACAGGCCGTTTTGTTAATGGGGTTGAAGTAGAAAGATGTGGTATTGAAAAAATAATGAAGGATATTTATGATAATCCTGTGTTGTTAAGAAGGTATAAAAACAATAAAAAGCCACTATCTCAAAGTATAATCAATAGTCAAAAAGTGATAGCTTGTGATGGAAGTAATACAATAAATGTTCCAGTTGCATTTCACTTTGATAACTCTTTTAGCTGTGCAGATGAAGCTTGTATGCTTTCTGAAATTGCTGACGCAATTTCAACATTAAATGTTGATTTCGCTAGTAATACTGGAACTTCAAATTGGCAAAATTGTCCAGCAGCATATCCGGATATATCTACTGGAACTTGTATTACATTTTATTTGGCAGCTCCGCCTGCTTGCGCTACTAATTTAGATGTTGACTGCGATGGAGCCATTACAATTGGACAGTTTGCTGGTGGATATAATGGCGGTGGCAATGGTGCTGGTGCTTGTTGGGATGATTATTTGAATATTTTTGTCCAAAGCCCACAATCTGGTAATTTAGGCGTTGCCGATCAAATTCCAGGTTATTTAAATGCTGCAGGTCCAGGAGAAGGTGTTTCTTTGGGTTCTCCATATTTTGGAGGAGTTGGTGGTTCTTGTGGATCAATTGATACTGATAATACTTTCAATTTAGGAAAAACACTAGCTCACGAAATTGGTCACTACTTAGGTCTTCCTCACATTTGGGGAGATGTTAACGGCGGTGGCTGTGGCGGAGATGATGGTTTTGCAGATACTCCAGATCAATCAACTTCATACTTTGGATGTCCAGGTGGTTGTGTTGCTAGTGGATGTGGCGGCAATCAACAAACAGCAAACATCATGAATTATACAAATGATGCTTGTATGGATATGTTTACAGAAGATCAAGCAGCAGCTATGAATTTTTATGCTAACCAATTTTTTGGTGGTTTAAATATTCCAGCAGCAAACCCAACAGAGTTGACTTCTTTGTGTACTAGTAATTCTTGTGAAATTGTTTGTCCATCTGCTGTAACCTCTCCATTTGCTGGTTCAGCTGATGTATGTGCTGGAGCAGGGAGTTATACTTTGCCTTCTACTTTTGCAGGTTTAGCATTGGATGTTAGTGGGTCAGAAACAACAACTTGGTCTGCTGGAAACTATTTAAGTGCTGGTGGAACAGGTGTTGCGAGTACTACAGTAGCGTTAACAAATCCAGCGGGTTGTAATGCAGCTTCAGTAACTTACTACTTGAATGTAGGTTGTGTTGATGGGAGTGTTGCTCCTATAAATGCTGGTACTTTTACATTAAATGTATATCCAGATCCAGCACAATTTACTGCTGCTGATTTGGCAACAATTTCTGGTGAAAATACTTGTGATGAACCAATAATTACTCCTAATTGTCCAGGGGTAACAGTTGTAGCAGATGCCGCTAATCCTACTTTCCCTGTAGCTGCTGGAGTTAGTGGAACTGCTAACTATACACTTGAATATGCAGCTGTGGCAGGTGCTCCAGATTGTTGTGCGACTGGTGTTGGTGGTGAAATAGTTACCAATGGTGACTTTGAAGCTGGAACTACAGGTTGGATTGAAGTGGAAGAAGTTCCAATAGGAACACCAAATCCGAATCCATTTGGTATTATTGGCGTTTCTAACACATCATTAAATGGTACTGCTGACGCTTGGTTTGGTGGATGGGGAGGAACTTCTCTGTTAAGTCTTTCTCAAGATATTGAAATTCCTGCAACTTGTGGAACTGCAGAGTTAACATTTGATTTCTTAATGGATTGTGCAAATGGAGGAGTTACTTTCTCTATTGCAGTAAATGGTGTTGTTTATGGTTCAATTGATTGTACTGATGGAGCTAATGGAAGTATTGCTCCATTTGATTTAATTGCAGCTGGTGCACCAACAGGTAATGTTACACTTACCTTAATTGGTGAAGAAGATGGAACAGGTACAGATGAACCAGATATTTATATAGATAATGTATCAATAATAACTGGAAACTGTGCTACTGCTGAATGTGATATTCCTGTAACTGCTGACTTTGACTGTCAACAAACTGCTTGTGCTAGTGTAGATTTGAATATTTTATTTGATGGTTTCCCAGGTCAAACTAGTTGGGACATTACTGATGCTAGTGGTGGAGTTGTAGCTAATGGTGGTACTTATGGATCGATGGGTGGAAATACTGCAACTACAGAAAACACCTGTTTGTTTGATGGTTGTTATACTTTGAATTTCCGTGATGCATTAAACAATGGAATGTGTCCATTTAGAGCAAATGCAGCTGCAACTGGTACATTTATTACACCAGGTACAACAATTATTGCTGGTTCAATTGTAGCAAGTTTTGGTTTGGGAGTTACACCAGGTTTATGTGGAAATTATACACTTTTAGATGCCAATGGATCTCCTTTGGTTTCTGGAGGCGGTAGCTTTGGTGCTTTAGAATCTCAAACATTCTGCTTGTCAGGTGGTGTTGCAGCAAAAACGAGTAATTTAGAAAACTCAATCTCTCGTGATTTATTATCTGTTTATCCTACTTTGGCAACTGGCTTTATCAACCTTGAATTTGGATTTGATAATGAAACAGCTATTGAAATAGCTATTTATGATATTAATGGAAAAATAGTTCAACAATATAACAATCTTGTGGTTAAGAACTGGGAGTCTATGCAGTTAAATATTGCGGACTTAAATAGAGGTTCTTATTTTATCAGAATGAATTCTCTAGAAGGCTCAACGACTAAGAGATTTATTAAAAACTAAGAGACTTGGAAATTTTTCAATCTCAGTAAATAAATTATGTGAACGAGACTTGGTATTAACCGAGTCTCGTTTTTTGGTTAAATCCGTTCTTTATGTCTTAGTGATGTCTCAAAAATGTCTTGTAAAATAAAAAAGACCGTTTGATGCCTTAAATTTAATAACTCTCTGTCTTTTAAATGTAGATTATAAGAAGAAAATTGGTTTGGTTTTTATATCTATGTAAAAAATGAGTGGTATGATAATATGATGATGGTGCTATGGCGAAAGAAAAAGTCGTGTTAAATGGCTAGTTGTTAAGGATTTTTTAACAATCTTTCGATGATTTTTGTACCTTTAGTATGAAAAGATAAAAATCAATTTGAACATGGGTTAATTTTGTTTAATAAGTACTTTTTACTATAATATAAAAAAAATATGTACATCTTACATTGTTAGATGTTTAGATTCAAAAAACAAATAACTTAAATATAAACCAAACTCTACAATTTAAATTTTATGAAAAAAAATTATATAATTATTTTCTTTTGTTGCTTGATGTGCATTGCATATAGCAATGTTCAAGGACAAGGAAGTCAGTATTGGAAATCCTCTTTTCAGCCTACTGTTACTACTACTGCTGATAGATGCGAAACCATGGGTGCTTTACAAAATCGTCTAGCTAATGATCCAGATTATGCACAATTTTATGAAGATGCATACAACATTCCAAAGGTTGATCCAAGCCTACAAAGGATACCTTGTGATGGCACCAATTCAATTGTTGTTCCAGTAGCTTTTCACTTTGCACCTGGGGTCGTAACTTGTGGTGATTCTGATTGCCTTTTAGCAGAAGTACAGGATCAATTGGATGCTATGAATATAGCTTTTGGTGATAACACCGCAGCTTCTGCTGCTGTAGTAGCAGGGTGTCCAGCAGCATATACTGAAGCGGGAGCCAGTGTTGTTTCAACAGGTTCATGTATTTCTTTTTGTTTGGCTATACCACCTGTAGGTAATGCAGAGGGCTTAGATCCTGCTTGTGATCCACCTATTACGATAGGAGCTTTTACAGGTGGTTTTAATGCAGGTGGAGGCGGAGCACCTGGCTGGGGTGGAATTCTGAATTTATTTATTGTTGATGCTTCTAACTGCTTAGGTGTTGCTGATGGTATTCCTGGTGCTGGAAACGGCGACGGTGTTTCTACTTGTGCTCAGGCATTTGGTGGTTTTGGTGCATCTGCTGGTTGTGGATTAGATAATGATGGTACTTACAACTTAGGAGCAACTATGATCCACGAAATAGGACATTATTTAGGGCTATTTCATACACATGTTGATGGTCCTGCAAGTTGTAATGATAATGATGTGAATACATCTGGTCCTTTTAATGTTAACGATACACCTATAATGGCAGGTCAATTTTATGGGTGTCCTGCACCTGGAGGTTGTACAACTAACGGGGATAACGATCCTGCGTTTAACGGTAGCATTGCTACGAATTCAGCCTGTTTTAATTCAGCCATACCTACCGCTAATTTCATGGCATATACCGATGATGCTTGTATGACTATGTTTACAGAAGATCAAGCGCAGGTGATGAATTATTGGGCTAATCAATTATTTGGTGTATCTGCAAGTCAATGTAGCAATCCAACTCCAACTGAATTGACAAGTGCTTGTGAAAATAGGAGTTGTGTTTTAGCTTGTGCAACAATCGTAACAGTTCCTGCTGATGAAACAGCAGATTACTGTGGCACAAGTGCTGATTTTGTATTTCCAGACCCAGAAACTTTGGTTACGTTGGATGATGATAGTGATGCTAGTTATTCTTATTCAATTGGTGACTATTTAAGTGCTGGTGGAACCCTAGTTGCTGCTCCAACGGTATTGACTGCAACAGATTGTAATGTAGAAACAGAAACTTATTATATAAATGTAGATTGTATTACAACTCCTTTTGCAGTAACTTTAGATGCAGGAACAGTAGTTGTTACAGTTTATCCAACAGCATCAACTGATATTTCAACTTTGGTTGTAGTAGCTGGTGAAGGTACTTGTGCTGAACCTACAGTTACACCGATTCCAGGCTGTGAGTCGTATATAAGTGTAGTTGCAGATGCTGCAAATCCAGCATTTCCAGTCAATGCTGGTGATTCAGGAACAGCTTCTTATACTGTAACGTTTACACCAAATCCTGCTGGTCCAGATTGTTGTGATCCAGGAATGGATGCTATTATTATTGACGCTGCTACAAACGATGGTAGTTTAGAAGCTATAGGAGCTGGCGCAGCTTCTCCGTGGACTTCTGCTTCTACAAACTTTGGTAGTGTAATGTGTGATAGTGGTGGATGTGGAACAGGTGGCGGAAGCGTTAACTATGGTGTTGCACCAAATGATGGAACTTACTTAGGCTGGTTTGGTGGAGTTGGTGGTGCCATAGAAACAGGTACACTAGAAGGTACATTTATTATTCCTACTTGTCCTAACGGTATGGCAACATTGACTTTTGCATATGAAAATTCTGCTTGTGCTACTGCTGCTGATTTTATTGAATTACAAGTAGATGGTGTTATTGAATGGTCTGATGATGCTGACCCTGCAACTTGTGGAGTAGCAGGTACTCCTTTGACAATAACTGTTGATTTATCAGCGTATGCAGATGGAGGAAGTCATACAATTTTATTCACTTCAACAAGTGGAAATGATGCTGCAGCATCAAACTTCACTGTTGATAATATTAATTTGGAAACTGTAGGTTGTTCAGCGGCCTTAGTTTGTGAGGTAGTTGTAACAGCAGATTATAACTGTACTGCAACTGGTGTTGGCTATTGTGATAATATTTGTTTTGTTGAATTCAATCCAGCTCCAGGACCAGATGATTTTGTAGATGCTTCATTGTGTGTAACACCATTAGGTTGTGCTGATAGCCCAGATGCATCTTGTTTAACAACAACTCCTTGTACAGGAGATTGTGAAACAGGAGACGAAATAACAGTAACAGCAACAGGCGAAGTATGTACAGCTTGTGGAGCTGATACAACTCCAGGTTGTACAGATGCCACAGCTTGTAACTTTGATCCAGCGGCTTGTGTAGATGATGCTTCTTGTTTACCAGTACCAATTTGTAATACAGATATTTGTGTAGGAGATATAGAAATTGTAGATCCAGTTAATGCTTGTGCTTGCATTGTAGATGTAGTTCAAGTATTGGGTTGTACAGATCCAGCAGCTTGTAATTTTGATGTAGCAGCAAATTGTGATGATGGTTCTTGTCAAGAAGCCCCTGTATGTAATACAGATATTTGTTTAGGAGATACAGAGATAGTAGATCCAGCCGATGCTTGTGTTTGTATTGTAGATGAGGTTCAAGTATTGGGTTGTACAAATCCAGCAGCAGATAATTTTGATGTGACAGCCAATTGTGATGATGGTTCTTGTAATTGTGTACCAGATGGATGTATTGATCCTTTGGCTTGCAACTTTGATCCAGCAGCAACTTGTGATGATGGTTCTTGTTTGCCAGTACCTGTATGTAATACAGATATTTGTTTAGGAGATACAGAGATAGTAGATCCAGCCGATGCTTGTGCTTGTATTGTAGATGTAGTTCAAGTGTTGGGTTGTACAGATCCAGCAGCTTGTAATTTTGATGCAGCAGCCAACTGTGATGATGGTTCTTGTTTACCAGTACCTGTATGTAATACAGATATTTGTTTAGGAGATACAGAGATAGTAGATCCAGCTGATGCTTGTGTTTGTATTGTAGATGAGGTTCAAGTATTGGGTTGTACAAATCCAGCAGCAGATAATTTTGATGCGGCAGCCAATTGTGATGATGGTTCTTGTAATTGTGTACCAGATGGATGTATTGATCCTTTGGCTTGCAACTTTGATCCAGCAGCAACTTGTGATGATGGTTCTTGTTTACCAGTACCTGTATGTAATACAGATATTTGTTTAGGAGATACAGAGATAGTAGATCCAGCCGATGCTTGTGTTTGTATTGTAGATGAGGTTCAAGTATTGGGTTGTACAGATCCAGTAGCACCAAATTTTGATCCAGCAGCGAATTGTGATGATGGAAGTTGTACAGCTTGTGCAGATGGTTCTATAGCAGGATCAGTAACAGTAGATGATGATTGTGATGGTACAGGAGGAGATGTTCCAACAACGCCATTAACAGTAGAATTATACGATAACACTGGTGCTTTAGTAGGAACAACGACAACAGATGGAACAGGAAACTATTTGTTTGACCCAGTGCCTTGTGGAACTTATGATGTTTTATTAGTTGAAGCTGATTTGCCACCTTGTACTCAATTATCTAATCCAAATCCACGATTAGGAATAACAGTTGGAGATGGAGAAGCAGTAGTAGCAGAAGACTTTAACTTCTTACCAATTAACCCAGCTTGTCCAAACTTAAATTACCAGACAAACTTTTCTATGACTTGTTCAGGCGATTCAATAAATGTGAACTTGATTGATCCTTGTGAATTTACTGGAACAGGAAGTCCTTTAGATTCAGGACCAGGAACAGGTAATTATCCAATCTTTTTAGTAAATATCTCAACAAATCCAGTTCCAACTGCATTGGACTTTTCTGATTTAACAATAGGAGGTTTCTTAGCGAATAATCCTCAAAGTGAAGGAGCTTTTGTTGCAGCTAAT
>Ga0209187_1000690_pt1 | contig 51793 bp, 42 predicted proteins | sample BantaG_FD_187430 | JGI IMG/M metagenome (GOLD analysis project Ga0209187, IMG submission 187430) | Marine algal microbial communities from Bantry Bay, Ireland - BantryBay_4 metaG (SPAdes) (version 2) | ecosystem: Host-associated > Algae > Red algae > Unclassified | place: Bantry Bay, Ireland...
TTAGGGAAATTGCCGGACACAAAAAGACACCCTCCGCCCTTGCAACTCAGGTTGAATTTTTAACCTACCGTTTTTATTTGTTTTTAAACCGGACAGCAGTGGGTTTAACCCGAAAGTGCCAGACTAGTTTTTAAAAATTTGGTGGACCCGATCAGAATCGAATACGACTTCGTCGTCAGTTCTAATCGTTCGAAAAGCGCGCTATTCGCTTGCTTTTCTTCAAACGCTTCTTTTTTCTTGTTTGATTACTTTCTTTTTTAGTTTCTTATGGTGGACCCGATCAGAATCGAATACGACTTCGTCGTCAGTTCTAATCGTTCGAAAAGCGCGCTATTCGCTTGCTTTTCTTCAAACGCTTCTTTTTTCTTGTTTGATTACTTTCTTTTTTAGTTTCTTATGGTGGACCCGATCAGAATCGAATACGACTCCGTCGTCAGTTCTAATCGTTCGAAAAGCGCGCTATTCGCTTGCTTTTCTTCAAACGCTTCTTTTTTCTTGTTTGATTACTTTCTTTTTTAGTTTCTTATGGTGGACCCGATCAGAATCGAATATCTTCGTCGTCAGTTCTAATCGTTCGAAAAGCGCGCTATTCGCTTGCTTTTCTTCAAACGCTTCTTTTTTCTTGTTTGATTACTTTCTTTTTTAGTTTCTTATGGTGGACCCGATCAGAATCGAACTGACGACCTCCACAATGCCATTGTGGCGCTCTACCAATTGAGCTACGGGCCCCTAAGATCTTTCGTTGGAAATTAACACAGGAGGACTGCCTTTGAAAGATTCTCTCTAAAAAAGAAGGGAAATACGTTATAAAAGGCTTTCTGAATGACTAAAATGAAAGCACGACCCAAGGCTACATTACTAAGTGTTTTAGCTTTTTCAATTCCGGCGATTGCAGCCAGCCTTCTTGAGCCCATTACTGGAATTATTGATACTCAACTTACTGGGCATTACAACACCTACGATGCCTCTGCCCTGGCTATGAGCTGTAATATTCTCAATAGTTTTTTTTGGCTTTTTAACTTTCTGTTTCACCTCTCAGCTCAAAAACAATCGCAGCATATTGACAGCTCACCGGAAAATAAAATTGGATATGCGCAGTTAGCTCTTGTGGCAACTTTGGGCATTTCAACTCTACTTGCTATTTTTCTTTATTTTACAGGCAGTTTTTTTCTAAATTTAAGCGACACTCCTGAGAGTATTTTTGAAAGTGCCAAAAATTATTTTAACTGGCGCTGTCTTGGACTGCCTGTTGCTCTACTTTACTCGACGACCCTTTCTCTACTCAGAGGAAAGCACCAACTCAAAACTATTTTACTCTTGATTGCCTTGACCTCACTCAGCAACGGCCTACTCAGCTACGGAGCCTTATTCATCTGGAACTTAGGGCTGAATGGGGTCGCACAAGCAAGTATCTTTTCTCACCTACTCGGCCTACTCATCGTCCTCATCATTCTCTTGAGAGAATTTAAAGCCCTCTCTTTTTTTAAAAAACATTGGAAAAAACAAACACTACAAACACTTTCCTCAGAATCTATTCAACTTTTTCTGAGAGCATTTTTTCTCAATACCGTTTTCTTTTTATGCATGAAAGCTGTGGGTCGCATTGGTCCTATTGAAATTGCAGCCTATCAGTTCCTTTGGCAAATTTTGCTTTTCTTTTCTTTTTTTATGGATGGCATCGCCAATACTGGAAGCATCCTTCTGGCTCCTAAAAAAGATTCCTTCCTCTACAAAAAACAAGTGCTTCGATCGCTCTTTCAAATCACGCTCATTCTTTCTGCAGCATTTGCCTTTCTGCTTTTTCTTTTTGATTCGCAAATATTGGCCTCGTTTACCAAAGACCCTAGGGTTCTTGAACTCTGTAAAGGAATTTTTCCTTTTTACTTTGTTTTATTTGTTCCAATTTTAGCAGTGACTTATTTGAATGATGGAATTTTATTTGGACTCAACAAATTCAAAGAATCTAAGAACAGTATTCTGATTCCTATGCTCTTAATTTTTTTGCCAATTTTTTTCTACCAAATTCAAAGCAAAGAGTTCATAGTCATTTGGATTGGAATTTTTGCTTTTAACATTGCTCGAGGCTTTTACTCTAGCTTTAAAATTTACAAATTCTTTAACGCAAAAGCGCCCCGTCTTTAATTTCGTTTTTCACGAAAAATGGCAAACGATTTCCTTCTTCAATACCTTCAACATCTCCGGAAAGTGAGATGAATCTTTTCGAGCGATTAAATACCGTAAGAAGACTGTCTCTTTGAATGTTGCCATAAACCTCCAAGAAAGAAGCCTCTGTTGAAATTTTTCCAACGATTCCCTCTTGAGTTGAGCCGGCAATAGCTCTTTCACAATTGACGAATCGGCTGTTTTTAATGCGAATGTTTTGTCCGCCTTTAAACATGACACACGTCTTTGAGTTTTTAAAAAGTGTGTTTTCAATACTCACGTTGGCAAAGTTCAATTGAAGGAGCTTGTCGCGTTGCAAAGGGTTTGGATTCCCGTTGAAAGTTGAGTTTTTAATGAAGACTTGGTCGACTCCAAACTGTGTCGTCAGGACGTCTTCACAGGCCCAACCCGAGACATTGTCTAATGTAATATTTGAAATGTATTGACCACTGCTGTGCCCCTACCCATTGGAACTGGTGCCAATGTGAATACCGTCTGGTGCGTTTTTATAGGCAAAGTTTTTGATCGTCACATCAGAACTCGCAATTCTGAGAAGATAGGGTTGATTTTCTAACTGATTACATTCTCCAAGCCCCGCCCAGACATGCAAGGTGTTATTAAAGTCATAAATACCGGGCTGATCAATGACGATTGTTTCATAAAGCTCGACCCTATTTTCAAAAAAATAAGCTAGAGAAGAAAAGCAAATCAGCAAAAGAATACTTTGAAGATAATTCATTCAATTTGCTCCGGGAAAATTAATTTTGAAAGATCAAAACCCTGATTTTTTAATCGAGCGAGAATTCCACTCAAAACACTTTCCTCAAGCCGAGGCGTTCTGGAGAGAATCCACAAATACTTTCGACTTGGAGCTGAAATGACGGCGTATTCGTAGTCCTCCCCTAAATCGATCACCCAATAGTCACCTGGAAAAAGTCCCAAGAAAAAACTTACTTTCAGTTCAGAGGGTTTTGCCCCTTCAGGCTGCCAGGCTTTTCCCTCTGCAGATTTTAATTTGCCTCCAAGCTCGCCTTTAAAGCACTTATTGAGCACCTTGATTTTGCCATCATCACGAAAGCTATACTCAGCCGTGCTTCCCACACAGCCTCTCTGGAAGAATTGAGGGTAGCGCGCAATTTCATACCACAAGCCCAAGTAACGCTCCAAATCGAGCTGCTCAACTGACTTGAGCGGATCCTGAGGAGAAGTGCTTCCCGTTGCACAGAGCTGGAAAGCAAAACACATGCAGCTTGAAATTATTGAGCCTTTAAAGATTTTTTTAAATATATTCATAGATTCCCCACTATTTATAAGTTTTTTTTGAAATTTAACTATAAAATACACGAACACTTTTGATAGTTAATTGATCAAATTCTAAATTAGTCTTAAAAAGGCTCTATGAATCAAAGCTATTTAGACGACTTCTTTAAATTTCTTTCATTTCCTAGTGTTTCTACCGACTCTCAAAGAAAAGAGTCCGTTCAGGAATGCTGCAGTTGGCTTTCTGAGTATTTGCAAAAATTGAACTTTCAATCAGAAATTCACCAAACGCCTGGCCATCCGGTCATTCTTGCCAAAAGCCCGGACTTTGATCCCCAGAAAAAAACTATTCTTATTTATGGGCATTATGACGTTCAACCAGAAACCCCTACGGAGCTTTGGAATTCAGACCCATTTCAACCCGAAATTCGCGATGGAAAAATATTTGCTCGTGGCGCGACCGATAACAAAGGCCAACTCTTTGGTCATGTTTTAGGAATTAAAGAATACTTAGAGAAAAATAAAGAGCTTCCTCTTAACATCACTTTGCTTTTTGAAGGTGAAGAAGAAATTGGCAGTCCAAATTTAAGAAAATTTCTGGAAGATAAAAAAGCAGAACTTCAAGCCGATATTTGCATTGTTTCCGACACGGGCATGGTTGCCCCAAACACCCCAACATTCACTTACGGACTTCGAGGCATTGCCTGTATGGAAGTGACCGTTCACGGCCCCAAGCAAGACCTCCACTCTGGAGTTTATGGAGGGATCATTGCGAACCCTGCCATTGCCGCTACTCAATTGATTAGCTCTTGCATTCACGAAGATGGCTCAGTCCTCATTAAAGATTTCTACAAAGGTGTCACTCCCCTAGAAAATTGGGAGAAAGAACACTGGGAAAAGGACCTTGCTTTTTTGGGCGACTCCTACAAAGAAGTCACCGGTGTCAGTGACTTTTCAAAAAGAGAACACAAAGGAACTCTTGAGCGAGTCTGGGCCCAGCCTACTTTTGAAATTAACGGTCTTTATTCCGGCTACCAGGGAGAGGGTTCAAAAACAATCATTCCCTCTCAAGCACACTTTAAAATTTCCATGAGACTGACCCCCGGACAAAACTCTGAAGAAATAATTTCGAACACCAGAGAACACTTAGAAAAAAACTGTCCCCAAGGAATTACTTTAGATTTTTCAGATGGTCATTGCGGAAGTGCTTACCATTGCGACCCGCACAGTATGTATGGAAAAGCGGCGCAAGAAGCTTTGGAAGATACTTTTCAGAAAAAACCAGTGCTCATTCGAGAAGGCGGTAGCGTTCCCATTATTCAAGACATTAAAGAAGTTTTGAAGCTAGAGACCTTACTCATTGGTTTTGCCCTTCCGGATTGCAACATGCACTCTCCAGATGAAAATTTTACAGTCGACAATTTTGAGCGAGTTATTGAAGTCAACCAAAAGCTGATTTCAAAAATCTCAAAACTATAATCGAGGAAGCTTTGGAGCCTTTAAATTTGGACGATTTTTTTTCTCGTTCAGCTTGAGAGGCTTCTGGCTTTTTAAATCTTTAAGAATTTCCAGCACGCCGCGATCCAACTGAGCGTCTTTTCCGCGAGCATAGTCCTGTGGAGTATTTTCGACCTCAATATCGGGATTGGTGCCATAATTCTCAACACTCCATTCAACATCTTGAAACCAGTATGAAAACTCTGGCTGAGTGGTCCACGTACCATCAACTAGTGGAAACTTTGGCCACATTCCAATGACGCCTCCCCAAGTTCTTTTTCCAACAAGCTTTCCAAGCTTTAACAGCTTAAATGAATGAGAAAAGATATCGCCATCGCTCCCAGCATATTCATTGGTCAAACAAAGTAGCGGTCCGTTGATTGAATAAGCAGGATATTTTTGAGTTTCATCGTGCCGAACAACACCAAAACCGAGGGTTCTTTGAGCCAGCATTTTTAAAAGCAATTGAGACACGGCTCCACCACTGTTAAAACGGACGTCGACAATAAGGCCATTTCGGGAAGATTCTGAAAGATAATTCCTATAAAACTCCGAATAGCCCCAGACCCACATATTTGGGACGTGCACATAGCCTACCTGCCCTTTTGTTTTTTCATGAACGAATTTTTTATTTTTATTGACCCACTCACGATAACGAGAAAAAAAAGACGTCGCTCGTGGCCTGACATGAATAGATTCTTTTTTTGAAGACTTCTTACGTTTAATTTCTAAAGAAATTTCTTGATGCACTTTGTTTTCAAGTAATTCAAAAACACTTTGCTCATGAGCAATTTTCTCGCCATCAATCTTATAAATACGATCGCCATTTTCCAAAGAATAATTCGAATCTTTTAAGGCCGATGAAGCTGCAAAAATCCAGGAATCACCCTCTGAAAGATTCTTCAGTTCAATAGACTTCGTTTTTTTATGAAAAGTATATTCCGATCCGAGATTACCAACGGCATAATCTTGAGATTGAACCGGGAAATCCCCCAACCATTCGTAACAATGACTGGTGCCTAATTCACCTTGCATTTCCCAAAGTAAATCGCTCATTTCTGAGCGCGTATGAATCTTCTTCAGCAAAGGAAAATATTTTTCGTAGACATCCTCCCAATCGATTTTGGACATGTCTTCAGTCCAGAAATTTTCACGCTGAAGTAGCCAGGCTTCTTCAAACATTTGGGGCCATTCTTTTTTAGGATCAAGTTGAAGCGTGATTCTTCCCAAGTCAATGTAGCCATCTTTCTTATTGGCTTCTTCACCATCATTTGCTTTTGATTCAGAGGAAATAATTCGAAGCTCTGAATCAGCACATACCAGTAATGATTTTTCTTCAGTCGCGACATCAAACGCCGAAACGTCTTTATGCCACAGCGAACTTTTATGTTTTGAAAAGTCAAAGCAGTAAAGGTGACTCTCCACTGATGACTCTCCCATTTCGGAGCGAGGATTTATTAAATCGATTCCTGACTTCAAGTAAAACAACTTTGAGCCTAAAGTTGCTAGTTTTGGGGTAAAATTTCCACGGTAGCCCCCCAAAGAGAGAGGAAGAGCAAAGACTCTTTGCTCCATGCCCTTGAAATCAATTTTAATTTTTTTGAGTTTTTTCTCTTTTTCTTCTTTAGAGTCTTCATCTGTTTTTTCTCGATGGCGCTCAAAAACATTTTGGACATCTTTATTCAGAGCGACTCCATAAATCTTTGTCGCCGAAGGAAAGGCCATTTCAAAATGTGATTCAGAAAAATGAGGGAAAAAGTCGCGAACACTTAAAAAGTAAAGATAGTTGCCGCACGGAGAGAAAACTGGAGAAAAATCCTCAAAAACCGGCTCCATTAACAATCTGCTTTTTTTCTTCTGAATATCGAAAACAAAGATACCTTGCTTCTGATTTTTTATGGCTGCAGAAAAAACGATGAAATTGTCGCAAGGAGAAAATGAAAAGCTTTTAATAGGTCCACTGACAGAGCTTCCCATTTTATATTTTTTTCGAAGAGCAAAATCGACCAGCCAAGCTTCATTGCGATTATTAGAAAAAGCAAGTTTTTGAGAAGACTGAGAGCGCTCTAAAGCATAAACTTTTCCCAGGTCAAAACGCGGAAGAAAAAGCTTCTCAACACCGCTTTGAAGATTAATTTCTACAAAATGTTCCTTATTTTCAGCACCGAGCTTTACCGCGGCCATTTTTGAGGCGCCTTTTTTTGATTTCAAAAAAACAGCTTGGCGGTATCTTTTAAAATTTTCACCTAATTTTTGAGGCGCCTTCGACCAGGCTTTCATGGCAAAGAGATTTCCCCGGGCGGTCACACTCAACATTTTTTCGGAAGAAGAAATAGAGAAATGCTCCAAATACTCATCGGCATCTTCATATCTTTTTTCAGCCTGCACAAAATTTGAATTGAGTTCAATCTTGAGTCCGCTCACTTGAGAACCACTTAAATTTGAAAAAAACAAATCTCCAGCAGATTGATAAACTAAATTATTTTTAAAAATAGAAAAAGATCGCACGTAAAACTTGCTCTCGTGAGAATGCCTTTTCATGCCCGACCCATTTTTCGCACAAGAATAGATATTGCCAATGCCTTCATGGTCAGAAATAAAGTAAATTCGCTTCCCGAGAATCTTCGGGTGAGAGATGTTACTTTTTAAATTTTTTAAAATCCTGTTAAAATTATTCTTTCGAGCATCAGCCACCCAAAGGTGCCCCGCCGTTCCACCTCGATAGCGTTTCCACTTTGCGGGGTCTCCATTGTTTCTGCCGAGAACGCGAAAGAATTCTGACTCATGCAGGTGAGTTGCCAAGCCAAGCTTTAATTTTTTAAAAGCGAAGCTTTCGACGTGAATGCTAAAAAGTTGGGTGCTGCGATTGCTACTGTCAAAAGAGCTCGAAACAATCAGCTCTGAATCGGAAGTCCAAGATGAGATTCCTTGCACTCCAAAAAAACTCACTCGCCGGGGGACGCCCCCCTCAATAGGCAAAACATAAACATCAAATTGACCTCGGTGCTCTGACAAATAAGCAACTTGTTTAGCGTTCGGACTCAAAACCGGATTCCTGACCACACCAAGAGTTGTGCTGAGTCTCCTGGCAATCCCCCCAGACTTGGAAACACTCCACAGGTCATCATCACTGACAAAGAGCAGTGTCTCGCCACAAAGGGCAGGCTGGCTTAAATAGGCATCATTTTGCATGGTTAAGCTTAGTTTTATGCAATTGCCATGAATCAATCAATTATAAATAACGATTTAAAAGCTCGGGATCGACCTCTTGAGCTTCAGTGACCTGTAGTTGCTGCGAATAATTTTTATTTTTCACGACAAACTGAGCCCCTTTATTGCCAGCCCACGCTCGACGGGTGACTCCATTCATGACGTCCCAAAAAAGCATCGACTCAATTTTCTTGCGTGACTCTTCACTGCCATCAATAAACATTCCAAAACCACCGTTGATGACCTCCCCCCAACCAACGCCGCCTCCGTTGTGAAGACTCACCCAGGTTGCCCCGCGAATGGCATCACCAACAAAGTTTTGAACGGCCATGTCTGCTGTAAAGCTTGAAGCATCATAGATATTACTGGTTTCTCGAAAAGGAGAATCTGTCCCGGAAACATCGTGGTGATCTCTCCCTAAAATAATTCCACTTGAAATCTCACCACGAGCAATGGCCTCATTAAAGGCCTTGGCAATTTCAACTCGTCCATCGGCATCGGCATAAAGAATTCTCGCCTGAGACCCGACAACCAGTTTATTTTTTTGAGCTTCTTGGATCCATTTTAAATTGTCTTCGAGCTGTCCCCTTATTTCCTGAGGAGCCTCAGACAACAATTTTTTTAAAACTTTCTGCGCGAGAAGATCTGTTTTTTTTAAGTCTTCCGGATCTCCACTCGCACAGACCCAGCGAAAGGGGCCAAAACCATAGTCAAAACAAAGCGGCCCCAAGATGTCTTGAACATAAGAGTTATATTTAAATTTTTTCTGATCATTAAAAACATCGGCACCCGCTCGACCCGCTTCCAGTAAAAAAGCGTTTCCGTAATCAAAGAAATATGTTCCTCTCTCCTGCGTGTGTTTATTGATCCAAAGAACATGCTCCTTCAAAGAATCTTGAATTGCCTTTTTAAAAGCCTCTTCAGAGCTTTCAAGAAGCGCTCGCGACTCTTCAAAAGTTTTTCCAACCGGGTAATAGCCTCCAGAAAAAGGGTTATGCAAGGAGCTTTGATCAGAGGCAATGTCTATGGAAATTTCTTGATGATAAAACTCTTTCCACAAATCAACTACATTTCCCACATAAGCCAGAGAACACGCTTCTTTATTTTTCTTAGCTTCATGGATGCGCTTGATGAGCGCTTCAGTGGAGTGAAATAGTTCATCAACCCAGCCTTGCTCCAATCTTTTTTGCGCGGCGGAAGCATTGACCTCAGCAACGACTCCAATGAGTCCAGCAATTTTCGCAGCTTTGCCCTGAGCCCCACTCATTCCCCCAAGACCTGAAGATAAAAAAAGCATTCCAGCAGAAGTCTTGAAGCCATTTTTCTTTTGTTGCAATCGAGCGGCATTCATCAAAGTAATCGCCGTTCCATGGACAATTCCTTGAGGGCCAATATACATAAAAGAACCCGCTGTCATTTGCCCATATTGAGTCACTCCAAGGGCATTAAGTTTTTCATAGTTTTCTCTTTGCGAATAATTTGGAATCATCAAGCCATTCACGACCACAACTCGTGGTGAATTTTTATGGCTCGGAAAAAGCCCCAATGGATGACCAGAGTTCAGAACTAATGTTTGCTCTGAAGTCATTTCCGACAAATACTTCATCACCAAGCGGTATTGTGCCCAGTTTTGAAAGACGGATCCATTCCCCCCGTAAGTGATGAGCTCGTAAGGATGCTGAGCAACGGCGTGATCTAAATTGTTTTGAATCATGAGCATGATGGCAGCAGCTTCTGAGGACTTTGCTGAGTAATCAGAAATAGCTCGAGCTTTGATTTCATTCTTAGGGTGCAAGCGATAACAATAAATCTTTCCCCATTTTTGAAGCTCATTTAAAAACTCAGGAATCAACTCCTCATGTTGAGCTGGGGGAAAATAGCGAAGCACATTTTTAATAGCCAGAGCACGCTCGGCTTGAGTTAAATTCGGCTTTCTTTTCGGAGCTCGATCAATTGTCGGAGAAAAACATTCCTCAACCTTTAAAGGGGTCACTTGATTTAAGTTTTCTGAAATTTCTTTATTGACTTCAATCACTCTAAAAACTTAAAGAAAAGATTTTTTTATGACAAGAAGAAAATTAATGAGCCTGATCTTCTTTTTGAAAGCCACTCTCTTCACCTAGAGAATCGCTTTCTCTCAACTTTTCTTGTTTCAAGTAGGACTTCACGAGACCATCTAAGCTTTGTCCACAAATCTTTTTAACAACTTGGTCCAACTCCTTTTGAGAGGACTGAACTTCCTTCACAGAAGTTGACTGAAGCTTTTGATGCTTTGAAAACTGCAGGAGGGCTTCATGTAAGTTTTTATATTTTTTGACATTTTCAAAATAAGCTTTATTGTCACTTTGTCTGAAATAATTCTCAAGAGAAGGTCTCCACTTAGACTCCAAATAAATATTCACTGAATCAATGAGACGTAAGCTTTGTTGGCCAATTTGCAATCTTTTTTGTTTTGAATCGTTAGCTTCATGAAAATGTTGAGGGTCAATATGTGGCAAATGCTTGAATTGAGCCTGGACGATTTTACTCGGAGACATCTCTAAACCTGGAAAATCGCCTTTACTTTTTAATGTTTCAACAATTTGAGTGCTCGTTAAAGACGCTAATGGCGCAATGAGCTCATACCTTATTTGCGTCAAACACTCTAAAGTAGCCTGATAACGCTGATGATCTTTATTTTTTAAGTGCTCCTCTGACAAATCTTCTTGATGGAGCAAAAGATGAAAGCTTCTTTCATCAGACAAAAGAGTCAGCAGTAGATTTTCAACATGCTCATGAAGCTCAACTTGAGTTGGCGCTTCACTGAACTTCAACGACTTTAATGAATCAACAAGAGGATTCCAGGTTCTTTTAAAATTTAGAGCATAACTCGAATCATTTAAAACTGAAAAAACATGTTCTGCCTTAAAAAGCTCAGGGAAATTTGAAATTTCAGCCTCCGGAAGCACCGTTTCTAAGTAATTTCCCAAAGGAGTTGAGGCAACATGCCGATCATAGTTTCTTTCTGTCTGATCTGCCAAAATACAATGAGACAAACTCTGATGACTCGGACTCTTAAGTCGATCAAGAATCAAGTCAACAGAGTGGTAAAACATTTTTTCATTGGGAAGTGGAATTTCAGGAATAGCTTTAATAAAATCAACGACTGCAGAGCGACAGGTCTCGGCTTGCGCCTCCCCATAATCCTGAGAATAGACCTGTCGGAGCGTTTTCAGAAGCTCTCCCAAAGGAGCTTTTAAGATTTCTTCTTCTTTTTTTTCGTCGAGTAAAACGCCATCTCTGACATCGTAACATCCTGACTGAAAAGGTAAACAGCTCACTTGTTCCAATAAAAAATCTGACAAGTTTTTAAGAATAACTTTTGCTTGCTCATTTACAAAAATCGGACTGGGCAATCCATTTTCTAGAAAACTTTCCCGTGAAGATTCGTCTATCAAATTACTCACAACTTTTTTTAAAGTCTGTGACCATTTTTGCTCAAAGGAATTTTCTTTCAGTTCAGAGCTTTTCTTATTGGCCAGCTCTCGAACAACATGATCACCCAAAAATGGGACTGTCGAGCTCATAACTTGTAGTTGATGATGGAAGTCTTCATCACCTTGAATTCTTTGAAGACTTGGCAGAGCAATATTTTTAATTTCTTTATTTGGGTTTTCAAAAAGAGCTTTCACAAATTGTGAAGTTGACCCCACTCGATCGATTTCATCTTTTAAAGAAAGGTGAATGTTTTTTTGAACAGCATCAACAGCTTTTTGAATTTGCTCACGATGCTTTTTGAGTTGAGGCATTTTTGAAAAAATTAAAGGAAAATAATGCTCTTGAAAAATATTTCCTGAGAGGTCTCCAATCAAGTCGGCCACGACTTGATTGGAAGATTTTTGATCACGAATGGCTTCAATCTTGGTCTTATTTTTTTTGTAAAACTCTTGAATATATGACGATAAATTAAAAACATGAGCACGATGTTCTACCTTTAAATCGATTAAGGAAAGAAGAAGAATGAGATCTGGGATCAACTTTGGCTCCAGCTGAGTCAAGGCCAGTAGGCATTGATTAAATCGCCGCCAAGACTGACTTCTTAAAAAACACCCGGAAAGATTTTCATTAAATTCTTGCATTAAAAAAGACACTGGCGCCTGAAAGGAAACTTTGTTTTTAAGAATTTTTTCTGCAATTTTTTCAAGTTGCTCTGGACTTATCTTTTCAAAAGAGACTTTTAAATTCGGAGAAAGACTCCACTCTGAAAAGTGATTTCCAAGATCCGCTAAAAGCTCTGGCCCCTCATTCAATAAAACTTGATCAACCAATGCTTTTTTTTCTGGTTCTAAAAGCGATTCTTTCAAAAAAGCTAAAAGAGAGGCTTTTTCTGGCTTCGCGGGAATCACATATTCACTTGCTCTCCTCACTTCAAGAGAAGCTTCCGGAGGTTCTTGTTCTTCATCATCAAGCGCAGAGCTGGACCTCGTCTCTTTGAGTTTTTTTTCAATGAAATAATTCAAATAGGAACGAAGATAGTCTCCGGTATTTCCTGAAAAATCTTTATTTTTGAGGAGATCAGACACGACTGCATTGAGAATTTTTTTAGTAGGCAAATCACCTTCTTGATAATTTTTCACTAAAGAGAGATAGCTTTCATGCTGACTCAGCTCATCTTTTAGGTTTTTTTCCAAATAATGAACCGTCATACTTAAAAGCTCATCTAAGGATTCTTGAGATACTTCAGTTGGAGCCACCTGTAGACGTTGTACCAATTCATTTTCAGCAATATTTTTAAGGTAAAAAGAACTGAGTGCCGCTATGTAGGAATCGATTTCATTTTTTTTACTTCCTATTTTTAATGTTGGATTTTCTGTGGAAAATGACTTGAGTAACTTCGAGAAATTAATTTGTTTTTCGCCAATTTTAAAAACAAAATTTTTCGTTTCTAAAAAAGATAAGAGAAGAGCAAGAGCTGGAGCCTCCAGTTGAGCTAAAGCCTCAAGACATGTTTTCAACTCTACAGAAGTAGCTACCGACGAAGCACATTCATAAAAGCTCCCCTTGGCACTTCGAAGCACTCCACCTTCCATTATTTTTAAATCTAAAGGATGATCTAAGAGAATGGATCCAATAAACTGCAGATCATTTTCTCCAACTGTGTTCACTTGAAAATTGAACTTTTTTTGAATTTCTGGATCATTAACAAACTTTACCAGAAGTCTAGGCATGTATTCTCGAGCTGTCATGTCAAAACTAGTCAGAAGAATTCCCAACAAACGGTTTTGATCAAAAATCTTTACAGACGAGCTCGGGTTATAATTCAGAACAATGGCGGCATGTAAGGCAAATTTTTTCTTAAGAATGCCTTGCTTTAATTCATTTTGAGAATATTGAGACTTAAGTTTCCCATAGTAATCTCGTAGCTTATCACGAATTCGTTTTTTATTTTCTCGATGGTTGCCCTGAAGTCCTTTGGCTGCAGCTGAAATAATTGAGTTGAGAATTCGCGCACCATCCTTTTCTGAAATAGGTTTTCTAAATAAAGCCTTTAAAACGACAGTCGATTCTATTTCGTTTTCTTGATCTAAAAAGGGACCATCTAAGATTTCTGGAATTTTTGAAAAGAAATCGGCAACGTTGTGATCAAATTCATCACCGCGAAGATCAATCAATGAGCCTAAAAAACGACGAATTCCACTCACCGGCTTAATCTTGAAAATATCATGAACGAGAGCAGAACTCCGCCTTGGGAGTCCCAAAACCTTTGCACTGACTGAGCCCAGAAGAGACGGTATAAAGGCAACAGGAGAAGCATCCTGCTGGACACCTCTGAGCTGTGCGTTCTCTTTAAAATCAATGTTCAAGGATGACAGGTAATGATCTCGAGCTTTATAGATTTCGGCATGGGTCACACCGAGAGGAATTAAAAACTTTTCAACCAATTCACTTTTTTGTATTTTTCTATTTTGAGCATTAAGAAATGGTGAAATAGTAAAAAAAAAAAGAAATAGAAAAGAGTTCCATCGAGGAAGCTTTAAAAGAAAACTCACTTTATCTTAGTATACTTTTGATGAAGAAAAATAAATACCATCTTTTTATGACTCTTATTTTAAGCAAATGATGGACCCTAGAAAACTGACAATTGCCTTCTCCAAAGTTTTTCTTCCTTAATAAGGAGTTCTTTGGTCAAGATCTCATTCTCATCATAAGTGCTATGAAAATGACGAAAACCTTCGTGATAGTAATTAAGAACACAAGGAAGGCTTTTTTTCTTTTTTTGAATTTTGAGGTTAGAAACCAACGCCGCCTTCAAAAATCTCTCTTGGAGATTCCTTTCAACGAATAAATGAGCATTTCTCTCGGCAGCTCTCATCACCCGAAGCTCACCAATAAGATCCGCCCGACAATCTTTTAAGCCCCGAGGACTTCCTGTGCTTGAAAAAAGATATTGAGGAATTAAAGTAACGAAGAAAAAAAGCAGCAGCATTCTCATAAACAATGAAATAGCAGGATTATTGCGCCACGTCAAAGCAAAACAAATGAGCCTAAGTGCCTGAAAATAAGCTCATTTTTAGTGTAAATTCTTTTTTTTATTCGATTTCAAAGTAAAGAAATATGTTTTTTTGGGTCGCATTTTTTACATGCTTCTTTTTAAGATTTTGAAAAGATTCAAAATACTTTTCTCCACCTTCTGGCAGAAAAAGTGAAAAATTTGAATTTTTAGCATTTTGCTTTAAATGTGCCGCCACTCGGGAAAAAAAGTTTCCGATGGATTCTTTTTGCAATCGCACCCCATGAGGTGGATTGCTCAAGATGGTCATGTTTTCAAAACGACAGTCAAAAAAGTCTTTCTCTTTCACGGGAACTTTAAGATTTCGAAGACTTTTCTTCGCAGAAGAAATATTTTTCTGCGCACAATCGAGCTGACGAGTATCTCGATCGCTTCCAGCAATACTCAAGGAAACATTCAACTCAACTTCGAGCTCTTGCTCACGGAGAATTTTTTTCAACTCCGGTAAATGGTTTAAAGACTCTTGATACCATGAATGAAAAAGCCCGGGATCCCACTTTTGTTGCGCCAACGCTGCTTCGATAAGTATGGTGCCACTTCCACAAAAGGGATCATAAATCTTGTCTCGAATTTCTCCGTGCTTTTGAGCATAAGCATATAAAGCATAGGCCCTTGCTTCCTTTAAAGCCGCCTCACCACCTTCTTGCCGATAGCCTCTTCGATGTAAGGGCATGGAAAGTAAATCGAGATAAATATCGACTCGACCATCTTCAAAGCGAATAAAATAACGTTTGTCTGGATTTTGACGGTCTACTGACGGTCGCTCTCTGCAATTTTTTGTAAAAAAATCACAAAGCACATCCTTGAGCATCAGATTGGCAAAATTCATTCCATACGAGCAGCCCTCAAGACTTCCCGATGAAAAAACTGCAAAAGTATCTTCCAGATACATATACTGACTCCAATCAATGTCTCCGGCTAAAGCCTCAAAGGATTCTTCATCCCATGCAAAAAAATTGCTCAGGTGTTGGTAAACTCGTGACGTCAGTCGAGATTTATTGAGTGTTTTTGCAAGTTCTTCTTCAGAAAGATCAAGGTGACAATGACCTTTTTTTTCAGGCAGAAATTCCCGCCCAAGGATAGTGGACATTTCATCGATCCAAAGATCATCAAGGCCAGGAAGACACGTTAAAAGCAATTTCATAGAAACCCAGAGAATTAATATACTTTCCTCAAAATGGCCATCTTTTTCATCAAGGCATAAAAGGCAAGCAGGCTCTTGATGCTGAGAAAAAAATCTAATTTAATAGTGTTATGTCTGAAGAAAAAAGAATCGCAATGCTTCTCGCTGGATCTGGTTACTTAGATGGTAGTGAAATCAATGAAGCCGTCATGTGCCATCTGGCCACGAAGCTCAAAGGGGCCCGTGTCGACTTCTTCAGTCTCAACGAAGATCAAAGCTCGTGCGTGAATCACTGTAATGAAGAAAATCATGCTTCAAAAAGAAATGTGCTTGAAGAATCTGCTCGTATTGTTCGTGGCGCCGTCGCTCCCATTCAAGAACTCAAACATGAAAACTACTCCGGCCTAGTGATTCCTGGTGGCTTTGGAGTGGCTAAAAACTTTTGCAACTTTGCCGAAAAAGGCGCTCAAGCTGAAATTAATATTCACGTTGAAAATTGTATTGCTAGTTTTATTTCCGAGCACAAAGCCATCATGGCTGTTTGTATTGCGCCAGCTCTTGTGGGAATGGTTGCTGCCAAACAAAAAATTCCTCTCATGATGACTCTCGGTAATGCGAGTAATGATGCCTCAAAAAACTTAAAAAGCCTCGGTCATTCTATAGTCGACTGTTCTGCTGGAGAATGCGTCTCGGACCCAAGACACCCCATCATCACAACGCCTGCCTTCATGCATGACATTAGCATTGAAGAAGCTTGGCTTGGAATTCTTAAAGCTACTGAGAAGTTTTTTCAGGCAATGGGCTAAACTTTCATCTTTATCTATTTTTGATTTGAAACAAAAAAAGCTTTGATCGAGACTTCTTCTCAATCAAAGCTTTTTGAGAGCTCATATTCGACTTCTTTTTTAAGCAGATATGAGTATTTTAAGTTTTATAGTCCATGATTTGGATCAACCGGTTCTTCTTCTTCAGGGTCAACTGGTTCAATAGGTTCAACTGGATCCCATTCTAAAGGGATTGAAGTTATTCGCTGAACATCTTCACCGCGGCCTTCTCCATCCTCAAGTGTGTTGACTAATCGGCAACTATTTTCATAGTCATAATTATAATCTTTTTCTCCGCGAACAAGAATTCCTTCGATAAGACCAGTCTCTAAATCAAAAACTGGTGAGCCAGAATTACCACCAAAAGTATCGAGATCTGCTACAAAATACTCCTCGGGAGCATTTCCTTCTTCACCACGAACATGCCCACCATCGTCTATCTTCATGGAAATTCCAGACGGATGTCCAATGACGGCAAGAGTGGCATCGTCAGCAACCACACCTTCCACTCTAAACTCTAAAGGATCTCTGCCATTAACAACTCTATCGAGACGAATCACTGCATAGTCAGGATCTTCACGACTATAAGTATTGGTCGTTTCAATAATATCTTGGCACGAATAAACGTCTTCAATGAAAAAGGTTGTTTTCAAATCATGAAAACCAAAAACCCAGTAATGGGCATCACAACTCGCTTCATTCAGGCAATGCCCAGCTGTTGCCAAGATATCTTCTCCAATTAAAAAGCCACTGCAACGTGCTGGATTCAGTTCCTCAACAAAACGCTCCTCTTCACAAAGCCCAAGAGAAGTTCCTAATGTGCGGTCACTATTGAGTGTGTAAAAAAGACCTCCTTCGTCGAGATCTAACTTTGATTTTGCAATATGAGCCGCAACAGACTGCGCTTTCTCAACAAGCATTTCATTGAGATGATCTTCAACCATCTCTCGATCATCTTCACCATAAACAACCTTATCGTTTAAATTAAAAACAGAACTCACATTTAAGTGTGACAAATGGCTTGAAGCAGACAAGGCTCCAGCAAATAGCCATAAAGCTCCATAAAAAAGTTTTTCCCCTAAATAGTTTAATTTCATCCTCGCCCCTACCCCTCAAAAAATTCAGTCTCTCAAACCCCAGTGTCTAAAATTTGACTGAACATCAATTATTTTATTTGAGTTTAGTGAGATTCCTACTTAAAAAAGTCTTAAACGCGTTTAAAAATCTTTTTTATGATGCGCGAAGACAAAGTTCTGAGGTCATCTGTTATGGCAATACCTGCCGGAATCACTATAAGCGTCAAAAAACTTCCAAAAACTAAACCCCAACCTAAAGCCAAAACGATCGGTTGAATGAAACGATCCATTCCACCAATTCCATACGCTGTTGGCAGTAAGCCACATGCAGTCGTTAAAGTCGTGAGCACAATTGGCCTGAGTCTTTTTCTTCCTGCATCCAATATTGTTTCTGTTTTGGTTAAAGACTGATCATCTTCTCGCTTTTGATTCACAAAATCCACAAAGACAATCGCATTATTCACGATCACTCCTGCCAAGGCAATCAACCCTAAAGTGCCCAAAAAAGACAGCGGTAAAGAGTGAAAGTAAAAAGCGAGTAAGGCTGAAATAACTCCCAAAGGAATCGCCATGACCACAAGAAATGGTTGAAATAGATTTTGAAACAAGAAAACTAAGATTAAGAAAATTAAGGCTATCGCATAAATAAAGGCTCTGAGTAAAGACGCAAAACTTTCATTGGTATCTTCCGCTTCCCCACCAAAATAAAAACTCACGGGTTGAGCTTTAAACTTTTCTTTCAATTTTTTTTCAAGCTCAGGAATGTATTGTTTTGCGTTCGTGCAATTTTTATCTGTCTCACTACATTTTTCATCGAGGTCAGCCGAAACTCTAATTTGGCGTTGACCGGCCTGATGCTCATACAAAGAAAAGCCTTCCGCCTTTTTCACAGAGGCCACTCTCCCGAGGGAAATAAGGTTCCCTCTATTGTTTGCAATTTTCAAGGTCGACAAAGAATCAACATTTCCTCGTGATTTTTGAGGTAAACTCACGCGAATATCAATTTCTTCATCGAGCTTTTTAATAGTTGTAGCCACCACTCCTTCAAAAGCTGCCCGCACCGTATTGCCAACGGCGAGAGGACTCAAAGAAGCGGCTCTTGCCTCAGCGCTATTGACCGAAATTTGCAACTCCTCTTTTCCCGAAACATGTGAATCATCAATGTTCATGACCAATGGATCTTCCGCTAGGAAAGCTTTGACCTCTTGAACGACAGGCAAAAGAACATCATAAGAATCTCCTCGAATACCAATATCGATAGCCTTTCCAACCGGAGGCCCTGGATTGACTCGATCTACCTTCACTTCAAGATCAACGGGATTCTCTTGCATCATTTTTTCAAAGTCTGCAATAATCTCATCAGCACTTCGATCTCGATCTGCCTCTGGAGTCAAGAAAACACTAATTTGCGCCAAATGCGAACCTCTTTTTTGACCAGGGTCATTGGGATCCTGCATGTGCATGCCTACAAGGCTGGAATAATTCTTTAATTCTTTATCGGAAAGATTCTGAACAATCTTCTCAACGGCTTTCAGTCGCTTTCCCGTTTCATTTAAGGAAGTTCCTACCTGAGCCTCCGTTCGAATAAAAAATTGCTCAATACCTTCTGGAGGAAAGAGTTTAAAACCAATCTTTGTAGAAGGGTTGATCATCGTCACAAAAAGCACCAACCCCAAAAGAATAAAAACACCACCAAAAATCAAATAACGAAAACGCAAACTCAAGGCCAAAAGCTTCATGTAAAATGGCTGAACTTTTTTTGCCCAAAACCCATTTTCTTTTTTGTAAGCAGCTTTTTTTGCAGACTTGACACTAATTAAGGAAGCCGCGTGCGCTGGCATGACAAAGAAGACTTCAAGCAGACTAAAGATAAGAGGAATGATCACCCCCAAAGGAACCTGCCTCACAAATTTCCCAAAAATCCCATTCATCATGAGAGTAGGAATAAAAACACAAACAGTTGTCAGCACCGAGGCCAAGACAGCAGGCCAAATTTCCTGAGTCCCTAAAATAGCAGCTCTCTTGGGGTGGTGTCCTTCCTCAATCTTTGCATAGACATTGTCCATGACAACAATGGCATCGTCCACCAGCATTCCCACGACAATAATGAGTCCAATCATTGAAATGAGATTGACACTAAATCCAAAAAAATTAAAAACAAGAATGGCTCCCAAAAAAGCAAAGGGAATACCAAAAGAAACCAAGAAGCTCACCCGAAAAGGCAAGAAAACACAAAGAATGAGCAACACGAAAACAAGCCCAAAAGCTAAATTACTCGTTAAGACGTTGAGACGTCGAGTAATGTAAACCGAGGTATCGTTAATCAGGTTGAGTTCAATGCCTTGAGTATATTTTTCTTTGAGTTCTGGGAGCAGACTTTTAACATTTTCAACTAAAGAAATGGCGTCGCCTTTTTCTTTTTTCAAAATGGTTAAATTAACAGATTCCACTCCATTCGTTCTGGTTAAGACTGAAGCTTTTTCTAACTCAGTAAAAACATTGGCGACGTCTGAAAGGCGAATGGGCACGCCTAAATCATTTGAACGAATGACGGTTTTTTTTACATCTTCAATTGAATTAAAATCTGAGATGGTTCTAATAATTTTTTCTCGAGAATTCGAATTCGAAGAGTCCGCCTCAATTAAGCCACCAGGAATGGAAACATTCTGGGTTTTTAAGGCCTGAATAATTTCATCGAGGCTCATGCGGTATTGATTGAGTTTTTTAATCTTGACCTCAACTCGAATTTCAACATCTCGCAGACCATTCGAAACGACTTTCGCCACTTCAGGAATCCGCTCAATTTCTTTTTCAATTTTTTTAGCAATTTTTCTGAGAGCAAGAGGATCCCCCTCACTTCCAATACTCAGTTCAATAACTGGAGCTTGCTTTGTTTCTAGAGAATCAACAATCGGCTCTTCTGCTCCATTCGGGAGTTCCGGCTTGAATTGATCAATAATATCTTGAACGTCGTCTTTGGCTTCATCTTCAGTCGTTTGTTCTGGGTCAAGAGTAATGGTGATACCACCCAAATTTTCAACTGAAGTCGATTGAATTTTCTTAATGCCATCAACTTCAGAAAGGTCTTGTTCAATCGGGTTGACCAACAGCCGCTCGACTTCACCTGGAGAAGCCCCCGGAAAGGGCAACTGAACGCGAATGACATCGAACTGCACGTTCGGAAACATTTCTCGACGTGTTTCCTTTAAGGCAAAATACCCGGCTCCACATAGCAAAAAAGTAAGAATCCAAGTAAAGAGATCTTTTTCAACAAAAAAAGCAATCAAACGATTCATTAGAGATCAACTCCCATCGCAGAAAGCTCTGTTTTAATTTTAGTTAAAATCTCTCCTTTGAGTGACTTCAACTGCCAAAAAGCAAGTTGCTGCTGAGCTTGTATTTGGGAAAGAGAAAGCTCAACCCGAGCCGCATCATCACTAGACTGAATCACATTGAGCATGCTCGTTGTTCCGTTTTGAAATCGTTTTGTTTCCAAATAATTTCTTCTTTTTTGTTTTTTTAAAGCTTTTTCTAAAAGTTGAACATTTTGATCGATAGCCGAAAACTCAGAACAGGTGTTTTCTTTTTTAACTTCAAGTTGTTCTCTTTCAAGTAAAGTCGCCGTTTCAGAAATTTTCTCCTGAATGGTGGCCGCCATAATCTTCGTTTTATTTCCCAAGAAACCAAGAGGCATTTGCAAGCGCAAACCAATCAGCAAACTGGGGTTCTGAAAAGAAAAACTGTCGACCAAAGAATCGAAGTATTGGGAATCAATTCCATTGGCTGCCAACTGAGCAAAAGCACTCAACTCAGGCTTTGCTTCCGAGCGAGCTAGACTCAACGAATCCTTGAGCTTTTTATTCTCATACTCTTTAGCCTTTAAAAGAGCGCTTTCTATGGGGGCCTTCTTTGCTTCACAAAATGACTTTTCTAAATTCTCTGGAATGCTCATGGGAATGATCTCAGGATCAATCTGCATCCACTCTCTCGGTAGCTGTAGGGAAATGACTAAATTTTGCCAAATGGAAATCAAGCCTTGCTTTTTCGTAATGTAAATTCCTTCTGATGCCAGCGCCGAGCTTTCAATTTGTAATTTTTCTGGTTCCTCTGCGGTTCCTCGATTGAATTTCTTTCGGGTTATCCACGCCAAAGTCTTTTTTCTTTTCCAGTCACCCTTCGCAGACTTCACAGACTTCTGCATGGTCCAAGCTTCATAAAATAAAGCCACTATTCCCAAGACCCATTGCTCGGCTGCCGCGGCAACTTGCCACTGAGCAGCCTTTTCACTTCTTTGAGCGAAATCAAATTCAGATTGAGAAAGTTTGCCAAATGAATTCTTCCATAAATCCTGAGCCGCTTCGAGGCTCCAAGAATGTTCATGATAATTTGAAATGCCTCCTGAACTAAAACGCGGATTTCCCCATTCGTATTTGGCCGTAAAAGCAGTCCCACTTTTTAATTTTTTTGAGAGGCTCGCTTCAGCGTTGAGACTTTTTTCAATAACCGGAAAAAGCGGATTTGCCGTAGCGGCATCTGAATGGATGTAACTCACTTGCGAATTCAAAAGAGTATCGTAAGCCGCTTCAACTTCTTTTTGAGGCAAAGAAGCTAACGGAAGTTGTAACAGAATTGATCGAAAACTTGAGGAACTTTTGATGGCGCGATGGAGCACAAAGTCTGGGGAAATACTTTTACCAGGAATTTTCTCTAAAAACTGAAGGGCATCCGATGGTAGCTCCGACGAAAAGGAAAGAGAACTTGCAAAAATAAAAGCAAAACTTCGGAGTTTGTAAAAATTTCTCAAAACAAAGCTAGTATAGCTTTAATTTTAGCTTTATTTCAAAAGACTTTCATCGATGACAAAAGAACTTAACGCGGACTCTTTTAAAATTTCCCTTGAAGCTTCTGCGACACTCTGAGCATCAATTTTGTGATAGGCATAAATATCTACCGGCCGACCACACTTCGAGTGCTTCTTCACTGCAAGCGTCTTTTGTAACGTCCCCAAACAAGATCCAATATTATCGAGCAAGCCACTTTCGCCGTCATGAACACTCACAACTGGAACTCGACGAGCAGCTATTGCCGACAAGCTTGCCGCCGAAGACCGCGCTGGAGCAAAATTCCTTGGAGGATAAGGCGCTGCTTCGGAGTTTGTTTTTTTCGATAAATACAAATCTCCCTGAATCTGAAGATTTTCCTTTAAGTGCTGATAGTTCTTTTCTTCAGCCAGAGGTCCCACGAGTAAATCGGGACAACTCACCTGAATAACATTAGCATAAACACCTTCTTTTAAAAGTTCGTCTGAAGCCGCCAAAGCCTCGGTCACCAAAGACCCCATCGAGAAAATGTTCACAACATTTTCACTTGGCTGGTAATTTTCAAAAGATCGGTAATCGACAATATAATAAGCACCTTGAAGCGCATCTTCTTTTGTCTGAGCGAAAATGGACTCGTCACTCAGCCCCTCAAAGCGACTGTGTTTTTTCAATCGCTTTAAAAGTAGCTTTTGGTCAATAGCTCGAGTGACAGCTCGGATGACAACGGCGCTTCTACCCTTGGTGACTTCTCCAGAATAGTCTTCCTCAAAAGCTTGCACATGGCGCCTTAAAGACTCACTAAAAACCCAATCAAATTCTAGCGCAAATGCTGGTTCCCATGTAATCATGTTTGCAATTTGAATGTCACTCTTCCAACCATGTTGCGCTCCTTCTGGAGATAAAGTGACCCCACTCGGAGTCCCCACAAGAATAAAATGACTTCCCCAGTAACAATCATAAAAAAGCTGATCGAGGGCTCGTTTAATAAAAAAATCATAAACTGTCATGACCGGAATAAAAGGAACGCCCATGTATTGAGCAAGTTTTCCAAAAGACCCCATACAGCTCATGGCATTGGCCTCTGCAATTTCAAATCTTAAGTGCCGAGAAGACTCGGTTTCATTTGGAGCAATATTCGGAATTTTTTTGTCGAGCACTCCATAAACTTCATTAAAATTTTCAGCATCGGGGCCAAAAGTTTTTCCGTCCATGCTGGCGTTAAGATTGGTCGAGGTCCCCACATCGGGAGCCATGGTAATGAGATTTTCTCCAATGGCTTTCCACTTTTTCTCAGAATCCTTGAGTTGTTTTTTCTCATCTTGGCTCTCCAAAGGCGTGTCGCCAATTCTATTGAGCTTGGCGGTCAACTGCCCCAACATCCATTGAGTATGGGCGACGGGAAGAAACTTTAAATTGATGTCTAAAGAATGATCTTCATCTGAATTCCAACCGGTTTGAGCCAGTCTGTTTTTATAAAGCAGTTGATTTTGCTCTTTCAATTCTTCAACTTTTTGAATTCCAGAATAAACTTCAGTACTGCGAATTTTTAAAAACTTTCCTTCTTCACTTTTTTCAGAAAATTTAGAAAACGCAAAAAGATCAGCCTCAGCCCCGGTGCTCTTGAGAAGTTCGAGGACTTCTTCTTCGCCCATCATGGCTGAATGATTTCCTGCACTGGCAATACAATCAAGCCCCCAACCTTTAATAGTATGTGGAATAATCATAGTTGGCTTTTCAACATTCAAAGCACTCAACTCATAAGCTTTTAAAATCTCAAGAATGTCATGGCCTCCAAGGTCGTGAATAAACTTTTTCACTTCGACTTCTTGAAGGTCTTTTAAAATTGCGGTTGCAGCAGTGTCGTATTTTGAAAGTGCAGAAATAATGACTTTCGCATCATCAACCATAAGCAAAGACTGTAGCTCTGCATCGGGCAGTGCTTCTTCAAGAATATTTCTTAAGGCATCGCCGTTTTTAGAATCATTAAAAATCTTTTTTCGAAAAGAACCGTGTTTAATTTGGAGCACATCCCAACCATTAGCGGCACAAGTTTTCTCAATACGATCACAGTCTTTATCGCCAAGGTCATTTTCTGCAAAAGTTCGATAGCCATCTAAAGACTGCCTATTGTAATCGACAATCCAAGTAAGGTTACCAATACCTCTTTCTGAAGCCTCCGGTAATGCTTCAAGTAAAGAACCCTCACGAAACTCACTGTCTCCCATCAGGCACCAGAAATGAGGATTTTTCGGCAAGTTAAAGCGGTTTTGTTTTTCAGCCATATTAAAGGCTTCTGCCAAGTAAAGGGCTTGCACTGGAGGAATTCCCACCGATCCACTCGGAAGCATGTTCCAACTATCGGGATCCCACTCGGCATGGTAGCTTTGAAAAACCGGCTCACCCTTCAAAGAGAAATGTCTTAAATTTTTCATGGCCAGTCGCGAGCGGTCCTCACTCATAAGAGCCCCGTCATCTTCACGAAAAAGACTGAGCAAATAGTTAAAAGCGTGGTCCGTTGGTGAAGCGTGAGGCTTGTTGCACATGAAATCATGGGCTTTTTTATAGACAAGGTGTAAGGCTGAAAGAATGTGTAGTGCCGAACTCGAAGCAGACGGATGCCCACCGACCTTCGGGTCGCCTTTTTGAATATCATCCCGATGATTGGCCACATAGATCATGTTCATAGCCAATGCCTGAGCGCGGCGCGTAATCTTGTCTAAAGTGGAAATATTTAATTGAGATAGCTTTTGAAGACTCTCTTGAGAAAGTAATTCATCCATAATCAGCTAATCTAGCCGTTTTGAGGGCTCAGACAAGAATTGTATCGTCATTTTTTTAATTTTCTCTTTTCATAGAAGCGGAGTTAAGATAGAAATGCCTAGTCCTTATTATTATGATGTGTCTCCATCGTCTAGTGGCCTAGGACTCCAGGTTTTCATCCTGGCAACAGGGGTTCGACTCCCCTTGGAGATGCCAATTGCCTGATCGCTAGGATCAGAGCAGACTAAGTTTTCTTATAAGGAGTGCAGTGATGCCCTTCTCTTACTACTTGCTCTTCTCCCGTATAAATTAAATATGATTTTTTATTTTTTGGGTTGAGCTTTTTATAAAAATTAAGCCCTTTAAACAAAGAACTTGAAAGAGTTGCCGTCGATTTAATTTCATAGCTTTTTATTTCCAAGCCGAGGTCTTCCAAAAGATCGACCTCATTTCCACTATTGTCTCTATAGAAGTAGAGACTTGGCTTTTCAACTGCATTCAGTTGAGCCTTCAATTTTTCAATGACCAGTAAATTCTCAAAAAGTTGCCCCTTTAAAGGGTGTGCCTTTAAGTGATTTGCTTTTTTAATTCCAAGCAAATAAGAAGCCAGGCCTGTATCGTAAAAATAAAGTTTTGCTGACTTGGTCACTCTCTTTCTAAAGTTCTCAAAATGCGGAGGAAGCAAAAAAAGAACATAGCTGGCTTGTAATATCGAGAGCCAAGAGTCAATTGTTTTCGCATCAACACCAATATCATTAGAAAGTCTTTCTTTATTTAAAAGCTGTCCAACATTCGCAGCACAAAGACGCAAAAAACTTTCAAAACGGCTCAGATTTTTAATATCTTTAATTTCTCTCAAATCTTTTTCCAAATAAGTATTCACATAAAAAGCTGATGCCTCAGTTGGATCTAATTTTTGATCAACGACTCTCGGATAAAAACCCCTATAAATAAGCTCCTCATAACTCAAATCTTCATTGAGTTCTTTCATTGAAAAAGGAAGGAGACTAACAAGAGCAGTTCTTCCAGCCAGTGACTGATTAACAACACTTGCAAGTTTAAACTGATGGCTTCCCGTTAAGATAAACTGTCCCGGCAAATTACTTGAATCGACAATGCCTTGAATATAGGAAAGCAGCTCAGGAACCCTTTGAATTTCATCAATGACCATTTTTTTCTTTTGCCCTAAAAATCCTCTTGGATCATTCATGGCGAACTGACGAAGGTCAGGGTCTTCTAGTGAATAAATACTATATTTAGAAAATGCCATTTTCGCCAATGTTGTTTTTCCAGATTGACGAGGGCCAGTAATGGTCACCACCGGATACTGTTTTGCCAAATTTTGTACTTTTGAGCTTAATTTCCTCTTGATCATCTTTACAATTCTGGAGTGCAATTCCAGAATTGTAAAGGCTTTTATCAACAAATCAAGGGACACAGAACTGTCATGTCAAAATTATGGTAGTCCCAGTAGGAATTGAACCTACAATTACTCTTTAGGAAAGAATCGTTATATCCATTTAACTATGGGACCAAAGACTTAAAAAAGCCGCTTCTTTGTCGACACTCAAACAGCAATTTGTCTCCAAGAACAGCGTTTCATAGTTTAACATAGAGTATAGAATGTGGCTCCATCAAACTGCAGAATTTTTAATGCCTTATCTTCCAGAAATTATGATTCTTGAAGGGATTCTTATTTTTTTCACACTTTGTTTTGCTCTGTTTTTGTATCAAAAAAAGAAATCAAAAACCCCACAATTTTTAAGAAAAGAAGTTTCGGTGCTCAGAGAAAAAGCTGCCGAAAAGAAAGAAGCTTCCTCCCTAAAACCCCCTCATGATGAAGCACTTGCCATCAGCACTTTAAGTTCACTAAAAGATGCAGAAGCTAAAATTACTCTTTTAGAAAAAGAGCTTGCCGACTGCAAAGCTCAGCTTCAAGTAACTGAAGACAGCTTTAAAGAGAGCGAATGACCATGAACAAACAATACGGGTTCCTTTTATTGATACTTCCCATCGCATGGATGCATTCGGCGCCTCAAAAGTTGCCAGAAAAATTGGAACAAATCGCGAATGAAAGCTGGCAAAAAAAAGCCAATCGGCTTTTGATCATCAGCAGCTCTTTTGAGAAAAACAACTCACTGAAAACAAATGAAAAAAAGCAATATCGAGCACTTATTTTAAACGCACTCCACAACGACAAAGCTCTTCTCGTTCGAGACACCGCGGTTGAAAGTATTCGACGAATTTTAAAAATGAATCCGCAAGAAGCTCCTCAATGGAAAAGCGAATTAGAAAAAGCGTTTTTTGACAAAAAAAACACCGTTAATAAAAGTGGTTTATTTATTCGAGAAACTATTCTCAGAACATTTTTTGAAGCGGCCTGGGAACCGAGTGTCGCCATGATGAATTCCATGAAAAAAGACACCAACCCACGAATCTTCTCACAGCAAGAGCTCTGGAAAACGACTTCTTTTTAAAGAAAAAAGTAGTTAATCTTCAGCTCCTTTTTTAATTCTTTTCTTGGCTCGTGCGATTCTCATTTTTTGCTTAATTCGGTAGAGAATAATTTGCTCTTCAAAACCGTCCGTTGGAACTCGTTCCCACTTCGTATAGTAGTTTTTATATTTATAGAATTCCTTGAGCACGGAAACCCGAACCGCAGGCTCTCGAGTTTCCGTGATAAAAGCTTTCGCCAAACGTAGTTTTAATTTATATTTGACCTCATCCTCAACTCTATCTTTTCGAGGATGCTCATAGAGCTCATCATTAAAATAATAGTTAATTTCATCAGTTTTAATGAGCCCCGCATCTCTGTTAGCTGCGGTGATGCTGTAGATGTCACCTAAAACATTCACAACTGCCCTCCAAACGTCATTGTAGACACCTTCATAAATAAAGACATAGGGCATTTGAGCTGAGCGCTGCAAGCGCGGCCTCGACGAACAAGAGAACAAGGAAAACATGAGACATAAAAAGCTAAAGCGATAAAAAAAAAGCTTCATAAATTTACTTTAATTTTCTCATGCGCATGTTCTTCAGAGCATCCACTAAGGCGCTCACTGCGACGTCAGTATCTGGATAGGCTGTGTCTTCATTGGTTTCCAAATGAATGGCATAGACGTGCTTATAGTTATTGAGATTTTGACGAATAGAATAGCTCCCTAGTGCAGGATCAATCCAAAGAACATCTTCGCTAGAGTCAACTTTGTTTGAAAGGCGTGCCGCAGGTGTTAAGAAATTAAAGAAACTAGAAAAAAGTCCTAACTCGCTTTCCTTCAATGACCTTTCTTCCTTCACTAACAAAAGCATCAGCCAACCTTTTTCAGATGGATTCACCCATTTTATTTGTTGGGAACCCGCCAACTGAAGATTCAGAGGAGACGGAACGCCCGCAAGCTTCACAACGGGAGACCTTCCCCGAACGTCAACAACCTTTATCTCTGCTCTTTTGGGATCTTTTGAGTTTTCACTACGAATGAAAAGAGCTTTTTGATGAGCTTTTAAGCGCTTTTGCAGCTGAAGAACTCCTTGCTGTGGAGGGTTTGCCATCAAGTCCACCGGAGTCCACCTTTCGCTAAGTGTTTCCTGAAAAAGAACTGCCATATCAAAGTCAGAACTTGGAGCCTGGCTTCGAGTCCAAGAGTATTTGAAGTCTTTGGAAAGTGGCAAAGTTAAAGATAATGGAATCGTCGCATCACTCGAATATCTTTGAGGCATGACGCCACCAAGCGTCTCCATTTTCATGAGAGCCATGAGTTCAGAAACTTTTGCATTGTCGTCTCGAGCCGTATCGACCATTTTTTTAAATGGTGCGCGGAAATGAAGAGCAAATATTTCCTGCTCTGTTCTTGGCTCAAAAAACAAAGAATAACTTTCTTTTTTCAATTTCAATGAAAAGAGGCCATATTTTTCTTTTTGCTCTGGCACATAAAAGTTGGAAGGCACGTTCACCTTAAAGAGTCTTCCGACTTGCATTTTTTCGTTTGGCCCAAGAAGATCTTTAAAATTAAATTTCAGTAAATCGCTTGCCTTAAAGGTCGGAATCACAATAGCTCCATCAAAGATGTCGTCTCGACCGAGGTCCCTGAAACCACTGACTTTTCCCGATACCTTCACTAAATTACTAGAAAACAATTGCTGCGGAGCCCCCAACAGAAGTCCAGCCAAGAACACAACAAACAATACTTGAGTCATTTTTTTTAACATTTTCAATATCTCCCTCTTTCGATTAAAAATAACAAGCTTTTGTTGCTTGCTCAAAGGACAGAGCTTTGATATATCGCTATGTGTCTACAATTATAGATAATTTGGCTGGGTAGCTCAGTTGGTGAGAGCGGTGGATTCATAACCCACAGGTCGGCAGTTCAACTCTGCCTCCAGCTACCAATTAAAAAGACTTGAAAATGACGCACTCAAGCAAAACTAAATTCACTAAGTAACTATATTTTCAAGCATATTATGCAACTTTGTTTTTCATGCATATTCCTTGCTGCATCTTAGAAAACTTTTTATACATAGGCATTCCCATGAAGCACTTAAGAAAAATCCTGGTTGCCTTTTTCTCTATTATTTTACTTTTGGAACATGCTTACTCTGAAGTCAGCATCTTTGATCAAGAAAATATTTCCAAGCTCAACAAAGAACTCACTCTTGAATTCTCTCCTCAAGAAGAAGTTCACTACGACCCTGCACTCATTTCTATTGCTGCCATCATTCACTCAAACAACATTGACTTAAAAAAAGAAGATTTTAAAGAAGTTGAACTGCCCTTCCCTAAAGTTCCGAAAAGTTTTATTTCTGAAATCAACCTGGAAGAGTATTATCAAAAAAACCCCGTCGCCTATTTGAGAGAAAACAAGCAAAGTGAAAAACTTTATATTCTTTTTTCACCAACATTCGCCTCTTACCTTGGCGGCCTCAACAATACAGTCATTCATAATTTAGACTCTCTACATAAAAAGCCTAATCTTTTAATTTTTCCAGGTTATTTGAATGAAGAACTGACTTTAAACAGAGCAACTCCTCTTTTCCCAGATTTTACTGGAGAATATATTGCTGAAGATCTTTATCATAGAGTTTATCCGCTCTTACAAAATTTTCTTCAATCCGGAGTCAAAGACATTGCCCTCATTGGACTCTCGGGCGGCGGAAACATTGCCACCCAGTTTTTAAAAAGCGAAAAAAACTACGAAGAACAACTCAACTATAAAGCCAGCATCAACAAAGGAGCCCTTCTTTTTTCACCAGTTGTGAGCCTCGAAGAAAGCTCAAAAGCGATCGACTCAAACACGAAATACGCTATTGAAAACGAAGGATGGAAAGCGTCACAACACCTGAGCCATTGGCGTTCAAAAATCTACTTACTCTCTAAAAACAAAAACTTCTTAACGGACTGGAAATATGTTCTTTCTTTAAAAGGCAGCGACATTGAAACAGCAAACTTTATAAGAAAAGCACTCATGAACGAATTCATTGCCTCTGACTTAAAGAAAGTTGTGAACTCTTCTCAATCTAGAAATGTTGAATGGGACAAACTCCTTTACAAAGAAGAATTGAACTATTCATCTCAAGAAAGCTTAGAAAAGGTTTGGGGCTATGAAGACTATTTCCACGGCTACGCTCTGCCTGAAAACATAAAAAGAAAATCGTCTATGAGGGACTTTAACTTCAGAAACTCAACATTACTCGCAGCACTTTCAGAAATCACAAGCCCTGTTCAGATTGTTTTTTCTATGGACGACCCCATTGCCTCATTAAATGCAGTGGAATATGAAAAAATGAGAAGAACAAATGAATACTCTTCAAACACAATCATTGAAAAACTTTTAAAGGAAATGGATTCACTTCCTCACGTCAGGGTTGATCAAAAAAAATACGGTTCCCACTTAGGTTATTTTTTAGACGGTGAGTTTATAAAACAAAAGCTACTTTCGCTTTAGAGCCCTTCTTCCTTCATAAGGACATCAATACAGCAACATCATAGTTGTTGATTATCATGATAATCAACAACTATGATGTTGAAACAATGCGACACAGAAAACACCCTTGCAAAATCAATACCTAAGTTTGCTCTGTTCCTACTACCTCCAACAACCTTTCCTATTATCTTTCTAAAACTTTAAATACCTAAGACTATTCTAGATAAAATCTCTAAAAGTCTACGTGTATCTAAAAAATAATTTGGAAAAGATTTTTGAATTTTTTCCAAATCTTCAATGTTTACAAAAACAATTTGAACCCCTTTTCGTTTTTTAATCTCTAATTCTTTCTCGGTATAAATTTGAATAGCTTTCTTCAAATCTTTCTTATTAAAAATTTTAACTGATGTTCTTTTCTTTATAATATCTAATTCTAAAAGCGCGTACTTTCCTTTTTTACCCAATTCATTATACCTTGAAACAGTCACTTGAATTCCATTAGTAGATGCATTTAACCGCTCGATAACACTTAACTTGCTGATAATTTTTTTTAGTTGTGCAAGAATTTTCTTATTACTAAGCTTTCTATGCTCTTGACACGGTTGAGCATTTTCTTGAATTGCAAAATATGAGCTTAATAATAAAAAAAACTTTTTCCACTCTGACTCCCCTCCTCCGGTTTTAAAAGAGTACCCAAGCAATGACCCATAAATTTCTACAGCTGTTGCCCAAATATGTTGCAAATCAGTTCGTAATTGAATCTCAATTTTTTTAGAATAAGCATTTTGATAAACAAGATGAATGCCTCTGTATCCATCGCCTTTAGGCTCATTAAAATAATTATCAACTTTTTTTAACTTATTTCTTGTTGACTGCCCTCTCAGTTTTGAAAAAACCCTCTCTAAAGAGTCTTCATTCTTCAACACCGCTCGAACTCCAGCAATGTCTTGCAATGCACTTAGCCTCATCGTCTTAAATCGCTTAAGCTTTAGTTCAATAGATTCAATTCTTTTTAAACGCCTGGCCAGAACAACAAGGTCTTCGTCTGATATACACATTTTTAATTTCTGGTAGTAATACGCTAGTATTGAAGAATATGAATTTCTCCATTTTAACAAATCTCTAAAAATATCTTCACCCATGTCTGCTTCTATTTTTAAAAGATTGCCAATATGGTCAATTTTTCGATGAGACAACATAACTTAAGCTTAGCATTAAACTAATTTTTATTAATAAAAAAAAGCTAAAAACAACCTAAGTACTTGATTTTACGTATTAAACAGAGTAAACTGTTTTGTTTTTACTAAAAATACGCCCAATCAAACAGTAACTTCTCGATGAGACTTTCAAAACTTGTGAAAAATAAACACTCCTTCGAAAATCGAAACATGAGTTTTCTCCGTCCCTGTTTTTTCCGGACATGTAAATTTCAAAGTAGAATTGAAATTTACACGTATTAAAAAGAGAGCTCCTTAAAGATCAACCACTTAAGAGACTTTCTAGCGAAAGGGGATGGAGCCTGTTTTTAACTCCGTCCCTTTTCTTCTTCCTTCCATATTCAGATTCTACTTCTGAATTAGTCGTGTGAAAGCGGAGATCTTATAAGCACGCGCGACAGCGGGAGCTAGACGCCTACTGGGTAGCGTTCCAAGAACAGCAAAATTAATATCTACGGTTGCTCCGTCCCCTTTTCATTCTTCTATTGGAATGCATTTCACTTTTTAAAGGCACAAACGACAACAGTCATTAGTCAAGCAAATGAAAAATACCCCCTAAAAGAAGGCCTTTGGACCATCGGCATTGATGACTATTTGAATGAGACGTGAATTTCACAGTAATTTCCTTCATAGGAACGAAGCCCACCCAACCCTCGTCAAAGAATCCACTTGTAAATAAATAGCTACTGGGAGTCAGTAATCCCATAGATTATTTAAGCCGCATCCATAAAGCTGCCCTTTTTCTTTTCCTGTCGTGAAGACACTTTTTTTGTTGAGCTGTAAATTAGTATTCGATTCCTCAATGTCTTTGGCTATCTGATGAATCCATTTAACGTCGTTTTTATTAGGGCTTTGCTTGAATTTAATTTCTGCCAATTCAACTTTGTGACCATCGAGAATAAAGAGGTCAATCTCTCTTGCTTGCTGGTCTCTATAAAAATAATATTGATAGTTTTCATGAACACGGTTTCTTTTCCTTAATTCAGAAAAAACAAGGGTTTCAAAAAGCATCCCTCTAAACGGAGAGTCTTGAATACTTTCTTTTTTAATGTTCAATAAATAGCAAAGTAACCCAGTGTTGTTGAAATACACTTTAGGAGATTTAATCATTCTTTTTGAAATGTTTTGAAAATAGGGTTCGAGTAACGTGATTTGATTCGAAGCTTGCAAAACACTGATCCATGAAGAAATAGCTTTTGACGAAACACCAACATCTTTTGCAAGATCAGATTTAACGAGAAGATTGCCTGAGCGACTTGCTGTAATTCTTATAAATCGCTCAAAATCACGGAGACTACTGACGTTGAGCAATTCCCTAAGGTCTCTTTCGAGATAAGTGTTCAAGTAGGACTTATAAAAAAGAAAAGGTTCAATTTCTCTGTTCTCCCATAAGGCTGGAAAGCTTCCTCTTGAGATCAGCTCATGCAAGTTTTCAGGATTATTCTTGTATTCAATGCTTCCCTTGATTTCGTGTAGGCTCAGAGCCTCTAGTTCAAGAATAGCCACTCTTCCTGAGAGAGATTCACTCACCTCTTTCATGAGTTTAAAATTTTGGCTTCCGCTGAGAATAAACTGAGTTTCTTTGCTTTCCATTTTATCGACAATTTGCTTAAGCGCACGGAAAAGGCCTGGAGCGTACTGGGCTTCATCAACAATGAGGTGCTTTTGTCTATTTTTTAAAAATTCAAAGGGGTCTTCATCGGCCTGTTCCGCTAGTGAAGGGAGGTCTAAACTAACATATTCAAAATCTTTAAATACCTTTTTGAGAAGGGAGCTTTTACCGACTTGTCGAGCTCCAGTGAGCATAATAACGGGGTAGTGAGAGCGAATTTGCTGTAGTTTTTCTGAAATTTCCCTTTTAAACCACATGTTTACAATTCTAACCTAAAAGGTCTGAATTGTAAACCTTGAAAGACAAGCTAAAGGGAACGGGGTTGATTTTTGACTCCGTCTCCTTTTTCTTTAGTGCCATATTCAGAATCTACTTCTGAATTAGTCGCATGAAAGCGGAGATCTTATAAGCACGCGCGACAGCGGGAGCTAGACGCCTACTGGGTAGCGTTCCAAGAACACCCTTGCAAAATTAATATCTACGTTTGCTCCGTCCCCTTTTCTTTCCGTATCAATTTCGCCTCGTAAGCTAAAAAAAACCTTCCCAAAATCCTTTTTTAGCCCAACGGTTAAAGCGATTATAGGCAGTGCTCCACGGACAAAATTCAACGGGAATGTCTCGCCATGGAGCGCCTGTTCTCAGTTTCCACAAAACTGCCTCCATTACTTCACGACTGTTTTTTGTTTGATGACAGCCTTTCTCTCGTAGTTTTTCTGTTAATTGTTTCCATATTTCATCTGTTAAAACTCTGCGAAGCATTAATTCCTCCGCTTTTAGTGTTACAGGTTTTTCAGTGTTTTCAACCTTTTCAGGTACTTACGACGAAATGAGTACACGCCCTAGAAAAAAAAATAAAAAAACAATGCTGAGCAGAAAAATCTAAATTTTTAACAAATGACTACAGTATTTGACTTTGAAGCTTTTCTTCTTCACAAAGACGAGTCAAAAAACCACCAATCAGTTCTCGAGAATTAGGAATTTCCAAGGCCTGACACATCAACATCAAATGTCCTCTTAAGTAGGTCTTATGGGGCAAGATTTCAGGATCTTCATTTTCAATGGCCTGAATGTTTTTTAGTTTTAAATTACAGATTTCAGCCAACTCGACCTCACTGTAACCACAATAAACTCGAACCAAACGTAAGAACTCACCGTTTAAATTTTGACAGCTCTCGATTTCTTTTTGAAAAGCCGGCTCCTTCTTCACCTTAAAAGTAGTTTCTTTCTCAGCATTGTGAAGCGGAGCAGAACACGTTTCTTGCTGAAAGCTCTGCTTTTCTTTCGGAATGCCATGCAAGTTTAACTTCGTCGACTCTGACGTGTAACCAGAAGCTAAATTCTTTAATTTATGCTCATCGTATTCTTTTCGCTTTGAAGGATTCCCCAAGACTGAGTAAGCGTATTCTATTTCTTCAAGCAAAGCACTCTTAGACTCTTCATCGAGAATCGAGTATGTCGCTAAAGAATCTTTATGGTGCGCTTCCTTCAATCGATTGTAAGCATGTAACAAATCTGATTGATTTGCATTTTTTTGAATATCTAAGATTTCGTAAAGATTTTTTTCAAAGGCCACAGGCTTAAGGATAAATAGCTTTTTGCTCGCCGGCAAGGGTTCGCTCCAGCTTTTGCAAATGTGAGCTCAACTTAGAATTCGGATAGGCACTCACAGCAGGCTTTAAATTTCGAACCGCTCTCCAAACCGTTTGGTCGTAATCAATGTAGCCCGAATACTCAGCTTGAATTCCAAAATATTTCCGACAAACACTACAGATGGCTTTACCAACTTCAATGTCTTGAGCCGATCGGACCTGATTCAAAACTAATTTTGGGTGAAAGGCCTCAATGGTTGACTCCATTTTTTTAGCCGAATCAGCATCAATTCGTGAAATAATGTTGAGCAAGTCCTTGGGAACTCTCACGCCCAAATCATTTTTTGGCTGCATGGCCGTTAAGACCAAAGTTCTGAGCTCTTCTTTGTCGAGAGAATCAGCAATACGCTGATAGTAGAGCATTTTTAAAAATCGATAAGCATTTTCGACACTCGTCGGCTCAGGGAGAATAGCTAAAACACCAGTATCGGCCTTATTAAAAAAGAATAAAGTCATGGGATGCGTTCCCGCACCAAGATCAAAAATGTAATCATCAAAATCGAGCTCTTGCAGCTCAGCCATGAACTCATCTCTTCTTTCATGAATTAACGGCAGCACATTCAAAGGATCGTTAGCTCCACTCAGAAGCATGAGCCCGCTTTGCTCTGTTGGACACAAGAGGTCTTTCAAATGGACATTTTTTTTAGTGAGCCAATCTCCAAGCGAATAACGTGGTTGTCTCAAACCAAGGCAGGTGTGCAAATTTGCTCCACCAAAATCAAGATCAACCGCAAGTACTTTTTTCTTTCGCTTTTTCGCTAAAAGCCACGCCAAGTTGGAACTCAACAGGCTCTTTCCCACCCCACCTTTTCCACCACCAATGGCCCAGTATTTTTGCCGAGAATAGTTTTTTTCAGTTTCAAGTGGCTTTTGAGATTTTTGATAGGAGTCGGCACTTTTTTGCGGAGCAGCAATTTCGCCGCTATATTCTAATAATAATTGTCCTCGACCAAGGTCAAGGCATATTGAATTTTCCCCCAATTTTGAACTCCCTAATTTTAGTCTCTCATGCAGCTTTTATGAAGGCAAGCTTCAGTCAAAACAATAACTTAGAGAGAATTTTTTGACGCTTTAGTCTCGAAGATTCAAATGCTCACTGAGTATTTTTGAAGCAACTTTTTTGTGATCAACTTTATATCGACCTTCATCAATTTTCTTTTTGATGAGCTCTAATCTTTTAGTGTCGCTCTTGGAAAAGTAGTTTTTCGCCTTCATAAAAAGCCGAAAAAACACCGTTGGCTCTCCGCTGCTCTCGGCACGTGCTCGAAGCATCATTCTTTTAAAATCTTTAAATGAGTTTAAGGTCTCTTTCAACTTCCCCCTCAACCCTGATCGATAGTTTTTTAAAAAATCATGTTGAGATAAATCATCTTTCTGAAATTCTTCCATAAAATTAGTCTCCCCTAGGCTCTATTCTATACTAGGCTTCGTGAAATAGTAAATAAAATGTCTTAAAAGCCCAGAATGCTCACATGAAAATAATAAACTATGCATGACGAACTCTCAGAAATTATGTACTCATAAAGCACCATGAGTATGGAGCTATCGGGAAAAAAAGCCTCAGAAGACCTTCTCCTGAAATTATCGAAAAAAATTAAAGAACTCGACTTAAAAATTCGCCTCGATGTCTTACAAGTTGGCAGCGATCCTGCCTCCAGTGTTTACATTAAACAAAAAGAAAAAGCGGCCTTAAAAAGCGGTCTCCAATTTCAAAAACAAGAACTCGATAGGACTTCGAGCTTTGAAGATATTTTCAACAAAATTCAAGAACTCAATAACGATGCCAACTGCTCGGCATTCATTCTTCAACTTCCGCTCGACACCGAAAAGAAACTCACTCCCCAAGAAGTCAACAAAGTTCTCGCGACGATGGATCCAGAAAAAGATGCCGATGGACTGCACCCTATGAATCAAGCGGCATTGCTCAGCGGAGAATCGACGAGCAACCGATGGACGAGTCCGCTCCCAGCAACCGCTCTCGGAATCATTCGCCTTCTGGAGCACAATCAAATTTCTCTTGAGTCAAAAAACGCTTGCGTGTTGGGACGGTCAAAACTTGTCGGCATGCCCACCGCCCTGCTCTTGAATCAAAAAAATGCGACGGTGACCCTTTGCCACAGCCGAACAAGAGACATTAAAAAACACACGCTCCATGCAGAAATTGTTATTGCCGCTGCTGGAAAGATGCACATGCTGGGCGAAGAACATTTTCAAGACAATCATTCCATCGTCATTGACGTCGGCATTCACCGACAAGAAAACGGAAAATTGAGTGGAGACCTCAACCCGCTTGCTCGTAAAAAACTCAAAGCTTTTAGCCCCGTTCCTCGAGGTGTCGGCCCCATGACCGTCGCCGCTCTCATTGAAAATACGGTTCAACTTGAACTCAAAAAAAACAATAAGGATTTTTTTCACTATGAACACTGAAAAAAAAGCTCTTCGAAAAACCGCTCTTTGGAATTGGCACCAAGAACACCAGGCGCGCCTCGTTGATTTTGCCGGCTACGAAATGCCAGTGAATTACGAACACGGAACCATTCAAGAACACCTTTGGGTTCGCAAGAACTGTGGACTCTTTGACGTTTCTCACATGGGAGCCCTCGTTCTTCGAGGAGAAAATGTCCTCGATGAAGCCAATAAAGTTTTCACGAGAGATCTTTCCTCATTAGAAATTGGTGACGGAGCCTACACGCTGCTCTTGAACGAAGCGGGAAATTGCCTGGACGACCTCATTCTCTACCGAACAGGTCAACAGGAACTGACCTGTATTTTTAATGCTTCCAACAAGAAAAAAATACTCACTCCTTTAGACGAACACTTTGCCCCACTGAAGATTGATGTAAAAATTCTTTACAATGACTTTGCCATCATTGCCGTTCAAGGGCCAGAGAGTGAAGGCATCTTAAAAAAAGCTTTTCAATTTGACCTCTCAAAAACAAAGCCCTTTCAATCGACCCTCCTCAATGTTGCTGGCACCAAAGCTCTCGCCATGTGTTCTGGCTACACCGGTGAAAAAGGTTGCGAGATTCTCATTCCCAACACACACGCTGAAGCCCTCTGGAAACACCTCATGAAACTGTCTGATGGAAAAGCCCAAGCCATCGGACTTGGAGCTAGAAATACTCTTCGATTGGAAATGGGTTATTCTCTTTACGGTCACGAAATTGATGAAACTATTAATCCTATTGAAGCTGGCCTTAAATGGGCTTGCGGCATGAAGAAAGAAAAATTCTGGGGCAAGGAAGCCTTAGAAAACTACCTCCTCGACCCGCAGAGAAAGCTGGTTTCCCTTTGCCACAATTCTAGAAGAGCTCCAAGGCAGGGCATGAAGGTTCTGAATGAAGCTGACCAGCAAGTCGGCAGCATCAGTTCCGGCACCTATGCACCAAGCTTAGAGAAGGCCATCGGGATGGCCCTGGTTCATAAAAACGAAAAAGGCCCTTTTTTCGTTGAAATTAGAAATAAAAAAATACCTTTTGAAAAGACCAAGCGACCTTTCTATAAGGGAAACATTCAATAAAAAAGAAGATAGGAAGAAAAGAAAATGGCAGAAATAAAAGAAAAGCTCCTTTACACCAAAGACCACGAATGGGTGGAAACAAAAAGTGATCAAGCTATTCGGATGGGTATTAGTGATTTTGCTCAAGCCTCTCTTGGCGATATTACCTTTGTAGAACTTCCTGAAATTGGCAAAGTCGTCGCGAAAGGCGACTCCATCGCTTCCGTCGAAAGTGTCAAAGCTGTTTCTGACATTTACGCCCCCATGAGCGGCAAGGTTTCTGCCATTAATGAAGTTTTGGAAGAAAATCCTGAGCTCTTAAACAGCAGCCCCTACGAGGATGCCTGGCTCATTGAAATTGAGTGTAGCAACAGTGAAGAAAAAAAAGAACTTCTTAAAGCTAACGATTACGCGAATCACGCACAATAAAAAGGAAAGACTCCATTGAGATATCTCCCACTGACAGAAGAAGAACGAAAAAGAATTTACGATCAATGCGAAATCAATTCTTTTGATGAGCTCGTTGACAACATTCCCAAAGAGCTTAGAATTGATTCTTTAAAAATTCCCACTGAAGCCTCGGAAACAGAACTGCTCAACATTTTTAAAGAAAAAGCCAGCCGCACTCGTGCCTCAGACTTTGACTGCTACTTAGGCCAAGGTGTTTACGATCATGAATGGCCACGAGTCATTGACTATCTCATCAGTCGAGGTGAATTCCTCACTGCCTATACTCCTTACCAAGCTGAGCTTTCCCAAGGAACTCTTCAGTCTTTATTTGAATTTCAATCGATGATCGCCGAACTCATGGGCATGGAAGTTTCCAACGCTTCACTTTACGATTACTCAACCGCTTGCGTGGAAGCCTGTCTCATGGCGGCTCGAATTAAAAAGAAAAGCAGTGGAGTCTTTCTCATTACAGAAGGTTTTTACGAAAGAACTCAAAAAATTCTCCGCTCCTACCTAGAACCCATCGGCTTTGAAGTCAAAGTTTGGGAAGCCGACGCAGAATCCTGGAGCTCGACTGAAAAATCTTATGACCAGAACTCTGAAGTCATTGCTGTCCTCGCCCAGTCCCCAAATAGATGGGGAAAAATTGAAGGCTGGACTGAAGCACGTTCCCTTGCAGAAAAAAACTCGGCTTTAAAAATTGCCTGCATTCCCAACATGCACAGCTTGAGTCTTTTCCAAAGTCCCGGTGAAGAAGATTTTGACATTGCCGTTGGAGAGGGACAAGGCCTGGGCATTCCCATGGGTTACGGTGGGCCCTACCTCGGACTTCTTTGCACCAAGAAAAAATACATTCGACAAATTCCCGGACGCCTTGTTGGCGCCACAGAAAGCATTCACGGTGAGGCCGCTTATTGCATTACCCTAGCCACTCGAGAGCAACACATTCGCCGAGAAAAAGCGACTAGTAACATTTGTTCCAACCAAAACCTCATGGCCCTGAGAGCCGCCATGTATTTGAGCATTCTCTCTCAATCGGGTCTTGAGAAAATTGCTTCGAGCCAATACTCCAACGCAGTATTTATGGCTGAAGAAATTTCTAAAAAATTAAAGCTCCCCTCTCAATCTACAGATGGAAAACACTTTAACGAAATTGCTTTTGCCGTGAATGAAAAACAACTTGCTAAATTGCAACTCATGGAAAAAAAACTCCATGAAAAGAAAATTCTTCCTTGGCTTTTCGACAAAGCTCCCAATCAAAGCAAAGAAACTCAGAGCATTGTGCTTTCTTTTACTGAAAAATACACCCCTGAAAAATTAAATTATTTTCTAGAAAGCATCGAGGCGTCACTATGAATAAAGCCTGGCCACTTCAAAGTTCACTCTTAAAGAATCAATCTAAAAAAGGTCGCTTTGCCTACAGCCTTTCTAAAAATTTAGCCATTTCAAAAAGCAAAGCTCCCCCTGAACAGTTTCAAAGAAAGAAAAAAATTCAGCTTCCCGAACTCACCGAGTTTGATGTCGTCAGACACTATCACCGGCTCAGTCATTTGAACTATTCCATTGATGGTGGATTTTACCCTCTCGGTAGCTGTACGATGAAATACAACCCTCGAATTAATGAGGTCACTGCCAGCAAAGAAGAGTTCTTAAACCTGCACCCCAAAAGTCCTGAGAAATTTTCCCAAGGAGCTCTGGAAATTATTTGGGAACTACAAAACTTACTCGCTTCAATTTCTGGCTTCAAACATGTTTCTTTGCAACCTGCAGCTGGAGCTCAAGGTGAATACGCCGGCATGCGCATGATTCGCAAGTGCCTCGACAAACGTGGAAACCGAAACAACACCGTTATTGTCCCGGAGTCAGCCCATGGTACAAACTGTGCGACTGCGGCCATTTGTGGTTTTAAAGTTCTCAACATTCCACAAAAAGCCAGCGCAACGCTCACGCTTTCTGAAATAGCGGCTCTTTGTGACTCTGGTGAGATTGCGGCCCTCATGGTGACCAATCCAAATACCTTAGGAATTTTTGAAAAAGACATTCAAGAAATCACCAAGTTACTACATGAAAAAGGTGCTCTAGTTTATTGTGACGGCGCCAACTTAAACGCCATGCTTGGAGTGACCAGACCAGGAGACGCGGGCTTTGATGTCATGCACTTCAATCAACACAAAACATTTACGACTCCGCACGGTGGAGGCGGCCCGGGCTGTGGTGCCATTGGTGTGGCTGAAAGTCTTGAAGACTTCATTCCAACTCCCGTCCTGAATAAAGGAAGTGAAGGACTTTTTTGGGACTATGATCGCCCACTGAGCATTGGCCCCTTGAAAGATTTTTATGGGCATTTTCTCATGATGCTCCGATCCTATACTTATATTCGAGAGCTCGGCGCTGAGGGCATTCAAAAAGTAGGTGAACACGCCATTCTACTGGCCAATTACGTTCGCAAAAGACTCCAAGACCATTACACCATTGCTTACGATCAAAACTGCATGCACGAAGTTATTTTTAACGATTCACTGCAATTGAAAAACGGCATTACTGCACTCGACATTTCAAAAAAACTTATTGATTATGGCTTTCACCCACCGACGATGTATTTTCCTTTAGTAGTCGCTGGTGCACTCATGATCGAGCCAACAGAAACAGAGTCACTCGACACCATTGATTCTTTTTGTGATGCCATGATCGACATTGCTCAAAAAGCTCAAGAAAAAAACGCTTTTGAGAAACACTTTAAAGATGCACCTCACACTGCAGCCGTGGCACGGATTAACGAAACAAAAGCCGCACGAGAATTGAAACTCACTTGGAATGAACTTTAAAAAACATTATTTCTTAGGCGCCTGCCTCCTGATTTTCTTTTTTCACCTCTACATTTCGCCTTTGTTGGGAACTCACCCCGACGAGGCCTATTATTGGTATTGGTCTTTGCAACCGAAGCAAGGTTACTTGGACCACCCACCCATGATTGCTTGGCTCATTTTTTTAAGCCAAAAAATCTTTTCTTTTTTTCAGCTTTTTCTCTCGGAAAAAACTGCCTTGCATTATTCCTTTCGATTGCTCCCTTACCTGATCAGCTTCATCGCCGTTCCGCTCTTAATAAAAAAGTCTATTGAAACGGAACAAGAAGAAGCTCTAGACGTGAAGCAGTCTATTTTTCTACTCAGTATTCCCGCTTTAGTTTTAGCCGCTCACCTCATCACTCCAGACACGGTCTTAAGCCTTGCCTGGGCTGCAGCTCTTTTGATCATGGTTCAGGTCAACAAGGCTCGAGAAAAACTGCAACTCGACGCCTCTCAGGCGACACCCCTCTTGTTACGCCATGCTTTTCTCATGGGAGTTGTGCTTGCCTTTGGAGCCTACTCCAAATACACCGCTATTTTCCTGATTCCGCTGATACTGCTCACCGGCTTCGGACTTTTTAACTCACTCATCGCCGCTAGCGTTGCCCTCATTTGCGTCCTGCCCTACTTGTGGTGGAACTTCAACGAGGGGAAAAATTCCGGTATCTTCTTTCAACACACGCACGCCATGGGGAGTGGAAGTCGCGACTTTTCACTGCACAGATTAGGAGACTTGCTCAGTGCCCAAATTTTCCTCTGGTCACCTTTAGTTTTTCTTTTCCCACTCTGGCACGTTTTTAAACTCAAAAGGCGCGAACTCTTTTATTTTACCTGGAGTTTTTTACCGGTCATTGTTTTTTCCGTCTTGTCGCTTCGAAAAAGAGTCGAGGGAAACTGGCCGGTCATGGGCGCTTGTGCCGCCATTGTTTTTTTCGCCCTAATCATCCGTAAAAGAAAAAAACTTTTTTACTGCAGCCTTTTTTTGCAACTCAGCAGCATCGTGCTCCTACCGCTTCTTCATTTTAAAAAAGATTTTTTTACAAAGCTCATCCAAGACATTTCCCCTAGAAATTCTGAAAAACTCAAAAAGCCTAGCCGTATTGACCGAGAGTTTCAAAACTGGGACTCAGTCGCTCTGAAAATTAATTCCGAAATGGAAAGAACTCGACTTTCAAAAACCCTGGTCATTCACCGCTTTCAAGACATCTCTTCATTGCTTTTTGTGAATCAATACTTAAAACTCCCCCAGCTTTCACAACTAAAAATCAACCCAAATGGTAGAATCAATCAATTCCACTTCGACGAGCTCTATTCTGAAAGCCCAACGAAAAGCTATTATTTCCTCTACAAAGGCAATAAAGCCCTCAACAAAAAATATTCTCTGGTTAAAGAAATCGACGCGGTCAAAGAGCTCAAGCTTTACTTCGTGAAGTAGCTCAATTATATTCTGAAACATGAATACAACCGATATTAAAAAAGCTCTCGATTGGCGTTACGCTACCAAAACTTTTAACGCTGAAAAAAAAATCTCTACTGAAGACTGGAATCTTCTTGAAGAAAGCCTCGTGCTGGCTCCATCTTCTTTTGGTCTACAACCTTGGAAATTTGTCATCATCACTGATCAAGCACTCCAAGAAAAACTCAAGCCACACAGCTGGAACCAAGAACAAGTCACGACTTGTTCTCATTACGTTGTTTTTTGTGCGCTCAACACGGTTTCAAAAGAATACGTTGATGCCTTTATTAACTCGATTGCTGAAACTAGATCTGTCGAAGCCAGCTCACTTGATGGCTACAAAGAAATGATGAATGGTTTTTTAAGTTCTATGTCCCCAGAAGCCCAAAGTACTTGGGCCAACAAGCAAACCTATATTGCCCTTGGACAAAGTATGCATAGTGCGGCACTTCTGAGAATTGACTCCTGCCCAATGGAAGGAATTAGCCCTAAAGAATACGACTCCCTACTTGGACTCAGCGGAAGCAACTACCACTCTGTTGTGGCTTGTGCTTTTGGCTATCGCTCTGAAGACGACAAGTCTCAGCATGCCGCCAAAGTAAGGTTTTCAAAAGATTTTCTGATTGAACGAAAATGAAAGCTGACTTTTTTCTCTTCATAACTTTTTTCATGCTCCTTGCCTGCAATGAGAGTAAAAAAACAACTCAAGTTCACAGCTTTAGTGACTTGAATTGCCAAGAAATTGAATCTGCCTACAATGAACACATCGCCAACAATCAATTTTGCGCTCAAGAATTTGATTGTGAAATCATGAGTGGCAGTTGTGCCTTCGGACTCGGTGGCTGTCACTATGCCGTGAGCATTGAAATGGATGGAACCAAACACCTTGCCCTTGTTCAAGAATGGCGCACTAAAAAATGTAGTGGAAGTGTCTGCAGATGTGCCGCTCCACCAACTCAGGCAAAGTGTGTTCTCAACAAGTGCACTTTATAGATTGTAAAAAAAATGTTTCTTAAAGCCCGCGAAGGTGTTTTCTTCGTGGGTCCTCTGGAATGTTCAGTAAGGCTTCTTTTTGATAAACGAGCTCTTCTCGAGATTCCCCAACAATTTCAACGCTTTGACTCATTTCAATAGCCTCAACCGGACAGGCTTCTTCACAGAATCCACAGTTAATGCATCTTCCAAAATCAATTTGAAAAGCACTGGGTCGGCGCTCTCGGTAATCTTGATCAGGATATTCTTCAGCTTCAATATAAATAGCCAAAGGAGGACAAACGACTTCACAAAGCTTGCAAGCAACGCATCGCTCAACTCCGTCTTTTCCTCGAATGAGCCTCGGAACCCCTCGATAGCCTACTGGAAAATCATGTTTTTGTTCCGGATACTCTAAAGTTGATTTTTTTCTAAATAAAAAACGAAAGGTCAGGAACATTCCCCTAATAATTTCAGGAATATAGAGACGCTTCCAGATGCTCATACCCTTTACAGCCATTACCCACTCAAACTACTGAGCTTTCAGACAGGCTTCAACTCAAATTTCTTACTTTTTTCTTCTCAGTTCTCGGTCAATGCTTCTTTTTTCGTCTTTTTCCTTAAGACTTTGCCGCTTATCGCCCTGATTTTTTCCTTTAGCCAAACACAACTCAATTTTGACCATGCCATTTTTAAAATACATTCTCTTGGGAATGAGGGAATAGCCTTTTTCAGCAATGAGGCTTTTGAGTTTTAGAATTTCTCTTTTATGAAGCAAGAGCTTCCTTTTTCGAGTTGGAGGGTGGTTAAAGTGCGGACCACCTTGGGCATATTCTGCAATATGTGCTTTGACTAAAAAAACTTCATTTCCCTCAAAAGTCGCGTAGGAGTCGACCAATTGAACCTTAGCATTTCGACAGCTTTTCACTTCTGAGCCTTTGAGCATCATTCCTGCTTCAAAGCTTTTTTCTAAATGATAATTAAAAGAAGCTCTCTTGTTGCTTGCAATTAATTTTGTTTTTGAGTTTGATTGAGCCATCTTTAATCTTGAGCTTCTTCAAGCCGCTTCCATTCTTTTAAGAGTATAACATATCTTTCTGGAGAAATATTTTCCGCCCGACAAGAACGTTCTTCATCCGTCATGAGCGATTGGTAAGTGCCAAAAAACTTAGCCAGCTTTTTTCTTCGGTAATTAAAAAACTCCTTCAAGTGTTTCTTGACAAAGGAATAGATTTCTTTTTCTTTTAATGGGCAAAGAAGAGGCTCCTCTCGTCTCCTAAAGGCAATCACCGCAGAATCGACCTTGGGAGGAGGGTCGAAGCTTCCGGGACTCACTTTAAAAACAGACCTGACTTTTAAAGCGCACTGAAACAAAATTGAGTTTACCCCATAACTTTTAGAATCTTTTTCTGAAGCAAATCGATCGACTACTTCTTTTTGCAACATAAAAACAAAAGCCTTCACACAGGAAAGCTCTTCAAAAGAAGAAATGAGAATACTCGCGCCTCGGTTATAGGGCAAGTTGCCACAAAGAACGGCATTTTCAAGATTTATCAAGCTCTTTAATTCTTCGGTCATTCGTGATGCGTCTAAATGATGTAAGGACAAACGCTTTTCTTGAATTTCTTGAGTAAATTCAGCATTCAAATATTCAATCATATCAGAATCATATTCAATGGCGACAACATCGAGACCTCTCTTGAGAAGCTCTTTAGTCAGGGCACCCGTGCCGGGGCCAATTTCAACGACTTGTTTTCTTTTTTCGTCTGCTGAGAATTCTCTTTCAACACAATCTACAATTTTTGTAATGACGCCCGTATTGACTAAAAAGTGTTGACCAAAACTTTTTTTAGCTTTCACAGGAAACTCCTAAATGGCAAGCGTGGCATGACTTCATCCAAGTGATTAGATTCTGATTGAATTTGTGCCGCGGCGCCAATCATGGCGGCATTATCCATACAATATTCTAAATGCGGAAAATAAACTTTCATTTTATATTTTTTAGAGAAAAGCTCAAGGCGCTCTCTTAATTTTAAATTTGCCGCAACTCCACCACAAAGCACAAAGTTTTCATTTTCAAAAAAATTCTCTTTGAAAAACTTCTCTAAAGGGTAAAGTAAAAAGTCCAAAATTCTTTCCTGCAAGACAAAGGCAATATCTTCTTGAGCATAATTTTTTGCATCAGCACTTTCCATAAAACGTCTAAAAGCGCTTTTGAGCCCTGAAAAAGAAAAAGCTTCTTTTAATTTTGGACGCGGTAGTTTTTCTTTGAGTTCTTTAATTTTATCAGAATTTCCTTGTGATCTTTGAGCTAGTTTTTCAATTTGCGGCCCGCCCGGGTAATCAAGCCCCATCATCTTCGCGCATTTATCGAAACACTCGCCAACTGCATCGTCTCGAGTTTCAAAAACTTGAGAAATTTTTAATTGAGGATCACTTTTTAACAACTGTGTGTGACCACCACTACAGAGCAAGACAAAGGCTGGAAAAATTTCACACGCCCGCTCCGCTAAAGTGCTTTCTTTTTTCGCTTCTTTTTGTGATGCTAATAAAACTGAAGCGACATGACCTCGTAAATGATGAACCCCCACAAAATCTAACGACTTTCCAAAAGCGAGTCCTTGAGCAAATGAAACTCCGACCAATAAAGACCCCACCAATCCAGGCGCACAAGTCACAGCAATTTTTTCTAGTTTGATAGATGCCAAGTCTGACTCCATACTCAAATAGAGTTCATTCAAAACATCAAAATGCAGCCGACTGGCAACTTCAGGAAGCACCCCTCCAAACTGTTGATGCTTTTCAACCTGAGAAGCATCCCTCCTCAGAAGGACGTTTCCGCAGGGGTCGACAACAGAAAAAGAGGTATCATCGCAAGAAGATTCAATTGAGAAAATATTGCTCATAACAGTAAACACTTAATTTTATTGATAATATTCATTTTTTTTTCAATCTACTCTCAATCTAACAAAACACTCACAATACTTTTAATGCACAAAGCTATATAAAGCACAAAATGAACACGTTTAAAATCATTAAAATTCTCTCCATTGCCCTTAGCCTCTCCCCACTTCTTTCTTTTTCATACACTTATGAGTGTGACAAATCACAATTGAGCTCGAAGGAATTATTCAAAGCCTCGACCCTTTGTAAAACATTTCAAAACGAAAAAAAGACAAGATCACTCGTGAAACTCTTTGAAAAAAGGACTCAAGAAAAACTACAAAGCCTGCTCTTTATGGTTCACGAAATGTACGGAAACGCTGGCTTTACCGAAGCTTTTTCAGGAGAGATTCTTCTCAAATCCAACAACGCTACCTACAAATACTTTATTGATGCAGATTTGTTTTACGGTGGTCTTGATGGAGCTCAACCTGGAATTGAAAATGAAAAGATCAAAACACTCTTTAAATCTGTGCGTCTTTAAAGAAGACTCTCAAGCCAATCAGTTGATGAGCTTTTTCGCTAAGTCTGTCATTTCTTCATAAAATGAATTTTCTACAGGACCGAGAGAAATATCCAACAACGGATGTCTTCTGGGTCCTCTTGGAAGATTAAAGCAATGTTGCAAGCCCGCTAAAACTTTCACAAAACAATTTTCTTTTTTATGTTCCAGACACACCTTTTTCATTTTTAGAGCATGGCTCGCTGGAGTTTGAAGGTCTAAAGCTCCATTGTAAATATAAATATCTTCATCTACAAACTGAGCAATATTTTTATATTTTGGACCTTCGGAGCAGTGACCGTCATCACACCAAGAACTCTTCAGATACCTTTCAAAAAGTTTTATTTTTTGAGGGCTTTTCAACAGCTCTTTTTCTAGTTTAGAAATATGTATTTTACTTTGAGTAGCCTCAAAACGAATGATGACTCCGGAGTAAAGCGCCGCTTCCTCCCTGGTAATCCAGCCATCTGAGTTTTGATCAAGATCTGTCTTAATAAAAAAATCAACTTCTCTTTGAAAAATCTGCCAGCGAAGAATGCTTTCAAAGTCCTCTCCCGTAAATCCAAGTAAAATTAATCCACCGAAATTATTCTTTTGAGCCAAATCAGTAGCCACTCGAGCTCCTTGGGAATGACCAAGGACGTATATGTTTTGAGATTTAACTTTCAATTCACGAACAATGTAATCAACCGCCTCTTGAGCATTTTGAACTCGGTCAGCCCAAGTCAGCTTCTCGTAGATTTCTTTATGGTAATATTTTAACTGCCCATCAAAAAAATCAATCCCTGGCTTCCCAAGCTGTAAACTATGAAAGCCTTCTTGATGAAAAATTTTTGCTAAGGGGTTCATAAACGAATAACTTTTAAAATCATTGCTATGGGAGCCTGGAACTATTTCTTCTGGCCCCTGTGGCCCCGATCCCGTTAAAAGCAAAATCACTTTCGTACTTTCTTGAGTAGAGCCCCTCAGCAGCGCACGACTTTTAAAAGACCCAACTTCAATTCTCTCAACAGCGGTGACAAAAGTAGCTAATGTTATGAAAATAAATAATAAAAATTTCATCTAGAAATGAACTAATCAATTATTAAATGATCAGCAAGGCTTAATTTTGAAGAGCTCACGTCGAAGCTCTTCAAAAGAAAAAATGAAGCTTCTGCTACTTCTTAGAGCCGATACTATTTATTGCTGATCTCAAGAGTCTGTTTTAACAACTGAGTGTTTTCACCAAGAACAACAACTTGCAACTCATCATCTACACTGATAGTTTCTTTTTCATCGAGTTGAAATTGAGCTATTCCTTCAGCCGTCGAGTAGCTCACTCCGAGAAGCTCTCCTTCGTTTTTCATTAAAGCGACCCGTAGTCCTTCAAGAGCTATGGAATCTGCATCGAGAAACTTAAGAGTTCCTAAAGCTTCTCCGGCCTGAAATGGCCTTTCTTCGATCAGAGTAATTTTCTTTGTTTTATTGCTTCTAAAGCTTAAAGATGGATCACCGAAGACAACATAAGTTTCCCAATAATATTTACTGCGACCTTCACCACCATAATGCAACCAATGTTCTGTTAAACTTTGCTGAGTAATTTCAGAAAAACGATTCGCTCCATTCAAATAAATAGCATCATACATTCTTTTTTCTAAGATATCGTCTTCGCCCCAATAAGTATTGTCCATAGAACCCCAAAACATGACGCCGCCACCTGGACTTCTCTGCCAGCTCTCCGCAAAAGATTCATCTGTTCTAAAATCACCAGTAATACACGCATTGGAAATAACAAAAGGAAAGCTCCCATTAAACTCTAAGTCTTGAACTGATTGAGCAGAAACTCGAGGAGAATCCCAATAGGTTCTGGCTCCATGACCAGAGTAATTAATGATCGTTCTTCCAGCTCGAAAAGCTTCTAGAGCGTCTTCGCCAGTAGAACGATGAGTAATCGCATAAACCTGATCTCCACCGAGTGTGTTTTCCTCTGGAACAAATCCCATATAGCCTTCTTGAGTCGTATAGTTCTCAATAGCGTAATTGTGAGAGCCTTCTGCCACAGTATGTCGGTCATTAGTTGCTAGAAAAGAAGCCCCTTCCAACCAGGACTCAGTTTCAAAAACACCAATTACATAATCCATATATTTTTTGAAAATTACTTTTAACTGCTCTTCAGTTTTTGCAGCAATTCGACCCACGCCAATATCCGGACCATTAATGTCAGCACTATACTCATCAGTGTCGATAGCTCTATAATAGTGATCGGTGGTCCCAGAAATCAAAGAAGAATTATAGCCAGGAATGTATTCAGAATCTCCAATAAGCAGAACAAAATCTAAGCCTTGAGTTTCATAAATTTCTTTCAGTTTTTGACGAATAAACTCAGGACTCTTTTCAGTGGCTTCTAAATTGAGACGACTCACCACATAACCCAAAGATTTTTTGAAATCTAAATACTCTGTCACAGCTTCACTCTCTTGAAATTCGCTAGGAACAACAGCCACGAAATGCTCTTGAATCATATTCACTTCGACGCTTTTACTTGTTTTATACTGAACTCGAATATGATCTCTTAAGCGATACTCTTGAGTTTTAGAATTGACAGAAAATGGGTAAAGAGTCACCAAGTAACGCTTCACACCCTTTCGAGACCCAGCCTCCGCAATAGAATAGAGTTTTTGTGGGTAGAAAGAGTCTTGATTATAAATACTTTTGTTTATCTGAAAATCTGCAGGCAGAGCCCCTTGTTTTTTTACCTGAGAAGCCTGAACTGGGAAAATTGGAAATTGACTGAGTTGAGTATTCTTATGGGTATTTAAAGAAAGATCCTTTACCTGAATTTCTGATGATTCAATATAAAACCTTAAGACTGGAATTTCTGGAAAAGACTCCCGATACTCGACAGCCTCGTAGCCTTTCACACCTCTTAATGAAGCTTGAACAAAATTTTTAGCTTCAACTTTCAAAAAGTCTACGGCATCAATTTTAAAATCAATAGTTTCAACGCCTTTCAAGCTTTTCTGAGTGACTTCAGCCGTAGCCAAAGAAAAAACAAATAAAGAGCTGAGACCTAATAATAATTTTTTCATCATATGAGTTAAGAGTAAAAGAACCATGAAGAAGAGACAAAAAAAACAAAGAAAAAAAATGAAGTAATTAAAAAGATCTCAGAACTTCTGAGGATAAGTTTAAAAGATGAAAGAGAAGTTAAGAAAAGGGGTTTAACCCACTGCTGTCCGGTTTAAAAACAAATAAAAACGGTAGGTTAAAAATTCAACCTGAGTTGCAAGGGCGGAGGGTGTCTTTTTGTGTCCGGCAATTTCCCTAAAAGGGTCTTTAGAGGAAGTTTCAGCAACAAAAGAGTGCCAATAACTGCTTTCGTGTCCGGCATAGAAATACAGCTGCGCATGGTCAACCTCAGGTATTGCAAAAGCATGTAAGCAATGAGCGCAACCCAAACCTGTGCT
>Ga0209187_1000691_pt1 | contig 51773 bp, 34 predicted proteins | sample BantaG_FD_187430 | JGI IMG/M metagenome (GOLD analysis project Ga0209187, IMG submission 187430) | Marine algal microbial communities from Bantry Bay, Ireland - BantryBay_4 metaG (SPAdes) (version 2) | ecosystem: Host-associated > Algae > Red algae > Unclassified | place: Bantry Bay, Ireland...
AGGAGGAGTTTGCAAGAGTGGTAACCAGGATTCGTCAAAGCTACCATTAATGACCGTTTCAGGACGCGTCAGACTACTGCGATATTTTTCGTCCCAACAACTAATAAAACCGTCAAAAAGCGCAATCGCCACCTTTGTATAAACCTCAGTAGAAGCCATCATATCCAAATCTGCCTTGCGGGTAGCAATTCGGGAGATCCCCATCCAGTGGCCACCGGGCGTAATTTTTTTCGTAGCATACATTACATGTCCTACCGTATGGCTTACGTACGGATTGCAATCCCAAAAACTGGCAATTTCAATTTGTTCTTCGTTCGCATTTTTTACTACTTCGTATACCTCCATTAATTCTTTATAAAACTTGCTTCCCTTTTTGATATCAAATTTGGTAGGAGGCAAAGGTTGAAATTGTCGGGCGGAGTCCAGGACCATCGTTCTGATCTTATCCCAGTGTGGCTCTATGCCATCCATGTAGCCAGGCGGGGTCGGTGTCCAACGGCCCGGTTCGTCTTCTACCGCAAACCGGGGATAAGTTCTGGTTTGTTTATATAAATCACCATCACTCCATTTCATAATATGGGCACTCATCGCATCTCCGTAGGCAATGGATCGATCATAAATATCTTTGGGTACGTACATCGCTGCGTATTCCTTGTATATTTCACTTCTGAATTCTTCCATTTTTTGTTCTGAAAAAATGAAATTTTGGGCCGTTTTTAAAAAAGCTTCAATAGCGGCGATTTCAAAATTATAGGGTTGATCCGCAGCTGGTTCCGGTCCGGGTTTTAAATCGTGTAGCTGTCCGGCCAGGGTTTTATATTCCGGGTGTCCGTGACGTAAGACTTCGTAGGTTGCCACCAGCGGATAAACATAGTTTCGACTCGCTACCGGCGGAGAAAAAATATCATGTACAATTACATCCGTCAGTTTCTTAACAGAACGATCCAGCAAGATCGGATTACGGGTCGCTTCCTCGTCGTAGGCTTTAGGTGCTACGGATTCTTGCGGATTTTTGCATGCAGCAATTACTAAAACCAATACGACAAACAGATAGCTAAGCAAACGATTCATATCTCTAATTAAGTTTTATACAAAAATACTAAACAATCCACTGTTAAAACCTTAAATTTTGGTCGGAGAAAAGCTTTATTCCTTAATTTTTAATATTCATTAGGGTTAATATTTTCGGCAGTAATTGTCCATGCGGTATCCGTTTGGGCAGATAAAATATGGTATCCGCTCAATAAAATGACTAGTAATATTCTGTACATAATAGATAGACTTTATTTGAATGAAGTTGAAACAATTAAGTAAAATTCTAGCAAAATCCCAAAATAATGATTATTTTAAGTGTCTAAATCCCCAACCATTTCAAAAATATTTCCATGGGAACTTGGTTAAAATATTTGTTTTTACTTTTCATCATTTCTCTATCGGTTGATCTACCGGGTCAGGATATTTTTAGTTACACGGATAGTCGAAAAAAGATTGAAATTCCATTCCAGTATAAGAACAGTTTCATTCTCGTTAATGTAAAACTTAATAATTTTATTCCCCTCACCTTTATTTTTGATACCGGAGCTGAGTATACCATTCTAGCGAAAAAAAGTTTTACAGATTTATTAGGAGTGAATTACGAGCGGGAATTTAAATTAGTTGGTGCCGATTTAAAAACGGTGATAATTGCGCATCTGGCCAAAAATATTGATATTACTTTACCAGGTGTAAAAGCGCGTAGTCAAAATATATTAGTACTCGAAAAAAACTATTTTAATTTTGAAGAATATGCCGGAGTGCCTGTAGATGGAATTATCGGATCGGATATTTTTCGACATTTTATTGTTAAGATTGATTATCAACGTAGAAAAATCACCCTGCTTGATCCGGGAAAAGGTAAAAAGCCAAAAGGGTACGAAAGTTATCCAATTGAAGTAAAATCCGGGAAACCATATTTAACTAATAAAATACATCTACGCGATTCGGTTGACCTCTCTGCTGAATTTTTAATTGATACGGGAGCGGGATTGTCTTTACTTTTATATACCAATACACATCCGGACTTTATGCTTCCCACTACCACGGTCACGGGTAATATTGGAATAGGGTTAGGAGGATTTATGAAAGGGTATCTCGGAAGGATAAAAAAGCTAGATCTGAATCCTTTTTCTTTTTCGGATATCATCACTAATTTTCAGGAATTTCCAAGTGGCAGTCCTGACTCTTTACTTATAACCAGAGACGGAATTATTGGCAATGGGGTGCTTAGTCGGTTTACGGTAATAATTGATTATTACCGCTCCTTACTCTATCTGAAACCGAGGAGAAAATATAATCGTAATTTTTCTTACGACCGCAGCGGCATCGTGACCATCGCGAGTGGACAAGGATTGGATAAATATGAAATCAAAGATGTAATTCCCAACTCCCCCGCTGATGAAGCCGGATTATTACCCGGTGACCGACTGATAAGAGTCAGTGGTATTCCAAAGTTATTTATGGACTTGCCCACCATCAATAAAAAACTTAGAGGCAAGGTGGGTAAAAAAATTAAAGTAGTGGTCAGGAGAAACGGCGTGCGTAAAGTTTTTCAGTTCCAGCTTAGAAAGCTTATTTAAGATCAATAAGAGAATAACTTATAACATTTGACTGCTTCTTTTGTGGCTACTCTTCGGCCCTAAAAAACTCCTTGGCTTTCAGCCGAGGCAAGCTATTATGCTCGGCATAAATCGTTTTTTAGGGACTCGATTAGCCGCAAAATAATCAACTCAAACCTTTATAACTTATTTTTTAATCGATCCTAAGCTTGACTTTACTACTTTTCCCTGCTCAAGCCACGGCCTGGGTAAGCATCTGCCACAAGAACCTAATTTTTTCTGAATAACTATTCACAAGGGGCTGATTATTGCTTGTTAATAGTTTAGTTTTACTGAGTAATTCTAATCTTACAGCGGCCAAAACATCAGAAAATGTAATGTGCGTTTTTTTGTACCATGCACAAGCATTTGCTTGTATTTCTTTTTGTTGATTTAGTTGTTTTCCAAGTAGGCAAACGATGGAGAACAATGCCATCAAACAAGGGGTTGATCTTTCAATGGCTAAGTCTGACCATTGGCGTTGGGTTTCTACACCAAGATGTCGCCGCACTTCAGCAAACGTTACCTCAACGCGCCACCTTCTGACAAAATAAGAAACTATTTTTTCAGCGGGTAAATCCCAATCTGTACAAGCCAACAATACCGGATCAAGTTTTCCTTCCGGGTCTCTTATTAATACCCATTTTACTTTTACCAATGCCTTGTTAGACTTACGCCAAATAGCAATACCACTGGTAATCTCCATTTCTTTATTGGTCTGTCCATACCAGTCCGAAAAAATAACCTTTGTCCATTTTACTCGTCTGTCCGTTAACCGCTTTTTCATACAAAGTAACCTTTTGCCTACCGGAGGCTTGGGACCTCGTTTACTCTTTGGGTATTTTTTTGGAGGCAATTCGTACAAACGAGCATTAAGTTTCATTCGTGCAATCATCCCTATGCCTAGTGTTTGGGCTCGCATAAATAACTCCAGGGTTGCAAAGGAACCATCCCCCGTCAAATAGATTTTACGCTGTAAACCCGCACATTTTCGACTTATCCAGATCAAAATTTGATCTGCCCAATCCGTTATTTTCTTTGGTCTTTTACCCTGTTTTTCATAAAATCTTTTCGAGGCACATAACACCGTTAAAACGGGTAGTGCCCAATACTTACCTTTTTTTAACCAGGGCAAATTAGTAGTCACCATCAAAGATAGCCAACGTAATCCACTGCATTTGACAAAATGGCTTTTGGAAGAACGTACCGCATCTCGATAGATACTGCGCTTACTAATCTTGGCCCCCCAACGTCGTTCTATCGTATCATCCAAACCAAAAACGATGTCTTCCTCTTTTCCAATAAAGGCATCAACTATCATGCGTAATAAAACCGCCGATAGCTTTTTAGCCGACCATTTATCATGACTTAATAGACGATGATACTTAGGAAAATTCTTCTCCCAACGTAATCCAACGCAGCGTAGAATATTACATACTGTTCTGCTTCCCGGACATATAATGGCCCCGGTCAATAATACAACCACTTTTGGCCATACATCTTTGCGAAATGCAAAAGAAAAATGCGATATTGTAGCTTGAAATCCTGAAGGTATTTTTATCATCTTTAGTGGGTTGAGATACTCTAAAGTACGAAATACATCAGGATTTCTTGTTTTTATAAAGTAGTAAAGTCAAGCTTAGGAATGTGAATTATTCCTATTCTAATTTTAATTCTAATTCTAATTCTAATTCTAGAGTCTTGCCAATAACATGTTCCATAATTTTTCGTAGGGAATTATTTCCAGTTCCAGAATGAATCCTCGATATCGGAAAGGTCTTTCCATCAAACGATCATAGTACTTTTCGGTATTGGTCAGATAACCTGGATTGAAATCTGCTTTGGGTAGCTGCTGTAACAAGCGAATAAACTGGTTGGCACGATAATATTCGTCTTTTTTCAACTGACGATTCGCATAGGATTTAAGGCGGTCAATTCTTTCTGAAACAGCGTTATAACTTTTCTTTTCCAACAAAAACAATACTTGTGCTATAATCACAAGCACCGTAAAAATCCGTTGATCTTTGCTGTATAAAATGGGATCATTGAGAAAGCGTTGTAGCCGAAATGCCTTAGTCCGTTGCGCCAGCATAACGGGATTTTTTTCACCCATACTATCAATCAGATAATTAAGATAATAATTATAGATTTTCCACTTTTCTTTGGTTAATTGGGATAATTTTTTAAACTGATTATTACTCGTTGCGTTGTTGTAAATGGCAATAGCATTTAAAAAATTATCCGTGTGCAGCGCCAGCAATAAGTAATATTCCATAAAATCAAACCAGGTATCACTTCCCGTTGGGAAAGAAGTCAAACATTTTTCAGCGTTGGCTTTTCCATTTTTCCAGTCTCTCAGATGCAGATATGCCGACATCTTTTTTAATTGAAACGTTGCCAGCTTTTCGTTTTGGTAATAGCGGGGATTGTCCTCAATATATTTTTCCGCTTTGGTACACACTTCCAGCATATTCTTATAATCGTGCAACATCTCATAACGGTATGACCAAACCAAATACATATTAAAGAGTACAATCGGACTATCGTAGATTTCGGAGAGTCCGACCAATGCTTCACAATAAGTATCAATTCGTTCTTTGAGTTCTTCTGTTTTAGCGTGTGGACGGTAATAATTCATGTATACCCGCTGGTAGAGTTCTTCGGACCGAATCTCTGCGTCCAGTACGTTTTGAAATTGTTTGCTATGCTGGTCATAGGTTTCGTAATCCTTGATATTATCCGTATCGGCTGCATATTTTCTCAAAATACGGGCACAATTGACGATTACATCTGCGAATTTAAATTTCAGGGCGGTGGTAAAAATCTGTCGCGCAAGTGCCGCAGCGGTATGTGGTGCATTATTGCTTAATAGAATTTTAACGAGTGTCCAGTCTTTATTACAAGAAAAGTAAGCCCGATCATAACCTGAAGCCGAAGGTAAATTTACATCCAAAAAGAAAAGAGTATTGAGCAATCGCTTCCGGAACCGGGATTTAAGTTGTCGATATTTATCATCAGTAGGACTGCAAGCGTAGAGGTAAGTAGCCGCGTCCCGATCGTTTTTAAACTTACCGAGCATAAGGGCTTCGTAAAACTCATTGAATTTACTTCCTTTATGTTTTAAAGAGTGATCATCGAAAATTTCTATTTTCTTGACCTTCTTTTTAGTAACAATTTTGGAAATTTCGATTAAATTCTTCATATGGAGTTATTCTAATAAAACGCTGTCACAAATTAACAAATTTCATTACGATTTCACCCTGTTTTTGTTACTTTTTTCTTTTTTTATTTAAAAAAACAGTGTCACCGAAATTACTCTAAGAAAGAGTAGAATTTAAAAATGGTTGAAAAAATTATTATTTCTGGATAACAATGACTATCTTAAATTTGTACATAATCAACTATGAGAAATATTTTTCCCTTTCCCGCCTTTCTGCTGGGTGTTTTGATGATGAGCACTTACCATTCATCAGCCCAAGATCGTGATTCAACGATTCAATATTACTTTGACAAAATTGAGAATCAGGACTCAATTCACTTTTATGCCAACAAACTTTTCGAATACACTATTGACAAAGCACAGTTTACGGAAGATCATCTTAGTATTTGTATTTTTCTTTGCGATATTTCTTCAGAAAAACTCAACGCTCCAAGCAACAGACCTTTTTTCCAATCTATTTACAACATTGTAACTTCAGATTTTCCGTTAAGAGTTGATCCTAAAATAAATGGGTTTCGAATTTTAGGAGACTACTATCATGATATGTATGATATAGATCAATCGCTAAAATATTACAATCATGCATTTTCCATTGCAGATACAACCTGTTCAGAAGTTGACGACCTCTATTTAAGTGTTCTTTATACCAATATATCAGATATATATCTTGAGTTGAATGAATTCAAAAATGCTAAATTACTTATCGAAAAAACCATAGAACTAGATATTAAAACTGACGGCCCTGTTAGCGAATTTTTAGGTTTGGATTATAATAATCTTGCCAGAACATATCGGCAAAAAACGCCCGAAAAATCAATCATTTATTTTCTTAAGGCAAAAAATCAATTACACCAGATAAAGTTAAGAAAAGAGAAAATTACCGTCCCACATGAATTTGAAAATCTTTACGTGTTAATAGCAGATAATTATTTAGCTTTAGAAAATCATAAACAAGCACTCTTAGAAATTGATACGGCAATTACCATAACCCAATCTAAAACAGGTAAAAGTGCTTTAATTCATGGAAAAGCGCTTGAGATGAAAGCAATAATTCTTCAAGATAAAAAAGCTTATAGCGAAGCTTTCAAGCAACACCGTCTCGCAGATGAGTTTCTTAAAGACAAAATGACGAGTATTATTTATCGACCCCAAATTCTCTTACAAATGGCTCGTTGTTATCTGGCGATGAATCAACCTGAGCTTGCCTATCAACAAATTGAAATAGCCTTTCAACTCATTGACCAAAGCGGTTCTCTCAATCAATCGCGTTTAGATAAAATAATTTTTCCAAAAAAGCTTTTTCGACTCTATTTCGAACAAGCTCGAATACTTACAGCACGGTATCAATCCTCACAAAATATAGACTTCCTTTATCAGGCTCAATACGCTTACAAAAAGGCATTAAATATCTTTGAAAAAATAAAACTGACGGCCAGCGACCAAGAGTCCAGACAGATTTCCAGAAAAAAAGATCCAGACATTTTTGAATCAGCTATCGATCTCAATTTCCAAATATGGAAACAACAAAACGATTCTACCGCATTGTATAACATCCTGTCTTTATCCGAAAAAAGTAAGAATAATATTCTCTACGAAAGTCTTAATAAATCCAAGACCTCCATCACCAGCATACTGCCCGCCCCCCTTATGCAACAAGTAAATGCTCTCGACGTTCAGATTTCTCGAACGGAGAAAAAACTATTTCACGCACAATTAGCAAATCAAAAAACCATAATAACTACTGTTCGGGACCAGTTAATCAAATATCGAAAAGAGCAAAAAATTCAAATGGAATATATTGAAAAAGCCTATCCACAATTTTATCAGCTCAAATATCATATTTCTGTTCCGACCGTATCAGCGTTACAAAAAAAATTACTGCCTGACGAAGGCATTATTTCTTACTACGTTGGAGTCAATCATCTTTATGTTTTGCTATTTGACAAATGGAATTTTTCGGTAGAACGGGTACCAATGGATTTTTCTCTTTCCAAAAAACTGGATGCCTTCAATCACAGTATTATTTCTTCTACTGATAAATCTGCTGCTGCCCAAAAAGCACTACAGGACTATCACGAAACTGGTTTCTTTTTATACCAAAAACTAATTGCCCCTTTTGTCCGAAAACTTCCCACCCGATTAACGATTCTTCCCGACAATCTTTTGGAAAATTTATCTTTCGATGCATTATTGACGGAATTACCTACCCAGGAAACTTCTTATCAAAACTATCCTTTTTTATTAAAAAAATATACAATCAACTATCAATATACCGCCGATGCTATTTGTCGCCCACCTGTTTACAAAAAAGATTATTCCCATCGTTTTATAGCCTTCGCTCCCAGTTTTTCGGACGACCAACCTTTTTCTACCTCCCAATTGCGGGACTTCGGGCAGCTTACGTACAACGTAGAGGAGGTAGATATGATTAAAAAAATAATTGGCAGTGGCAGGGTCCTGAAAGATTCAGAAGCAACCGAGGAAAATTTTATAAAACTTGCACCAGATTACCAAATTATTCATCTGGCTACGCACGGTAAGGTAAACCTACAATACTCAGATTATTCTTATCTCGCATTTCAGGAAATAAAGGATTCTATCGAAAATGAATTGCTTTATATCAAAGACATTTATGGCCTACAGCTCAACGCAAATATGGTGGTTCTAAGTGCCTGCGAAACGGCCAACGGCTCGCTAGCCAAAGGCGAAGGAATTGTCAACCTGGCCAGAGGCTTCACTTACGCAGGCGCCTCCTCGGTAGTCCCTACCTTATGGAAAATTAGTGACGTGGCAACTGCCAAATTGATGGAAAAATTCTATCTGGAACTAAAGTCTGGTCAACCCAAGCATATTGCTATGGCCACGGCCAAACGTCACTTTATTAACACTTCCTCCTCCCGTACAGGACATCCATTTTACTGGGCTGCCTTTGTGCTAGTTGGAGACGTGTCCCCGATCAATTTTCCAGCCCCATCCAGTAAATTCACCGCTACGAGTTCACTATGGTGGGGAATGGGAACGTTACTTTTTCTCCTTTTTGTGGGCCTATGGAGATACTTTTACCATCGCTCTCAAACGGATATCTAAATTTTCCTTATTACTTACCAGCTTATTTCTTTTTGCCTTATCTTTGTAGCAAACAAACAGTATCTTGAAGAAAATTATCGTCGCCATTGATGGCCATTCCTCGTGCGGTAAAAGCACCCTCGCTAATGATATTAGCCACGCTTGCGGTTATTTATACATTAGTACTGGATCTATGTATCGGGCCGTAACGCTCTACTTTCTGCGTCATGATACGGATATCAAAAATCCTGAAGCCGTCAAGAAAGCACTCAATAATATAAATACAGACCTTCGGGTGATTGACGGAGAGACTTTTACCTTTCTAAATGGAGAGAATGTAGAAACCGAAATCAGAGATATGCCCGTGTCTAACCTGGTCAGTCAGGTGAGTGCTATACCGGCAGTCCGTACTGCCATGGTAGCTCAACAACGGAAAATTGGAGAAAATAAAGGGGTCGTGATGGATGGTAGAGATATTGGTACGGTGGTTTTTCCAGAGGCGGAACTTAAAATTTTTCTTACTTCTGATCCCAATATCCGGGCCATTCGGCGCTACCGGGATTTGCAACAAAAAGGAATCATTGCTGCATTACAAGACGTGGAAGCCAACCTCACCCAACGCGATCACCTCGACTCTACTCGAACTAATAGTCCACTAGCCAAAGCGAGTGATGCCGTTTTAATTGACAATACCAATATCAACAGAGAAGAACAATTGGCCATGGTTTTAGCATTGATGGATTGTCGGATGAGGGATTGTTGAATTGTTGAGGCGCTTTGCTTGTTGAGTCGTTGAGTCTTTGAAATTATAGAGAATATTTTCAACCAGCTACCGCGTTCGATGGAAGCTAACTAGCCAACTGGCTGATAGCTAACCAGCTAAAAAATCTTTAAAAAAGAAACTATGTTTACAGGAATTATAGAAACACTCGGTACCGTCATGGACATTCGTCACGAAGGAGAAAATATTCATTTCACCATTCAGTCGGAAATTAGCAAAGAATTGAAAGTAGATCAGAGTGTGAGTCACAACGGGGTCTGTCTGACCGTCGTCGCACTGGGAGAGAATATGCATACGGTCACCGCGATTCAGGAAACTTTGGACAAAACCAGCCTGGGTCAGTTATCCGTCGATTCGATGGTAAATTTGGAAAGAGCCATGCTCGCCAACGCCCGCCTGGATGGACATATGGTACAGGGGCACGTGGATACGACGGGTGTTTGTACGGAGATAAAAGAAGTGGATGGAAGTTGGTATTACCGTTTTTCTTATCCCAAAAATCCGGAACATCTTTTGGTTAATAAAGGATCTATTTGTGTCAATGGAGTTAGCTTGACGGTGGTCGATCCGGACGATACGCATTTTAGTGTGGCGATTATTCCGTACACGTATGAGCATACGACTTTTCGGGATTTAAAAGTGGGGCATACGATTAATCTGGAGTTTGATATTATTGGAAAATATATTGGACGGTATATGGAGGTGTATGGGAAGTAGCAATTTTTAGATTGCTTCTCGCTCCTAAAAGTGGAATGTGAACGAAAGTTCTCTACAAACAAAAAAAGGCCCACTTAATTAAAAGCAGACCTTTTTTTTATTTCTATACACACGATAGAAGAGCGCCAATAGCTATTCTATCCCCTCTTGCATTTCCTCCATTTCTTCAATCTCGTCTCGGCGAGCTTGCGCCGCATCGTGTGCTTCTTTACTGGTAACGTATAAACGATCAAAAATTCGCAGTCCGGTTCCCGCAGGAATCAACTTTCGGCAGTTACCGCTGGATTAGAATACAAACAAATCTTCCAACTGAACTTCACTTTGCACTAGTTCTTTCGCATATTCATTATTTGCAATTCCAAATGTAGTAATCATTGTTAAAAAAATATTTTTCCGTTTATTAACTGCTAGGCCAGAAAATAAATTAATTTTATTTCGTAGACGTTTAGCGTAAGCCTTATCTATTGTAAAATCTGCATTTGTAAATTTTATTTCACACACGTTGACAATGCGATCAGCTCGATCCAGTAGCATATCTATTTGAGCCCCCTCCTTTTTGTCGGACATCGACCAGGGATAAACAGCAGATTCAATAGCTTCAAGATTTAAAGCTCGTTTGATCTGTGAAATATGTTGATAGCACAATCTTTCAAAGGCCAATCCAGACCAACTTTTCCAAGATTGAGATTTGACAATATTTCCCCAATCGCGACGAGTATTAGTGAGTTTCGATCCCATAAACTTTAAATAAAAAATAGTAAAGTTATCTACTAGTTTATAAAGTACCTTGGTTTTATTTTTTTGATAAGGAACTAATACCTCAATAAACCCAGATTCTTCCAGTTCATTGAGCGTTGTTGTCAATGTTCCACCACTTGATAGATTAGCCTTGGAAATTATTTCTTGTCGAGTCAGTCCACTTTTCTTTTCATTCAAAACAGAAACAAGTTCATAATGTCTTTCATTATCATCAAACAAAGAACTAAACAAAACTCGGTATTCATCTGCCAAAATTCCGTCCTTTTGAAAACAAGCACGATTAACAAACTGCACCACACTTTCTCCTTTTCGGACAGCATCTAAATAGTATGGAATTCCTCCCGTTGTCAGATAAAGTTGTGCAATATCATATGGACTCCACCGAATTCCTTTCTGTTTTAAAAATAATTCGACTTCATTCAAATTAAACTGCGTAAGCCTAATTTTTTCGGAAGCTCGATTATGTAATCCTCCCTTATTTTTCAGTATTTTTTTAATCATCCAAGAAGCCGCAGATCCACAAATCACACAAACAATATCATTCCGTTTGGTACAGTAGGCATTCCAGAAATTTTCAAATGCCATCAAAAACTTTGATCTTGGCGTATCAAACCACGGAAGTTCGTCCAAAAAAATTACCTTTTTTTTATTTCCTTTTTTTGAACTAATAAATCGCTCCAACAAATCAAAAGCTGCTTGCCAAGAACTAGGTGGATGCAGTCCACCTTCCGACCAACCATACTTGACCAGCGTAGAGGCAAAATGTTCCAATTGATCCTTTAATTCACCCTTATGTAACCCTGCAACTTCAAACTTGATTTTCCCACCAAAATACTGTCGTACCAAAAATGTTTTCCCCACACGTCTCCGCCCATACAAGGCAATTAGCTTTGATTCTGAACTGTTCAAACAATGGTCAAAAGTTTTCTTTTCTTCCGATCTTCCAATTAATTTCATATTTGATATGTTTTATAATTAGCCAAATTTACGATTTTTTTTAAAATTTGGCTGATTATAATTTTTATCTATTTTAAGATTTATTTCCAAAGGATCGTTTAAAAAATAAGTTATAAAGGTTTGGGTCGGTTAATTTGATGCTAATCGAGGAGGTGAAATGCGATTTATGCCGTAGCATAATAGCTTGCCTCGGCTGAAAGCCAAGGAGTTTTTCACCAACGAAGAGTAGCAGCAAATTAAACAGCCAAATGTTATAAGTTATTCTTTTAATGATCCAAAGAAAGATTAGAGTAAACAATCTTCTCAATAAAATTTCCTCAAAATATAAAAAAGGCCCACTTAATTAAAAGCAGACCTTTTTTTATTTCTATACACACGATAGAAGAGCGCCAATAGCTATTCTATCCCCTCTTGCATTTCCTCCATTTCTTCAATCTCGTCTCGACGAGCTTGCGCCGCATCGTGTGCTTCTTTACTGGTAACGTATAAACGATCAAACACCCGTAATCCAGTTCCCGCAGGAATCAACTTTCGGCAGTTACCGCTGGATTAGAATACAAACAAATCTTCCAACTGAACTTCACTTTGCACTAGTTCTTTCGCATATTCATTATTTGCAATTCCAAATGTAGTAATCATTGTTAAAAAAATATTTTTCCGTTTATTAACTGCTAGGCCAGAAAATAAATTAATTTTATTTCGTAGACGTTTAGCGTAAGCCTTATCTATTGTAAAATCTGCATTTGTAAATTTTATTTCACACACGTTGACAATGCGATCAGCTCGATCCAGTAGCATATCTATTTGAGCCCCCTCCTTTTTGTCGGACATCGACCAGGGATAAACAGCAGATTCAATAGCTTCAAGATTTAAAGCTCGTTTGATCTGTGAAATATGTTGATAGCACAATCTTTCAAAGGCCAATCCAGACCAACTTTTCCAAGATTGAGATTTGACAATATTTCCCCAATCGCGACGAGTATTAGTGAGTTTCGATCCCATAAACTTTAAATAAAAAATAGTAAAGTTATCTACTAGTTTATAAAGTACCTTGGTTTTATTTTTTTGATAAGGAACTAATACCTCAATAAACCCAGATTCTTCCAGTTCATTGAGCGTTGTTGTCAATGTTCCACCACTTGATAGATTAGCCTTGGAAATTATTTCTTGTCGAGTCAGTCCACTTTTCTTTTCATTCAAAACAGAAACAAGTTCATAATGTCTTTCATTATCATCAAACAAAGAACTAAACAAAACTCGGTATTCATCTGCCAAAATTCCGTCCTTTTGAAAACAAGCACGATTAACAAACTGCACCACACTTTCTCCTTTTCGGACAGCATCTAAATAGTATGGAATTCCTCCCGTTGTCAGATAAAGTTGTGCAATATCATATGGACTCCACCGAATTCCTTTCTGTTTTAAAAATAATTCGACTTCATTCAAATTAAACTGCGTAAGCCTAATTTTTTCGGAAGCTCGATTATGTAATCCTCCCTTATTTTTCAGTATTTTTTTAATCATCCAAGAAGCCGCAGATCCACAAATCACACAAACAATATCATTCCGTTTGGTACAGTAGGCATTCCAGAAATTTTCAAATGCCATCAAAAACTTTGATCTTGGCGTATCAAACCACGGAAGTTCGTCCAAAAAAATTACCTTTTTTTTATTTCCTTTTTTTGAACTAATAAATCGCTCCAACAAATCAAAAGCTGCTTGCCAAGAACTAGGTGGATGCAGTCCACCTTCCGACCAACCATACTTGACCAGCGTAGAGGCAAAATGTTCCAATTGATCCTTTAATTCACCCTTATGTAACCCTGCAACTTCAAACTTGATTTTCCCACCAAAATACTGTCGTACCAAAAATGTTTTCCCCACACGTCTCCGCCCATACAAGGCAATTAGCTTTGATTCTGAACTGTTCAAACAATGGTCAAAAGTTTTCTTTTCTTCCGATCTTCCAATTAATTTCATATTTGATATGTTTTATAATTAGCCAAATTTACGATTTTTTTTAAAATTTGGCTGATTATAATTTTTATCTATTTTAAGATTTATTTCCAAAGGATCGTTTAAAAAATAAGTTATAAAGGTTTGGGTCGGTTAATTTGATGCTAATCGAGGAGGTGAAATGCGATTTATGCCGTAGCATAATAGCTTGCCTCGGCTGAAAGCCAAGGAGTTTTTCACCAACGAAGAGTAGCAGCAAATTAAACAGCCAAATGTTATAAGTTATTCTTTTAATGATCCAAAGAAAGATTAGAGTAAACAATCTTCTCAATAAAATTTCCTCAAAATATAAAAAAGGCCCACTTAATTAAAAGCAGACCTTTTTTTATTTCTATACACACGATAGAAGAGCGCCAATAGCTATTCTATCCCCTCTTGCATTTCCTCCATTTCTTCAATCTCGTCTCGACGAGCTTGCGCCGCATCGTGTGCTTCTTTACTGGTAACGTATAAACGATCAAAAATTCGCAGTCCGGTTCCCGCAGGAATCAACTTACCAACGATGACGTTTTCTTTCAATCCTTCCAGATCATCTCGCTTCGCAGAGATGGCTGCCTGACTCAGTACCTTCGTCGTTTCCTGGAAAGACGCCGCTGAAATCCAGCTATGCGTTCCAAGAGAAGACTTCGTAATCCCTTGTAATAACGGACGGGAAGTAGCCGGTACCGCATCACGATACTGAACGGGCTTCTGATCATTCCGCTTCAGCGCAGAATTTTCTTCTCGCAATTGACGTAAAGTCACCAGTTGTCCAGGCTTTAATTTCTGAGAATCGGCTGGGTCGGTGATAAATTTCTTATCAAAAATCCAGTCGTTCTGTTCGAGAAAATCGTATTTTTCGACCGCTTCTCCTTCGAGGAAGGTCGTATCACCCGCATCTTCGATCTGTACTCGACGCATCATCTGACGCACGATTACTTCGATGTGCTTATCGTTAATGGTAATACCCTGCGAACGGTAAACTTCCTGTACCCCATTTACCAGGTACGACTGTACCGCAAACGGTCCGGAAATATCCAGAATATCTCTTGGTGCTACCGCTCCGTCGGATAAGTTCATTCCCGCTCTTACGAAGTCACCTTCCTGAACCAGAATGTGTTTGGATAAACCAATCAAATACTTGTGACGCTGTTTGGTCTTTTCGTCTTCTACAAAAACCTCCCGCTTACCACGCTTGATTTTTCCAAAAGAAACAACCCCATCAATATCAGCAGTAACCGCTGGGTTAGAAGGATTACGTGCTTCGAAAAGCTCCGTTACCCGCGGAAGACCACCCGTAATATCGGCAATCTTACCTAGCTTACGCGGAATCTTCGCAATCTTCTCTCCCCCTTTGATCTTCTGACCGTCTTCAATCGAGATATAAGATCCTACCGGAAGGTTATAAGACTTCAACTGATTTCCTTGCTTATCCACAATGTGAATTGTCGGGATATTTTTCTTGGTCTTACTTTCTACAATTACCTTTTCGGCATATCCAGTTTGATCATCTCTTTCAATACGGAACGTCTGTCCTTCTTCGATATCCTCAAACTGAGCAATACCACTGTGTTCAGAAACAATAACGGCGTTAAATGGATCCCACTCACAAATCAAATCTCCTTTATCGGTTTCCTTGCCGTCTTCAACGAACAGGATGGCACCGTAAGGAATATGAAGCGTCGTATAAACTTTACCGCCCGTTTTTTCCATTACCCGGATTTCACCGGCTCGGGATAAAACGATATCTACCTTCTTACCTTTGTCATCGGTTGACTCGGTGGTACGAATACCATCAAATTCAAGTAGTCCCTTAAATTTACTAGTCAACTGAGATTCTGCTTTCGATACGTTGGCAATACCACCTACGTGAAATGTACGTAATGTTAACTGTGTTCCCGGCTCACCAATCGATTGAGCAGCAATAATTCCTACGGCATCTCCTCGCTCGGCAATTCTACCGGTTGCCAGGTTTTTACCATAACACTTATTACATACACCCCGCTTGGTCTCACAGGTTAGTACGGAACGAATTGTCACCATCTCAATCCCTTCGGATTCGATGTGTCGGCCAATTTGTGGTGTAATATATTCACCCGCAGCCAGCAGTAATTCGTCCGTTACCGGATGCACAATATCGTGTAAGGTATAACGTCCAATGATTCGATCGGTTAGATTTTGAATCACCTTTTCGTTATCTTTCAAAGCTGTTGTTTCGATACCTCGTAAAGTATCACAATCCTCTTCCATGATCACTACATCCTGAGAAACATCTACCAGACGTCGTGTCAAGTACCCCGCATCCGCCGTCTTCAAGGCCGTATCGGCCAGACCTTTACGGGCACCGTGGGTAGAGATAAAGTATTCCAGTACGGATAGTCCATCCAGGAAGTTAGAAAGGATCGGGTTTTCGATGATCGCCCCACCGGTATCACCGGATTTTCGCGGCTTGGCCATCAGTCCCCGTAATCCACACAACTGCTTAATCTGTTGTTTAGAACCACGTGCTCCGGAATCCAGCATCATGTACACGGAGTTGAATCCCTGCTTATGTGTTGCTAATTCATCCATTAAATTTTCGGTGATCTTATTATCCGCAAACGTCCATTTATCAATAATCTGATTGTATCGTTCGTTATTGGTAATCAATCCCATATTGTAATTATCCCAGACCTCATCTACCTCTTTCTGAGCGGTAATCAGCGTCTCCGCTTTTTGGGTCGGCGTAATCAAATCTCCCAGGTTAAAGGATAGACCTCCTTTGAAAGACCAGTAGAAACCCATTTCCTTGATGGCATCCAGGAAGGTCGCCGTCGTTGGAAAATCCGTTCGCTCGATGATATCCATGATTACCTTACGCAGGTTTTTCTTGGTGAGCAACTGATTAATAAAAGGTACTTTTTCCGGAGTGGCCTGGTTAAAAATAACCCGTCCAACGGTAGTTTCCGTTCGCTTTAGTCCGAAAGTTCCATCTTCATTTTCAAACTTGACCTTGGCTTCAATCTTTGCGTGTAAATCAACTTGTCCTTCGTTGTGCGCAATGAGTACCTCTTCGGTGCTGTAGAATTTCATTCCCTCACCCCGAACTGGTTCCTCTTTACTATTGGTTCTTTCTTTGGTCAGATAATACAGACCTAATACCATATCCTGTGAAGGCAGGGTAATCGGAGAACCATCCTGTGGGTTCAACATATTGTGAGAAGCCAGCATCAAAACTTGTGCTTCCAAAATTGCCGCGTGGCTTAACGGTACGTGTACCGCCATTTGATCTCCATCAAAATCCGCGTTGAAGGCACCACAAACTAACGGGTGTAACTGAATCGCTTTTCCTTCAATCAATGTAGGCTGGAAAGCCTGAATCGAAAGACGGTGCAGGGTAGGTGCCCGGTTGAGCATCACTGGATGACCTTTCAGAATATTTTCGAGGATTTCCCAGATCACGGAATCTTTACGATCTACTAATTTCTTGGCAGATTTCACCGTTTTTACAATCCCTCTTTCGATCAACTTACGAATGACAAAAGGCTTGAACAATTCAGCTGCCATATTCTTGGGAATACCACATTCGTGTAGTTTCAAAGTAGGTCCTACTACAATTACAGAACGACCAGAATAATCCACACGCTTACCGAGTAAGTTTTGACGGAAACGTCCCTGCTTACCTTTCAGAATATCACTCAAAGATTTTAAGGCACGTCCACCTTCCGCTTTTACTGCGTTCGATTTTCTACTATTATCAAATAAAGAATCAACGGCTTCCTGGAGCATTCGCTTCTCATTTCGAAGGATTACTTCCGGTGCCTTGATTTCTAATAATCGCTTCAATCGGTTGTTACGAATAATTACTCTACGGTAAAGATCGTTCAAATCCGAACTGGCGAATCGTCCACCATCTAGCGGAACCAATGGTCTTAATTCCGGTGGTACAACGGGTAGGTATTGAATGATAGCCCATTCGGGTCTGTTTTCAATTACCTTCTGTCCATCACGGAATGCTTCTACCACTCGCAGACGCTTTAAGGCTTCCGACTTACGTTGTTGAGAAGTTTCATTCGCTGCCTGGTGCCGTAATTCGTAAGATAGACCAATCAAATCCAGTCTCATCAACAATTCACGAACCGCATCGGCTCCCATCTTGGCGATAAACTTGTTTGGATCTTCGTCTTCCAACAGTTGATTATCCGGTGGCAAAGTTTCCAGTATTTCCAGATACTCTTCCTCGGTCATCAGGTCCATCTTGTTGATGGCATCGGCTTCTTTGATACCCGCCTGAATCACTACGTAGCGTTCGTAATAAATAATGCTTTCCAGTTTCTTGGAAGACAATCCCAGCAGGTAACCAATTTTGTTTGGTAATGATTTAAAAAACCAGATGTGAACAACGGGTACCACCAGTTTGATGTGTCCCATTCTTTCCCGTCGTACTTTCTTCTCGGTTACTTCCACCCCACAACGGTCACAAACGATCCCTTTGTAACGGATACGTTTATACTTTCCACAATAACACTCATAATCCTTTACTGGTCCGAAAATTCTTTCACAGAAAAGACCATCTCGTTCCGGCTTGTAGGAACGGTAGTTGATGGTTTCTGGTTTTAGAACTTCACCAAACGAACGGTCCAGAATATCATCCGGAGATGACAGGCTGATCATGATACTATCAAATCCCTTTCTTTGCTTTGGATTCTTTTTAAACATATGATTATAGTATTTAATGAGGTTGCAAAATTTCCGCTAATACGGCGGAGATTATATAACTTCGTTATGGTTGTTTTGAAGTTGATTAAGAATGTTCACAAAAGGTGAGGCTGGATGCTTGATATTGTGGTCAACGCTTGTTTTTTTTGCGTAGCCATAGCTACGGAAACAAAAATAGCGGAAGATCCACGATGTCAATGATTTAGCCGTAACCATTGTGCTTCATTCTTAATCAACTTCTTTTAATCAAATTTCACATCAAGGGCCAAACCTCGCAATTCGTGAATCAATACATTGAAAGACTCGGGAATATTTGGTTCAGGTAAATTATCTCCCTTGACAATTGCTTCGTAAGCTTTAGCTCTACCCTGAATATCATCCGACTTGATCGTCAGTAATTCTTGTAGAATATTGGCCGCACCGAATGCTTCGAGTGCCCATACTTCCATCTCACCAAAACGCTGACCACCAAACTGGGCTTTACCACCCAATGGCTGTTGTGTGATCAATGAGTATGGTCCGATAGAACGCGCGTGCATCTTGTCGTCGACCATGTGCGATAACTTCAGCATGTAGATAACTCCAACGGTTGCCTGCTGGTGGAAACGATCACCGGTTTCTCCATCGTAGAGGTAAGTCTGTCCCAATCTAGGTAACTCGGCTTCATCAATGTAAGCTTCGATCTCGCTTGCTTTCGCTCCGTCAAAAATCGGCGTTGCAAACTTGAGTCCCATCTTTTCACCCGCCCAACCAAGAACGGTTTCAAAAATCTGACCCAGGTTCATCCGTGAAGGTACCCCCAACGGATTCAGTACGATATCCACTGGCGTTCCATCGTCGAGGAACGGCATATCTTCCGCTCGTACGATTCTGGATACAATCCCCTTGTTACCGTGACGTCCAGCAAGCTTATCTCCTACTTTCAGTTTACGTTTTTTAGCAAGATAAACCTTCGCAAGTTTTAGTACACCTGCTGGAAGTTCATCTCCAATACTGATGTTAAATTTCTGACGCTTATACTTACCTACTTCTTCGTTTACTTTAATGCTGTAATTATGTAGCAGTCGAGCAATCAAACTATTGGTATGATCATCGTCGGTCCATCCAGAATAATCAACGGCGCTATAATCAATCTTCTTCATTACCGGACTAGAGAATTTGGTTCCTTTCGGAATCATTTCCTCGTTATAAATACTTCTCACACCTTGCGAAATTTTACCTTTTATGAGCGATAATAATTTATCTACCAAAATGGTCTTCATTTCGTTTAGTGCAATTGCGTGCTGCTCGTCCAGATTTTCCAGTAAGTCCTTTTCCTGTGCTTTTTGAACTTTGTCCTTCTTTGCACGGGCAAAAAGCTGCTTGTTAATAATGATACCTTTTGTTGACGGAGGCGCTTTTAAAGACGCATCTTTTACATCACCGGCTTTGTCACCAAAGATGGCCCGTAATAATTTTTCTTCCGGTGTTGGATCAGATTCTCCCTTCGGCGTAATTTTTCCAATCAAAATATCTCCTTCACTAATCCAGGCTCCGACACGGATAATTCCGTTTTCATCCAGATCCTTGGTCGCTTCTTCACTTACGTTAGGAATATCGTTGGTCAATTCTTCCTCTCCCAGTTTGGTATCTCGTACATCCAGTTCAAAGTGTTCGATGTGTAGAGAAGTAAAAATATCTTCTCTAACTACTCTTTCGGAAAGTACAATCGCATCCTCAAAGTTGTAACCTTTCCAGGGCATAAATGCCACTTTCAGGTTTTGTCCGAGTGCCAATTCTCCTTTTTCGGTCGCGTAGCCATCACAAAGAATACTTCCTTTTTTAACCCGTAAACCTTTCTTAACAATCGGTTTTAGATTAATACAAGTACCCTGGTTGGTTCTACGGAACTTTGTAAGCTTGTAAGATTTGCGGCTATCTTCAAAAGATACCAGCTGATCTTCATCGGTACGATCGTAGCGAATGATAATTTCGTTGGCATCTACGTATTCCACTACTCCATTACCTTCTGCGTTGATCAACATCCGAGAATCCACGGCTACTTTTCCTTCCAGTCCGGTTCCCACAATTGGAGAAGACGGCTTGATTAACGGAACGGCCTGACGCTGCATATTGGATCCCATCAGGGCACGGTTGGCATCATCATTTTCCAGGAATGGAATCATCGAAGCAGAGACTCCAACAATCTGGTTGGGTGCTACATCCATGTATTCGATTTCTTCTGGCGGTAATACCGGGAAGTCACCATGCTCTCGACACTTGATACGATCGGTCATGAAGGCACCCTTTTCGTCGATCACAGAGTTTGCCTGGGCAATTTTTTTAAAATCTTCTCCCTCGGCAGATAAATAAATAGCATCTCCTTTAGTGACAACCTTACCGTTTTTAACTTCACGGTATGGTGTTTCCAGGAATCCCATTTTGTTAATCTTGGCGTGTACACAGAGCGTAGAAATCAACCCAATATTAGGTCCCTCCGGTGTCTCAATGGTACAAAGCCGACCATAGTGAGAATAATGTACATCCCGTACCTCAAAACCGGCACGCTCTCTCGAAAGACCACCAGGTCCAAGGGCAGAAATACGACGTTTGTGCGTAATTTCTGACAGCGGATTAGTTTGATCCAGATATTGTGATAACTGACTCGTTCCGAAGAAAGAGTTAATGACCGAAGATAAAGTTCTTGCATTGATCAAATCAATCGGTGTAAATACCTCATTGTCACGGACATTCATTCGTTCCCGAATGGTACGCGCCATTCGTGCCAGACCTACCCCGAACTGAGCGTATAGCTGCTCACCAACGGTACGGACACGACGATTACTCAGGTGATCAATATCATCAATTTCTGCTTTTTGATTCATCAAACGAACCAGATAAGTAACGATCTCGATAATATCTTCTTTGGTTAAAACCAACGTCTCACTGGAAATATCCTGCTTCAGTTTACGGTTGATCTTGTAACGCCCCACCTCACCAAGGTTGTATCGTTTGTCAGAGAAGAATAATTTGTCGATAATACCACGAGCCGTTTCTTCATCCGGTGGATCGGTACCACGCAGCTGACGATAGATATATTGTACCGCTTCCATTTCAGAACTGGAAGGGTCTTTTTGTAGCGTATTATAGATGATGGAATAATCCTCTTCAATATCTTCTTTCTGTAGGATAATGGTTTCTGTCTCTGCTTCAATAATCAACTCAATATTTTCCTCATCCAGTACCACATCTCTTTCCAGGATAATTTCGTTACGTTCAATCGTAACTACCTCCCCGGTATCTTCATCCACGAAATCTTCGTTCCATTTTTTCAATACCCGGGCCGCCAGTTTGCGACCAATCGCTTTTTTGAGTGCTTTTTTGTCCGTTTTGATTTCTTCGGCTAAACCGAAGAGATCAAGAATAGACTTATCAGAATCAAATCCGATCGCACGCAATAAGGTGGTAACGGGGAATTTTTTCTTACGGTCGATGTAAGCGTACATCACCGTGTTAATATCCGTAGCAAATTCCATCCAGGCTCCTTTAAAAGGAATTACTCTGGCGGAATAAATTTTTGTTCCATTCGGGTGGAAACTCTGTCCAAAAAATACGCCGGGGGAACGATGTAGTTGAGAGACGATCAGTCTTTCACCACCGTTGATCACGAAAGTACCTTTTGGAGTCATGTAAGGAATATTTCCCAGAAAAACATCCTGTACAATGGTCTGGAAATCGACGTGTTCTTCGTCGTTACAAGACAATCGTAGTTTGGCTTTCAGTGGAACACTGTAAGTCAATCCACGGTGCATACATTCTTCGATGCTGTAACGTGGAGGATCTACGAAATAGTCCAGGAATTCAAGTACGAAAATATTCCGCGCATCGGTGATGGGGAAATTTTCCTGAAATACCCGGTAAAGACCTTCTGCCATCCTGTTTTCCGGAGTAGTTTCGAGCTGAAAAAACTCAACGAAAGATTTCAGTTGAATTTCGAGCAGATCGGGATACTGGGAGGCCAGTCTAATTTTACCGAAGTTTACTCGCTCTGGAGTGCTGTTTGACGCCATAGAGAATTGTTTTTTATTTCCAGCAATTGACGAAAAAATTTCCGATCTTACTGGTACGTTTAAATGCCAAAATTTGAGTCGGTGTTTAATTTCAAAAAAAACACCATAATTTACCCGCTTATCGGGTTATAGAGACGGCAATAGGCCTAGCCAGTAGATACACTACTGTCTAAGCCTCCTTGCGTCTAGTTTCGTTTGGATAACCAGGTTATCCTTCTGTAGTACGGTAAATAAGTTTGTGCAATGTTGATCATTGGTTGGCTTAAGGTGATTGAAGAATAAAACTCCTGATGGGACTATTTCCCAAAAGAAAGAATTACTTCAATTCTACCTCAGCACCCACTGCTTCCAAAGCTGCTTTGATACTCTCAGCTTCTTCTTTAGTTGCTCCAGCTTTTAGTACACCAGGTGCACCATCAACAAGTTCCTTAGCATCTTTCAGACCTACACCGAGGATACCTTTTACTTCTTTTACTACCTTTAGCTTAGCGGCACCGGCAGAGTTTAACATTACGTCAAATTCTGTCTTTTCAGCGGCGTCTTCGCCACCGCCTCCACCTCCACCACCAGCGGCTACTGCTACTGCTGCTGCTGCGGGCTCAATACCGTAATCATCCTTAAGAATGGTAGCTAGTTCACTTACATCTTTTACCGTAAGGTTTACTAATTTTTCTGCGAAATCTTTTAAATCTGCCATAACGAACAGTTTTTTTTTAGTTTGTTTTCAAACACCGTAACGTGTCTAAAATTTGAAAAAATATTTAAGTTGGTTGAAGCTATATTATTAAATTTTATCCTAAAATATTTTGTATGCAATGTACAATTATCTTTTTCCGCTACTCTTCGTTGAAGAACTCCTCCTTTAGCTTTGGCTAAAGTCAGAAACCTTCGCCTCGATTATCATAAAAATATTAATTGACTTGCTTCACAAAAAACTTCCGTATAAAATCTTGGTTCGGCATCTTGTATCTTGTTTATAACAAGAAAAGACCCCAAACAGTTGTTTAGGAATGAGTTATTGCTCTCCTCGTTGTTCCAGTGCTTTCAACAAGCCACTGATGGTAGAACCACCTGATTTAAGCGCGCTGATAACATTTTTGGCTGGAGACTGGAGCAAAGAAATAATTTCTCCCACCAATTCCTCCTTGGATTTGAGTTTACTAAGTTCGGTGATTTTATCATCACCGAGATAAATTGACGAATCGATGTAAGCCGCTTTTACAAAAGGTCGCTCGTTTTCACCACGGAATTCCTTGATGATCGCAGCGGGATATTTTGCGGTATCGGTAAACATGATTGCGGTTGGTCCTTTTAATGCTTCGTAGAGTCCGGCATAATTTTTATCTTCCGGAGCAGCTTCTAGAGCTTTTTGAACCAGGGTATTTTTCACTACACGCATTTCCACCCCTTTATCGTAGCAGAGGCCGCGTAATTTATTAACATCTTCAACGGTCAATGAAGAAGAATCGGCGAGGTAGAAAAATGAGTTTTCTGCAAATTTGCCTTTCAGTTCTTCGATCGTGGCCGCTTTTTCTGATCTAGTCATGATTTTTAATATTTAGACGTTTCGGTTAGAAACGATTTATTTAATAAAATTTTTAGTATCCACCTTGATTCCAGGACTCATCGTACTAGCGATGGTTACCGACTTCATGTAAGTTCCTTTCGCAGAAGAAGGTTTCATCTTTACCAGCATGTCCAGTAATTCCATCGCATTGTCCTTTAACTGGGCAGGAGTGAAAGAAACCCGACCAACGGAAGAGTGAATAATTCCAAATTTATCAACCCGGAAAGAGATTTTACCTTTCTTTACTTCAGCAACTGCGTCCCCGACATTAGGGGTTACCGTTCCTGTTTTAGGATTAGGCATCAGACCACGGGGTCCGAGGATACGACCGATTTTACCAACCTGAGCCATGACGTTAGGGGTAGCGATCACTACATCTACATCCGTCCAGCCACCCTGAATTTTGGCGACCATATCGTCGAGTCCAACAAAGTCAGCACCCGCTGCTCTGGCTTCTTCTTCTTTATCAGGAGTACACATGACGAGTACTTTTTTTGATTTTCCAGTACCGTGTGGCAGAGATACAGTTCCACGTAAAGCCTGATCGGCCTTTCGGGGGTCAATGCCCAAACGAATGTGGACATCTACGGAAGCATCGAATTTGGTGCAGTTGACTTCTTTAACCAATGCTACCGCTTCCTCGATTGGATAGAGCTTTTCTGCGTCCACTTTGGCTACAGCAGCTCTTCTTTTCTTTGACAATTTTGCCATTATTAATATTTAAAAAGTGAGGTAATTAGCGCTACTTAAAATCATCGGATGATTACCGAATGAGCGTAAGTAGCTCCCTATTTATGATCAATGTTAAAAAAATGAGATTCAGGATCACACTTATAAAACAAGGTATACATACATTTATTTATCGGTCGAATGCTTTCATCCGTCCGAAAGAAAGAACGCGTCCTCCTAGTTATCCCAGGGAGGTGTTCCTTTTACGTTGATTCCAGCACTACGAGCAGTACCAGCGATCATCTTCATGGCGGATTCGATGCTAAAAGCGTTTAAATCTTCCATCTTGTCTTCGGCGATTGCTTTTACCTGATCCCAGGTAACAGAACCTACTTTCTGACGATTTGATTCAGGAGAACCTTTTTTAAGTTTTGCTGCCTCGAGTAATTGAACGGCGGCAGGAGGTGTCTTAATAATGAATGAAAAAGACTTATCCTTGAAAACGGTGATTACGACTGGTAAAACTTTTCCAGCATTTTCTTGTGTCTGAGCGTTAAAACGCTTGCAGAATTCCATAATGTTAACTCCCTTAGCACCTAAGGCTGGACCAACTGGAGGGGCTGGATTTGCCGCGCCTCCTCTGACCTGGAGTTTTATGAAACCATCTACTTCTTTTGCCATTTTAAAAAATTAAATAAGTGAGGTAATTAGCGCTATATCCGCATTGTCTGCTGATCGTAGCTCCCTTAAATATGTTAGAACTTTTTCCGACCGAGGCCGTAATAAATAATGAAAAATAAATAACTTGATCCAATTGGGCTAACTTATTTAATTTTCACTCTTAAGTTTTTAACTTTGTTTGTCAACCTGCATAAAGTTGAGTTCTACTTCGGTACCACGACCAAAGATTTTCACAATCACTTTCAGCTTTTTCTTTTCCTCGTTTACTTCCTGAATCTCGCCCACAAATTCGTTGAAAGGACCGTCAATTATTTTAACGGTTTCTCCTACGATGAACGGTTCGATCAATGCTTCGCCAATATCTTGCGAGTCATCTACCTTACCAAGCATACGATTTGCCTCCGACTGTTGCATCGGTATCGGATTATTTTTGCCAAGAAAATGAATAACGTTGGGAAGGTTGGCGATTTTTTGTACCATATCTCCTCTGAACTTCGTGTGAGAAGCTTCAATGAGGATATAGCCAGGAAGGATATTTCTTTCCTGAATTACTTTTTTGCCATTTCGAATTTTGTATACCTTTTCAGAAGGAACCAGTACTTGCGTTACGTATTCTTTCCAGTCTGATCTGGTAATTTCCAGTTCGATTCGTTCCTTTATTTTTCTTTCCTTACCGCTAATAACACGCAGTGAGTACCATCGTAAGTCTTCGCCTTCGCTCATGTTTGACTATGGTTTTGTAAGTATGGTTAAAATATAATCTTTGTGCGCTGTAGTTCTTTTCTAGAAATTACCGCCGGGATAGATAAAGTCCAAACCAGTTTTTGCAATAAAATCCATGACAAAAATAATCAGGGAAATGATTAGAGAAGCGATCAGTACGAGTACCGTGCTTTGCAATAGGCTGGTCCAAGTAGGCCAGGTAACTTTGTTTACCAGCTCGTGGTAACTTTCTTTTACGTAAAGTGATATTTTTTCCATAAAACAGTTTTTAGCACGGGCACTAGGATTCGAACCCAGATCAAAGGTTTTGGAGACCTCTATTCTACCATTGAACTATGCCCGTGAATAAGATATAAAACAATGAGATTTTCAAGGAGTGATACTACCTAAAAAATCAAAAGTTCAATCTAGTAGTAATGAATAACTAATAAAGTCCTTATTAGTTGTCCATTACTTAGGAACGGCTTCTTTTAGCCGATTAAATTTAATGGAACAAGGAATTTCGAATAAACACTTGCGTGTATTCAAAATTCCTTGTTATTTATTAGCGCTGATCAATGGATCAGTGCGATAGCATGATGGGTTATCTTACTCGATAATTTCAGTAACCTGTCCTGCACCTACTGTACGTCCACCTTCACGAATCGCAAAACGCAATCCTTTTTCCATTGCGATGGTGTTGATCAATTTAACTTCTAGAGATACGTTATCACCAGGCATTACCATTTCTACGCCATCCGGTAAGCTAATGTCACCCGTTACATCCGTTGTTCTGAAGTAGAACTGAGGACGGTAACCGTTGAAGAAAGGCTTGTGACGGCCACCTTCATCTTTAGATAAAACATAAACCTCTGCTTTGAAATGTTTGTGAGGCTTTACAGAACCTGGGTGGCAAATAACCATTCCACGCTTGATTGCTTCTTTTTCAATACCTCTCAATAAGATACCGGCATTATCACCAGCTTCTCCACGGGTAAGGATCTTACGGAACATTTCTACTCCAGTTACGGTAGAAGTCAGTGGCTTTTCACCTTCTGCCTGCATACCTACGATCTCAACTCCGTCACCGGTGTTAATTACACCACGCTCGATACGCCCTGTAGCAACAGTTCCACGACCAGTAATTGAAAATACATCCTCAATAGGCATTAGGAAAGGCTTGTCGATAGCACGTGGTGGCTCAACAATGTCTTTGTCACAAGCAGCCATCAATTCGAGAATTTTTGCTTGAGCATCTGCATCATCTTCCAGTGCTTTTAGAGCAGAACCAGCAACGATAGTTGCGTTGTCACCGTCAAATTCGTACTGATCTAACAGTTCGCGAACTTCCATTTCTACTAACTCAAGCATTTCTTCGTCATCAACGAGATCTACTTTGTTCATAAAAACAACGATGTTAGGAACTCCTACCTGTCGTGCCAGAAGGATATGCTCACGCGTTTGTGGCATAGGTCCGTCCGTTGCCGCAACAACCAGAATAGCGCCGTCCATCTGGGCAGCACCCGTTACCATGTTTTTTACATAATCCGCGTGACCTGGACAGTCAACGTGGGCGTAGTGACGATTAGCCGTTTCGTATTCAACGTGTGCGGTGTTAATCGTAATACCTCTTTCTTTTTCCTCAGGAGCTGAATCAATGGTAGAATAATCCATTTTTTCAGCCATTCCGTCTTTGGATAGCACATAGGTAATTGCTGCTGTAAGGGTCGTTTTACCGTGGTCAACGTGCCCGATGGTGCCAATATTAAGGTGTGGCTTGTCCCTTGAAAATGTTTCTTTAGCCATCGCTTTAGCGTTTTTATGAAATGAAAATAAAATTTATTAAATACAATTGTTACAGTGTCCGAAGTGTAGAGCCGATGAAGGGAATTGAACCCCCGACCCCGTCCTTACCATGGACGTGCTCTACCCCTGAGCTACATCGGCTTGTTATGTAGTCTTTGTCAATTTTTTATTTTTCTTGACATCGAGAAATAAGTTTTGTGCTCCTAGCGTCGCCCTACAACTTTTTTCTCGATGGAAAAATTAATAATGAACAAAGCAGAAAAAATTTTCTCCTTGTGTCGAAAAATTTAGAGCGGGCGATGAGACTCGAACCCACGACCCTCAGCTTGGAAGGCTGATGCTCTACCAACTGAGCTACGCCCGCAAAAGAATTAACTTACGTTAATTTAACTTCTTTGAGATTTCAATTTTATATATGCCTTTAGCTATTTAATACTTTGGTATCGGCATGAAAAGCAATCTTTATTGCTTCAGAGAACTGGGTGGGGGTGGTAGGATTCGAACCTACTCAGCCGAAACAATGGATTTACAGTCCATCCCGCCTCTCCAACTGCGGCGCACCCCCCTAAGAAAAAATCCGTCCTTCATATTAGTTGATATCCTGTAAACGAATGGATAACAAAAAAAAGAGGAGCCAATGGAGGGACTCGAACCCCCGACCAGCTGATTACAAATCAGCGGCTCTACCAGCTGAGCTACATTGGCTTAATGTTTAAGTAAAAAATAACATATTATTATTTGCTACTAAAACAATTCGAGATCATTTTCTCAAATGCGACTGCAAAGATACTATTTTTAACAAAAAAGTAAAATTTTCGACCATATTTTATTAAGGAATTTTGATAAAGTAGAAATCGCTACTCCCGAAAGCTTTACAAGGGGATGCAAAGATTGTTTTTTTTGTATGATCTGAAGGGTTTAACGAAGAATTATGAGTAAAAGTTTCCCGGAAAGAAGATAGGTTGGAAAGAAATGAAATTTGAATTTTATCTTGCTCTGTTACACGAATTTATTTTTCATCCCTGATTCGTATGATGGATATAAAAACAAAAAAGAAGCGTCTGATCTTTATCGAACGCTTCTTTTTTGGAGACTTAACTTTGGCAGGTCTTACGACTTTGCCCTGCCGCGACGATCCTTGTGTCGGATCAGCTGGCGTCTCAGTGCTTCCACTGCCATATCGATGGATGCCTCAAAGGATTTTTGGGTTCCTTTTACGAAAAGGACACCGCCGGGAATTTTTAGCCTGACTTCGGCAATTTTATCTTTGATCTGCCCGGTATTTTCTAATTTTAAGATCACATCGGCAGAAATGATACGGTCAAAAAAATGTTCGAGTTTACCCAATCTATTTTCAATAAACTGGATGAGCTTCTGGTCTGCGGAGAAGTGCAGGGCTTGAGTTTGTACTCTCATTATTTTTAAGATTTATGGATTTAACTTGTCTTTAAATCCAGGTTATGAAATTTAATATCAGTAGTGATACTTTTTTTTGTTTTTGTACGCGTAGTATTAAACGCGGATGAAAAATAGGGTTTAGGCACCTTGGTATACTTAATATTAATCTGACTTTCCGGCCTTTGGATGGGCCCGTTGGTAGATTTTTTTTAGTTTTTCTACGGACGAATGTGTATAAATCTGGGTAGCCGATAAATTGGCGTGTCCCAATAATTCTTTTATGGCATTCAGGTCTGCTCCATTATCTGAAAGGTGGGTAGCAAAAGAGTGTCGTAAGACGTGGGGGCTCTTTTTTTCAACGGTAGTAACCATTCCCAAGTATCTTTTAACCAAATTATATACCATTTTGGGATACATCGGTTCACCTTTATTAGTTAAAAAAAGTGTTTGGAGGGGATTTTCGGAAAACGTATTATTTCGTAATTCTATGTATTGATCAATCAAGTCCGCCAGATTTTTACTAAATGGAAGCATTCTTTCTTTATTTCCTTTTCCCAGGACTCTCATTTGGCGGTTGTTAAAATCGATATCGGAGACCTTTAAGCCAATTAATTCCGCTCGACGGATTCCCGTGGCGTAGAATACTTCTAAGACTAAGCGATCTCTCTGGCCAGCAAAATCGTCTTTAAATGAAATTTGTTCAAACAATCGCGCCAATTCTGTTTTTCTAACCACGACCGGTACCCTACTACTTACCTTGGGTGTAGTAATTTTCAGCATCGGGTTATGAATGATCAGCTCTCTTTTCAATAAATATTTAAAAAAAGTTTTTAGTGCCGACAGTTTTCGACTGACGGTTTTAGCAGTATTTTCCTGTGAAAGCTCCACGATCCACGAACGAATGTGCAGGGCCTTAATCTCCGCCAGAGGGACGGAACCATAAATACTATCAAGATATTGGAAAAACTGATGGAGATCACTACTATATGCAGTAAGCGTCGGTGCAGCGTAGCGTTTTTGATGCTCCAAAAATTTCAGAAAATTATTTAGGGCAGCCATATTTTGTGTAGTGTCAGAATGTTCTGTGAGTTGGACATTCTTCCTTATAAAATAGCAAGATGTCCTTTAAGTACGATTAAATGTAGGAGGAATATTGGTAAAAACCAAAGAAGTGGGGAAATATTCCTTTAAAATAGGAAACTTTTTTTTGGTATAAGTTTCCGTCCAGATTTTTAAATTTCGTAAAACACATTAAAATCAATCATAATTTAAAGAATTTACTAAAAATTGGCCTTTTATCCCTAATACTTATAAAATATGCCCCTGCGGGTAATGATTCAAATAAAGCGGCTGTCCGAACCATTTAGGTATTCAAAAAATTAATCTAGGTACAGGATTGATTTTCTAAGTCTTATTCTCATTAAAGTGGTTAAAAACCTTTATCAAATCTTCCTCTTTTTTAACTCGTAATTTAAGATCAGAAATTAACGCTTCAATTTCTTTTTTATTATCTTTTAATATTTCGAGAACAACCTTCTTTTTAGGATTTAACGAATAAACTTTCTTATCATTAAAACTGTAAAAGAATTTCTTTTTTCTGTGCAGTTTTACATCTTTATTATTTAATTTATTCCCAAGGAGAGGATGATTGTTATCGTTAGATTGTCTTACATCAACATAGTGTCGAGCGTATAAAAATGCTTTTCCCGAAACTAGTACTTGAAAATATCCCGAACTCACTTCCTTTTTAGTATTAACAAATTTCCGATAAACAAAAACATCATTATTGATAGAAACTGCTTTCACTTTCTTTTTGCTTAAGGACCTGAAATCTCCTAACTTCGTCTTTACTTGTATCTCATCATTATAAATATCATAGCGACATTTAGCTGTTAAAATCTTATCATCTGAAGTTAATATCCTTGCGGGCTGAAATTCTTCCTCTAAAAATTGAGAACCATCAACGACTTTAGCTGCTTGTGGATTGGACTCATAGGTATTGGACGTAGCCGATGACATATCGGTCGCTAGACCGTTTAACAAACGGACATAATCTTTATTTTCTATTTGAATTTTTTCAACCTGAGCTTGTGCACCTACACCAAAAAACAAAAACATTAAGGTTATTGTAACATACTTCATAATTGTACGATTGAAAAGTTTATGAATGTTGGGGACGAAAATTTCAGCTTCACTAAAGGTACTAAATAATATGTAGGTCTACAAAATCATCGTTTTTAGTTTTTAGTAGTTCTATAATTTTATAATTTTACAGGTAAAATTTCCTGGTAAAATTGAAAGAAAATACATACCTGAATTTAAACCTGAACAATCAATATTCTGATCATTTGGTACGTTTTGAATATTTTTCACCAATTCACCGGACACATTAAAAATACTAACATCAACAAAATTTTCGTTGGTACTAATTTTTAAATATTCACTGACCAAGGTTGGACTAACACTATATTCTCTTTTTTCACCTTCTGAAGATATCGAAAGTAATTGGTCACAGAAGTCTAAATTTGGATTTAATTCAAGATAACCCTGAGCATCGAGACTTCTATTGTTAAATGCCCCGTAATTTTCTGAGTATCTTTTCATTCTAAATAAAAAATTATCATTTATTGACAATTCCTCTCCCTGTGGGGCAGGATTACCTGCCCGCAAGGGGAGAACGTATTCCCAAACGACTTCGTCTTCTGGAGTAATTTCAAAATTAAACCCCCATCTTCCAGAGCAAACAAGTGCATTTCCGTTGGGTAATATTTGTACACCTGACACAGAATTGGAAGATGCCTGAACAGGTGCCTCGGGGTGAGTGATCGTGCGTTCAAAATTTTCGGGGCCGTACATCTCTTGTTGGTTAAAAATGTACTGGTTGGATTCCGTATCAAATGGTGTTAAAATAATATTAGCAGAAGAGGTGCTGCTGGTCACCCGATTATTAAAAACCGCCATTTTTCCAAAATTAATATCTGTTGGTGTTGCCTGCGGGTCGATCCAATGAATGTCATGTGGAAAGAAAAGCTGTCGTTCTACAGTCACATCTTGTTTGTAAGTAACCGGATTTCCCCATCTGTAAAGTAAATCTCCCCCTTTTCCATAGTCTCCCCCCGTGTGTCCTTTTGCCTCTTGGGTGGTAGTACTATGATCAATTACCCAAATTTCATCAAAGTAAGGAACACTAATTACTATTTGATCCAGGTACTCGTTATAATCAATTGCATTAACATGCATCCAGTCCGGATGTCCGTTGTGGTTATCCCAGTTCAAATTAATCAATTCTGGATGATCACTAACGGTCCCAAAATTCATTTTAGCAGGATCAAAGTCCTGAATAAGGTGATCCCAGGCGTGCCATTGCCAAACAACATTACCAGTGGCAGGATTATATTCCAGAATATAATCTGGCCATAACTCATTTTGAGTCATACTGTCAGGATCTCGACCGTTGTCAACAGCTTCTACCATTGATATTTTTTCCCAGGATATCATTAATACATTACCATTGGCCATAGGAGCAATATCGTGATGGAGTCGACGAGTAGCATCATTTTGGGTAAATGACCACTGCAATATATTATCCCAGTTTCTACCCTCAACGGTTGCTCCTCCTCCTCCTGCCCAGATAGCATCTCCCATGAATGAGAAAGGTCTTGCAGTTTTGATTAAATTACCATTTGGCAACAAATACGCACTATTCCCAGGACGCAGATCATCGTCATCTTCCCATTTATGTACAACCTGACCGCAATTGTCAATCAAGAAAACGGTAGATTGATTATGAGGATAAACTAAATTATATCCTGGTTGCGATTGCTCAGGTTCGTAACTTATTAAGCCAATCGTATTCTGACAAAAAGACAAATAAAGAAAACTAAAATACAGCGAAAGGAAACCAAATACTCGTTTCATAATATAATATATAAAAACAGTCGACTACAAAACTGCAGTCGACCGTTGTTAACAATTTCTAATAATACTACTAATTGGTCAAAGCTGGCCAATCAGTTCCGTCCGTACGTGTGAGCGTAGCAGTACCACCCTCTCCGTAGGTATTAAGCCATGTAATGGTTAAATCTGAACCGGAAACTGCATCAATAGTATAAGTCCAATCATCACCATAAGAATCAGCACCTGTAACGGCAATCTTGTTGCAAACATCCGTCAATTTTAGCGATCCCCAGTTAGCAGCAGGTCCACCATAACAAGAGGTGTATCCACCAATAGACCAATCACTGACATCATAGACACCAGGTGCAGAAGCAGATAAAGTTAATTCACCTGATGTTAAACCTTCATCACACCAAACTGCAGAGTTTGTGTAAGTATAAGTTCCTGACAGATCAGATGGACATTGGTAAGGCAAAACATCACTCAATGCTGATGGGCATTTGATGCCACCTGCACTATTCAATAAGTAAGTAAAGGCAAATTCATCTGCCAATTCAATACTAGCTGGGTCGATTCCCAATGCAGCAGCCGTTTCTGACAAGGTTACCGTATAGCTTCCAGGTACCACGACATTTTTCACTAAAGTTACATCACCACCATTATAGCTTACGTTAATGTCTGCGGTTTCCAGATTTCCTGGTCCGTCCTTGGCCACATCAAAGCTAAATGCAGCCTGGTCGCCATCGTCAGAATTAAAAATATCACTAGAAACATTCGATAATGTAATATCAGTTGAACAAACGATTGGCACCGTCGTTAGGCCATTTCGAAATTCACCATTTATCAGGTATCCAATTTCAATAACATCACTGGTAGAAAGATCAACTAATGAAAATCCGGTTCCATCCAGCGCTTCATCCAGAGAAAGAACTAGATCTGCTGGCACACTGCTCAAGGTCGCATGATCAATCCATTCTCCATCATTGATTCGTTTTTGAACCACGATGTTAGTGGGTGTTCCTTCTGTACTGGCAGTCACATTGATGTTAACAGACTGGGTAGAGGATGCATCGTAGAAAAATTCACTATCAGCACTAGGAGTTGAAGAAATGTTTATAACTTCATAACTTCCTTCATCATCGTAGTACTCATCTTTGTCACAACTTGTGGTAGAGAAAAGTAACACAAATACAAAAGACAATTTTAATATATTTTTTATAATCATTATATTTAATTTTGAATTTAAATTTATTAGTTATCCCACCAAACTTTGGTGAATATTTCATCCTGAGGCTGTGGTGTATTTGAATTGGACAATCTTTCCGTTTCTGCGTAAGGCAGTTTGGTTGGAACCTGAGCACCAACATTAGGAGTTAGTGCAGGGATACCCGTTCTCCGCCAGTCATTAAAAGCTTCTGGATCATTAAACATGGCAATATATTTTTGCACTGCGATGACATCAGCAGTTACAGTACCTAAACTACCAAGGTAACCAGCCGGATCATCCTCAAGTGCAGCATCCATAAAAGAAGAAGCAACTGCGGCTTCAAATGCGGCTTCAGGATCACCATTGGTTTTCGCTAAAGCTTCCGCTTCAATAAATTTAGCCTCTGTAAAAGTCAACAAAGGATAATTTCTGCCCTGCTGCAACACTGGATGATCACCATCTGCGGTGTGAGGAAAACCGTAAGTAGCTACTCTTGGATCGTTTAAACTCTCCATTAAGGCTACATAAGATTCTCCTACCTGTGTGTCTAAACGTTGTTCCAAATATTGAAACCAGGGAGCTGCTTCGGTAGCCAGTGGATTAAATTGAAAACGTCCATCATCATCTCGAGAAGTGAATCCACTAGATAAGGCGTCAAGCGCTCTTTGGTAATTACTGGCATCCTTGGTGGCCAGGTGCAATCTTCCTCTTGCCTCTAATACACTGCAGAACTTAATCCACTTGCTTACATCACCTCCATAAATAATATCATCCGTACTTACTGGTAGTCCACCATCATCCAGTGTCAATAAGCGCTTGGCATCAGTGATCGTTTCAAAGATACCCGCATAGACACTTTCCTGAGAATCAAAAGCAGGTTGTAACAAAGAAGTACCCACTAATGCTTCCGTGTAAGGAATATCTCCAAACATATCAGTCAGGAACATAAAAGAATAGGCCTCTAATGCTTTAGAAATACCGGCATAGTGATTATATCCATTCTCTTCAGCAAGTATTAACATTTGTCGACTGTCCTGCAGAACTCCTGAGTAAAGATTACTCCAAAGGGCATCCAGATCACTACCGATTATATTGTATCTATTAAAGACGGCGAATTGCCGTCCTACACCATTAATGTGCTGTGTAAATAGTCCAGTAAATCGAGAAGCATCTCCTCCCATAGCATAAGCAAGACGAGCTTCAGCCACTGGCAAAATTACATTTACCGGAACTGCTGTTGGATTATCTGGATCCACGTTTATATCACCAAAATAGTTTTCACAAGAAGTAAAAAAGACTGGCAATAATAAAGCTATCAATATTATAATTTTATTATTTTTCATTTTATAAGTTTATTATTTTATATAAAATATTAGAAGGTTATATTAAGACCAAAGGAGTAACTCTGAACTCCAGGCATTTGAAAATAATCCAGCCCTTGACCATTACTTGAAGATCCTACCAGACTAGTTTCTGGATCAACTCCTGTATAAGGAGTCAGGATGATCAGGTTTCTACCAGTAACGGATAAACCGATCTTGGAGAAAGGAAGACCAGGAATCAAATCACGTGTCAGATCATAACCTAAAGTAACATAACGTAGTCGGTAATAAGAAGCATCTTCTATGAAGTGCTCAGCTACATTTCCAAATCCACCACCATTGCCAGTAAACCAGTTTTGGTCGAGAGGTGCCACAATTTGATTAGGTTCGCCAGTAGCATATACACCATCAAATATGTAGTTACCATTACTATAATCGGAAGCACCATTTGGTAATAATTGAACTCGATCTTCTGTAATATCTGTACGACCAAAGAAGGTTGCTGCTCCTTTAGTACCGTTCCACATATCTCCACCGTGCTTAATGTCAATCAGAAAATCTAATCGAACACCTTTGAAATTGATTGAGTTATTGATACCTAAGAGGAAGTCCGGGTTTGGATTACCAATAATTTGATTTCCTGTCGCCTGTTCTGGATATCCATAATTAGGATTATAAAAAGGAGAAGATGGGTCAGATGAACCAGTATTATCAATTACCACTTCACCATCAGGATTGTACGGTAATTCACCGTTATAAATTGGTGTTCCCGCAGCATTTACATCATTGGTTCTTTGCCAGGCACCACCATAAATTTGACCAAATTCGAACTCTCTGGTAACGTTACCATTTTCGTCAGTCTCTGGAGCGAAATTATATACTCCCGTTCCAGTAAATCCGTCCAGGTATTGATTAGGTACTCCTTCGGGTAAACTCTTAACGACCGTTTTCCATTTGGAAAAGTTGAATCCAATGTCCCAGCTAAAATCTTTTCTCTGAATTGGAGAAAGGTTTAAAACTATTTCTCCTCCGTTGGTACCCAGTTCACCTGAGTTTACAAATGCTCGTTGAAAACCAGTAGAATTTGAAACATTAATTGCAATGATCTGATTCCCTGAATTTCGTGAGTAATAAGTAGCTTCCACACCTACTCTACCGTTAAAAAATCGTAAATCTGTTCCAAATTCATAATCTCTTGTTTTAGAAGGTTGTAGAACATCACTACCGGTAAGCGCAGAGTACGTAAATCCAGTTCTTCCATCGTAGGGGAATCCAATTCCATTTGTCCATCCATCATTTACATCGTTAATCGTTCCACCATTTGCTGCCGGAGCAGTAAAGATAGTACTGGTACTGTATGGACCAGGTGCACCTCCACCTACTTGAGCAAAAGAGAACCTCAATTTCGCGAAAGATAGTGCGCTTGTACTAGGTATTTTAAACATCTCTGAAAGAATCAATGATCCTGAAACAGAAGGGTAAAAAACAGAAATATCACTGCTATTAAACGCTCTGGTAGGTGCAATCAAACTAGACAACCAGTCATTTCTACCCGTAAAGGTTAGATAAGCAAAGTTCTTATATCCAATGTCTAAAACACCATAAAGACCTACCGTCTTAGTATTTGAATTACCAATAGTAGAAGAAATATTAGCAGCATTCCCTACATGAACAAACCCTGGAAAACTAATTCCATTACCAATGATTCCATTGGACTTGCTACTAGAATCATAAACGTTCATTCCTACGTTATAACTTAGACTAAAGTCAGGCGTTAGACTACCATTTCCGCTTAAGTTAAAATAAGTATCAAAGTGTCGATAATTAATTTGATCTTCAATAATCTGTCCACCAGGTTGTGCACGACTACCAATTTCAAATTTTTGTTGTCTGTTATCTGTGTAAAAGTCAGTTCCTATGGTTGCACCAACTTTAGCCCACGGATGAAATTCATATCCTACATTTACACTACCAAACATTCTATATACATTATCTCTAAATGGCGTGTTATTAACAATCCAAAAAGGATTATCATATCCACCACCTGCTCGATAGTTACGTTGTGAATTATCAGGAAACTGATATGCCTCAGAATTATCCGCGCCATCAGCACCAAAACCATTTGAGTTATCAAAAGTACTTGGTGTACGCAATAATCCGAGCATAACTCCTGAAACGTTTGATCCCTGCTGGATTCTTAGACCTCCACTTTTCGCAAAATTCAAATTACTCGAAATACTGAATTTATCTAGTTTAGAAGTAGTACTTATTCCAAAGTTTGTTCGACTGAATTCGTTGTTAGGAGTAACACCAGACTGATGAAGGTGACTTCCAGAAATACGGTATCCCAGTTTATCTGTTCCACCACTTACACTGATATTATTGTTAAGTATATAACCAGTCTTAAAGAAATCCCCTACATTATCATAAGGGGTAACTTTTGCTCCTCTATCCGGACTACTTTCACCTACAATTTGACCATTTTTATCCCACTTATAATCTGATCCATCGTAGTAGAGTGTATCAAGATTAGCACCCCAACTCACCGCATTAGGAAAAAATGAAGTTCCTGGACCGCTCCATTGGCCACCACTTCCTTGACTGAATTGGTTCTGCAGACCTACCATGTTGGTGATCGTTTGCAACGTTACATTACTACTTAATTCAACTTTTACTTTATCTCCTGCCTGTCCCTTCTTGGTCGTAATAACAATTACGCCTCTAGCTCCTTCTACACCATATAGTGCAGTTGCTCCGGCTCCTTTTAAAATAGTTACATTTTCAATGTCGTTGGGATTTATATCCATACCACGATTTGAAACGGCAACTCCACCTAAAGATCTTTCAGAATGAGACTCAGAATTATTAACACGTACACCATCCACCACTAAAAGCGGTTGGTTATTACCGTTAAAGGATGTCTGGCCTCGCAAAACGATTCTGGACGATGCTCCAGCTGCTCCAGAAGAGGAATTAACCATCACTCCTGCTGCTTTACCACTCAAGGCATCAATCATACTTACCGTATTGGCTTCCGCAATTTCAGCTCCTCCTACTTCCTGGACCGCATATCCCAATGCTTTGTCTTCTCTGGAAATACCAATAGCGGTTACAACGACATTGTTTAAGGTAACCCCTTCACTCATCATTAAGTCAACAATATTGGACTCTCCAATAATAACGTCTCTGGTTGTATACCCGGTATAACTAAATACCAATGTATTGCCTGCATCAGCCGGAACACTCAAAGTATATTTTCCATCAATATCAGTAACGGTACCAATCGTGGTACCTTTAACAAGTATGTTCGCGCCAATCAAAGCTTCGCCCTGATCATCACTTACCATACCTGAGATGGTTCTTTGCGAGAAGGCCAGGCCTACTACACAGAACAACATCATTAAGATTAGTGAACATTTTTTCATACTAATTCATTTTTAGTTAAATAATAAAAATTCGCTTATAGAATAGTAGACTTTATTCTAGTAGAAGTTGTTTAAAACTTCCAAATTAAGTGCAAAGATAGTATTTGATGTTTCTTTTTTCTAAAATTAGGCACACAAATAAAAGAAATTAAACCGTTTCCATTACCGTTAGTCTTTGGCGATACATCTGTATGGTATTATGTAGGCCATAATAAAGGGCGTCAGCTATCAACGCCTGTCCGATGGAAACTTCTAAAAGTCCGGGAACATGCTGGCAGTAATATGCCAGGTTATCAAGGTTCAGGTCGTGTCCCGCGTTGATACCAATTCCTATTTTATTGGCTTCTATTGCGGCTAAATGGTGGGCTTTTACTGCGACAACTGGATTGTCATGGTAGGCATTTGCATAATCGCCCGTATATAATTCGATGCGGTCAGCATTGACCGCTTTGGCACCGGCAACCATTTTTTCGTCGGCATTGACAAAAATAGAGACCCGAATACCTTTTTCTTGTAACTGAGCGGTTATATCTTTTAGGAAATCAGCGTGTTGTACCGTATCCCAGCCTCGGTCAGAAGTCAATACATCGGGCGCGTCGGGAACCAAAGTACACTGATGTGGACGATTGGCCAGAACTAATTTCATAAATTCAGGATTGGGATTTCCTTCGATATTAAATTCAGTTTTAACGATTTTTTTTAGTTGTGGAATATCTGCGTAGCGGATATGACGTTCGTCGGGACGTGGATGTACGGTAATCCCCTGGGCGCCGTAGGCTTCACAATCTTTGGATACTTGCACCAAATTGGGTAGGTTCCCGCCACGAGCATTTCGCAGAAGGGCAATTTTGTTAACGTTGACACTTAAGTTGGTAGATCTGATTTTCAAATTGCAATAAATTTACCTTGGGTAGTAAATAAGGAATGTTGACAAAATAAATGACGATTCTATACTTCCTCTTTTTGCGCCACTCTGCGTCCATAAAATAGTTATTATGCTAGGCATAACGCCCATTTTAGGTCCTTGATTGGCAAAAAAATAGTTCGCCTAGAATCTGCATTTATTTAATCGCCATTCCTAAAACGTTTAGGAAGGGAATTTTGCTGCCTGAATAGCAAAACATTAGACTCGGATGAGAAAAAAGTTGAAAAGCTGGACAAAAAGATCATTTGGGAGCATATAAATATTTTAGAATAAAGTCTATTATTAATACTAGAAAGAAGAAAAAACCGCCTCCCCAAAATAAATTGAAGAGGCGATCCTTAATATTATCTATTTTAAGCATGTTATGCTTACATAGGCGTCAAAATAACGGTACCCGTATCACCAAAGCCATTCATCCAGGTATAGGTAATTACACCAGTACCCGAATCTACTGATCCGGTGAGATTTATGGTCGAACCAAAAGGCTCGCCAAAACTTCCACTAACTTCACCACATACATCAGAAATAGAACCGGATACATTCGTATCAGGAGTAACACCATATACCGAGTACCACTCTAGATATAAACCCGCAGAGAAATCACTGACGGTATAGGCACCATCCGCACCAGTAACAGTCACGGTGTTTGTTAGAGTAGTCTCATTAGGACAGCAGCCATCGGTAGACTGCCCGGTGGTGGTAGAAGTATATGTTCCTGCCAGGTCCGAAGGACAAACTACTGTAAAGGAAAAAGTAACCTCATCCATATCTGTTACGGACAAATCACTACTGTTTAATTTAAGGGTAACCTGCTGAGGAGCAGCTACTTCAAAATCATCCAGATTAACAGTAATCGGTAGCATACTTATAAGTGACCCACTTGGAATAGATCCACTTAGCTGCGCTTGTAATTTTCCTGCCACATCTGATGGATTAGAACCGACGATCTCGTAAGTGTAATTAATGTCACTACTTTTTACAGCACTACCTGCGTACACTTCAGCCCCCAGGTTAGCGGTCTCACCCATTGTAGTTTTTACTAATACTAAATTAGTATTTCTGGCATTTAAAGCTAGCACTTCAAAATCTTCTGCGGTATCCGTCACGGTAGTGACTGGAAAAATATCTACGTCATCTTCCTGGCAAGAGCAAAGAAAAATGGAAAAGAATATTCCTATATATAATAATTTTTTCATATTTTTTAAATCTTTTTTTAATTGTTTCAGGCTAGTAGCCCGCATTTTGTTCAATATTTAAGTTCGCATTTCGTTCTCCTTCTCCGATGGCCATGTTAAAACGGAAGTTGCCAGCAGGTAAGGTTTTAAATTCAGCTTGCTCACCAGTTCCATCCGCTAGATCACCAAAGTCAGATCGAGTAATTGGTAAACCTTTTCGCTTAAGATCAAAAAATCGTATTCCTTCGAATGCTAATTCCAGTCTTCTTTCCAGTGCGATAGCATCTTTTAATGCCTGACCAGTTTCTCCGGGTGAAGTAAAATCTTCGTAGCGATTGGCTCTAAGTTCATCTAATGCGTCCAGGGCCTGATCGTCTCGACTTGTATTGGCGTAAGATTCTGCTTTGTTGAGCAAAATTTCGGAATACCGGTACGGTTTAGCATCTACTTCATTAGCATTTCCGCTAAGTCTTCCTCGATACTTGATGATATGATTGTAAGGAATACCGGCAAAATTACTGGTCTCAAAGTAAACTGACTTACGAATATCATTATCCTGGTAAAGTTGATAAAGTGCATAATCTACATTGTACTCAGAACGAATTCCGTCTGGAGATTCTTGTAGCCAGGCTACTCCGATACTAACATTATCGGGTTCCGTTATTACGATTCGCCAGATAACAGAACTTTCGGTAGCGTCTTTCCATAAATTAAAGAAATCATCTCTTGACACCTCGGATACGCCACTTATCATGTCTGCCGCAGCAATCGAATTATTATAGTCTCCCATAAAAAGGTAGATACGACTTAAAGCAGCAGCCACCACATTTTTGTTTAGTCTACCCCGAGGATTCGTCGCATTGATAACGCGCTCAGCATCCGTCAGATCAGTAATAATCTTGGAGTAAGTATCGCCGAGGTTATCTCTAGCAGGCAATAGACCCGATTCCGTAGAGGTAACATAAGGTATTCCCATATCACCATCACTTCCCTGAGCAGGAGAATTGGCGTAGAATTTTGCTAAATCAAAGTGAGCAATTCCACGAGCAGCCAGTGCTTCCCCCCGAATGTTATCCTTGACAGAACCATCTTCCAGGTTATCAATATTTTCCAGAATCAAATTGGCACGCTGAATAACTTTGTAGGCCGATAACCAAAAGCTCTGGGAACTGTTGTCCTCATCATATCTCCAATCGTAGAATGATTCTCGCGATCTACGACCATTAGAGTTAATGATGACATCGTCCGAAATAACATCCGGAATGAAATAGATAGAAGCGGCACCCGAAGTAGCACCGTAGTAGCCACTACGTCTGAATCCAGAATAGATTCCTTTAGCAGCGTTCTCAAAGTCGGTTGCTGTACTAAATCCCAGTTCGGTAGCGATTGCATCCTGGGGGAAAAGTTCCAACTTATCTTCACAGGAACTGAATGAGAACATCAGTCCTAGTATAAGTAATATTATAAATTTATTTTGCATTTTTTTTTAGTTTTTTATTTATTAAAATCTTACAGTGACTCCACCAGTGATGGATCTTGTATTCGGGTAACTGAACCCGGCAAACTCTCCAGGCAACTGTCCACCAACAGAACTATTTACTGATTCCTCAATAAATACACCTACTTCGGGATCTCCGACAAAATTGGTAAAAGTAGCTAGATTAGAACCCGCCACAAAAACAGATACATTTTTCATTCTTATTTTATCAGTAACAGAAGTGGGTAGCTGATAAGCTAGTTTGACATTTCGTAAACGAATGAAATCACCTCTTTCTAAAAACCGAGTAGAACTACTTGCTTCTGCTTCTACATTCGGACGAGGAATATCTGTTACATCACCGGGTTGTTTCCAATAATCAAGTGCTTCTACGCTTTGATTTCTACGAGCACCATCCAGCCCATTTGTTAAAGTCAATCTTCTCTGGTTATAGATATAGTTTCCTCCTTTAAAGGCAAACTGAGTGTTCAAAGTTAATCCTTTGAAACCTACGTTGATATCAAATCCACCCCAGAAAGTAGGAACAGCAGACTTACCGGATAAAATCTTTGAGTCAGATTGAGTAGGACTAGTCGTTTCTTCTCCATTGACATCAAAATACAATAAGTCACCCGTAGCAGGATCAATCCGACTAAATTCGACTAACTGCCATACATAAGCTACTTCCCCTTCTTTAAGAACAGAGCTAAAGGCATTGGTAGGATTAATTTCTTCGGTAGAATTTAACTTATCAACTTTAGTTTTGTTATGTGAAAAACGAATTCCGAGATCTATATAAAAATCTTTATTACGGACTGGAGAATAATATACTTCTGCTTCAAACCCTTGATTAGTAATATCACCAATATTATCAATTCTATCGCTAAAACCAGAAGTTCTGGATAATTGATTTGGAAATAGCAGGTCTGTAGACTTCTTGTTATAATATTCCAGAGAACCTGTTATTCTATTGTTCAGGATACCGTAATCAATTCCAACGGAATAGGCTTTCTGTGTTTCCCACTGAAGGGTTGGGTTGGCTACCTGACTCTGGAAAGCAGCGGTCTGATCCGAGTAACTGGCAAATTGAAGAATACCAATAGACTGGTAACGTCCTGTTGGTTCATTACCCGTTGTACCGTAGGAAGCTCTTAACTTCAACTGGTCAAAAGTGTTATTATCCTTTAGAAATGCGTTAGCAAAATCATACCCGGCACCTACCGACCAGAAAGTTCCGTATCGATTGTCGCTACCGAATCTGGAAGATCCATCTCTTCGTACTGTACCGGTTATTCTTAAGTTATTGTCAAAAGAATATCCAAGTTGACCAAATAAAGAGAACAGCGAAAATTCATTTTTACGAGTAAAACCATTTGTAATTTCGGCGGCAACATCCTGAACACTTAATCCTACGGGAAATCCTTTTCCACTAATACTATAGTTCTCTAAATTATCTTTTATATATTCAGTTCCTACCATAAAGCTAAAACTGTTCTTGGAATTCAGCTCATAATCATAATTAGCAGTATTAGTCCAGACAAGGCGATCACGATCACTTCCACTGTCTCTTTTGATACCAGGAGCATCCGGGTCTCCAACGTAAAAATCAAGGATTGAATTTGGTTTAATAAAATAAGTATTTCTAAAAGTATTATAATTATATCCTCCAGTAGAGGAAATTCTTAAACCATCGATTGGAGTCAGTGTAATATTTAGATTACCGTAAATATCAGACCACTCTCGTGATTCTGGATTATTACGTTGTGCTTCTAGAATATTGAATCCCTGGCTGGTAAAATTATAATCAGGATCTCCGTTCGCGTCAATAATAATTTCTCCATTTTCATCCAGATTATAAATAGTTTCGTATGGATTGTAGGTATATAATCCTACGAATGGAGACTGAACATTATTTCTATCTCTCAATTCATTATCATTTCTTCTGGCAATACTTATGGAATTAGATACTTCAACCCAGTCGTTGATTTTATATCCACCATTAAATTTAGCGGTGGTTCTATCAAAATCGGACCCAACAGAAAGTCCCTGATTATCAAATCTAGACATAGAAAGGAAATAATTCCCTTTACCAGATCCTCCCGAAAAAGATAGATTGTGACTCATAAGACCCGCGTCTCTTAGTAGTGCATCCTCCCAGTCCGTTCCATATCTTAATATATCAGCACGTGCTTCGGAAGTCAATGGACCTCTTACACCAAGTGCTAATTCATAATTAAGCTTCTGTGAAGCATTCATCAGTGTGAATCCATCATCCAGGGCAGAATTTTGTCCTACCTGTAAAGAGTATTCGACGTAGGAGTTACCTTCGCTTCCACGTTTAGTGGTAATCAAAACTACCCCGGCACTTGCTCGTGCTCCATAGATAGAAGTAGCCGCTGCATCTTTTAGAATTGAAAAACTTTCAATATCATTCGGATTGATGGCACTGTAAACAGCACTGGGTACAGGAACACCATCCACCACAAAAAGTGGATCATTATTACCGTTAATAGAGGTTAGACCACGAATTCTAACGTAGCCGTTCTGGCCCGGTTTTCCGTTTATCGCGGTAACTTCTACTCCAGTAGATCTTCCCTGTAATAAATTATCTACACTAGCAATGGGTAAATTGGTAATCTCCTCTCCGGAAACTGTGGAAATGGATTGTACCAAATCGCCTCGCTTTGTGGAGTTATAACCGGTTACTACTACTTGTGAGAGTTCTACACCTTCGGACATCGTAACGTCAAGGACATTGGAGGTACCCAATGTTATGTCCTTCGTGCTATATCCTGTGTAACTGACCACCAGCACATCGTTTCCTGCTGGTACCGTAAGTGTGTACTTACCTTCGATATCCGTAACGGTCCCGATGGTAGTACCTTTTACTACGACGTTGGCTCCGATCAATGCATCGCCCAAGTCGTCAATAATCGTTCCCGTCACTGTTCGCTGAGCCGTCACAAAAGAGGCACAGAAGAAAAGGAGGGAGAAAATCCATAAATGTTTTTTCATTCTATTTCAATTAAGGTTAAAAAAATGGTTTATAAAATATAGTTGGTTTAGAGATCACAAAGTTAGCTCTTAGATTTGAAAGTGATTGTATAATTTGTTCAAAAAATTTAAATTACTTGAGAACCGAGCAAAATCTTCTAATTTTACTGGAGGATTATAGGTTTTTTCCTAAACATTTCCAAAAGAATGCAATTAAAAAAAATTTGAGTAACTCCCAGTATAAAACGGAAATACTAGTCATTACGCTGCTTGTTGTTTTATTTAGTTTAACGGGCACGGCTATAAATTTTGCATTTGCCTACGCAAATGGCTTTGATTTGACCAGGATAAGTGGAATCTTTGTTGCGTATCCGGAGGAGGTAGCTCGTAATTTTTTTCGTACTACGGCGGCGATTCATCAGATCTTTACTTTTTTATTGCCTTGCTTAATTTTTTGGTGGATTTTTAAAAGAAAAGAAGGAACGGATTATTTTAAACTTGGCCAAAAAATATTACCTAAAGCCGTGATTTTCAGTGCTTTATTTTTTATGACCAGTATGCCATTGGTCGGTTTAAGTGCCTGGTTTAACCAGCTTTTACCGTTACCCAAATGGGCCATCAATATGGAAGCAGATACGGCGGAAATAATTGCTACACTTTTGTCGGTTGATACAACGGCAGAATGGCTACTCAACTTATTAGTGATCGCGGCTATTCCAGCAATCAGTGAAGAAATATTTTTTCGGGGTATTGTACAGAACAAATTGGTGGGTTATTTTAAAAATCCACATCTGGCCATCTGGCTAGGTGCTTTATTTTTCAGTGCGTTTCACTTTCAATTTGAGGGTTTTTTTCCGCGAATGGTGCTGGGTGCGGTGCTGGGTTATTTATATTATTGGTCGATAAATTTGTGGATTCCAATTATTCTTCACTTTTTTAACAATGCGATTCTGGTTTCTGCTCCCTATTTTGCACTTTCAGACCAAATACCTACCGCAGATACGGATCTTACGCTATCTTATTCGCTGATATTATCTGCACTAGGTGCGATGGTATTTGGTTATTTTTTGATAAAAAACCGGAAATTATTTTTACAAAAGAATGGAAGATAATACCCTGAGAAAACCTTATTTATGACTACCAGAATTCTTACTGCAATTGTATTTGTCACCGTGATGCTGGGCGGTTTGTACGGAGGACTCTACCCTTTCGTAGCCCTTTTTGTCCTCATTACCGCACTTTGTTTGTGGGAGTTTATTGGAATGACCCTCGTAGCGCAAAATCCTACGAATATTCGTCATTATAAAGTAGCAGGTACCATCATGGGAGTCTTGCCGGTTGTCATCACCGGAATTTATAAACTCGGGATTCCAGCGGATCCTTTTATTTTTCTAAAAAAAGCGACTATCTTATCTATCCCATTGGTCTTCCTGATCTTTATCCGGGAATTATTCGCCGATACAAAAGAACCTTTTACCAATTTAGCACATCTATTTTTGGGTATTTTCTACATTGGCCTTCCCATGTCAATGCTAGTCCTCGTCGGAATTGAGGGGGATACTTATCTACCTAATACGGTTTTTGGAATTTTACTACTTACCTGGGCGAACGATTCTGGCGCTTACCTGATTGGTTCCAAAATCGGTAAAACACCGCTGTTTCCCCGTATTTCTCCTAATAAGACCTGGGAGGGCAGCATTGGTGGAGCGGTTACGACGATGATTGCAGGATTCTTGTTGAGCTTGATTTTTAAGGAGCAACCCACCTTTAACTGGTTGGTAATTGCCGCTTTGACCGCCGTTTTTGGTTCCATTGGCGATCTGATAGAATCTATGCTTAAGCGTAGCAAAGGCGTAAAAGATTCCGGAAGTTTTTTGCCGGGACACGGTGGTTTTTTAGATAGATTTGATGCTTTTATCTTTGTGGTACCGTTTGTAGCTGCTTTTTTACTATATATAAGAGGTTGATTATTAGACTTTATACCTAGCCGTCAGGCTATTAGGTGATTATAAAAGTGAAAAACAAATTTCCTTTTGAAAAACAAATATCTATGTAATATGTGATTTTATAAATTCAGGTTTAAGTACAATTTTAATTGATGGATAATCAATAGTTTTATTTTTTAACCTGACGGCTATGGACTTTATTCTAAAAAAGCAATTTTAGTGATCTAAAACCAAACAAAAGATCGCAAAAGGCTGTTTATATTGAGATATTTCTTTACGACTAGTTGTTTCATTGTTCAAATGGCGTTGAACTCCGAAAATTGCTTAACTTTGTGCCGATTTTAAATAGAAGCAGTTATAACCAAACAAGAATGAATTTATTTCAAAAAATACACCACGAGGGCTACAAGATTTTATTGGTGAGCATTATTCTGCTTGCCTTGTTAAATGTCGGTGTCTTTTACTTTTTTCCTAATCTTCTGATAGCGGTTGGCATCGCTTCTCTGGTACTTTTCTTTTTGGTGCTCCAGTTTTTCCGTAATCCACGGAGAGAAATTCTGGTGGCAGATGACAACGTAGTTTATGCACCCGCCGATGGAAAAATTGTGGTAATTGAAGAAACCAGCGAGAACGAATATTTCCAGGATAAACGCTTACAGGTCTCTATTTTTATGAGTCCTACCAATGTCCACGTCAACCGAAATCCCATCAGCGGAACGGTTAATTATTTCAAATATCACCCCGGCAAATACCTTGTTGCCTGGCACCCAAAATCTTCGGATGAGAACGAACGTACCACGACCGTTATCGGAAATGGTGATTCGGAAATTTTGATGCGACAGGTGGCTGGTGCACTTGCGAAAAGAATTGTCAATTATTTAGAAATTGGGGACGAAGTAACCCAAGGATCTGATATGGGTTTTATTAAATTTGGTTCAAGGGTTGATTTGTACTTACCGCTGGACGCAAAGATCGAAGTTCAAAAAGGAGATAAGGTGAAAGGAAATTTGACGGTGATTGCGCGGTTGTAGATTGGCTATTGGCTTCTAAAATAAATTTTATTTTAGAAGTTAGGTTCTTTGCTCGTGAAGATCACATTCCAAATTGATAAAATTATTGCGCCGATAATTATCTTGATAATTGCACCCGGCCAAAAAGGGTAAAAGCCATATTCTAACGCTTTTTCCAGCCCATATTTAGTGGTTAAGTGAAAAACCATATAGAAAACCACCACTCCCCTTTCCAAATATTTCCCAGCCCGACTCGCCGTTGGCAAATAAAGGAAGTCCTGCACCTCCTAACGCCAAATACAAGGCAATCGCTAAAATCCCGTTTCGGAAACCCAGCAAAGCAGCTACGGTTAATACCGCCAGGCTTTGGCCAGTAATTGGAATAGCAATTTCCTTAAATGAGAGATTGAAGGATAGTTGCGTCAACAAGATAATAAAGACAGTTCCTAAAATTATTTTAAAAAAATTAGTTGGCATTATTTATTTTTTAAAAACAAATCGTTTATATTTGTTGAGGTGTTGAATTTATACATTATACATATTAACAACCTACCTGCATTCGTAGAGAAGATAAGTTCAACGATTAAATAATTCAACGATTAAACATTACTAACCTATGGTGCAAATAGACGAACCTATCGAGATACGTAAAATTAGGGATTTTTTTCCTCCCGAAAACGCTAATCATTTGGGAGGTACCAGCGATGGTAAGCGTTACCGAACCGTTTTTGGCGGTACCAGTCTGGAACAAAGCTACGGAATGTTGCGGCAATTTTTGTCAGAAGAAGGGTATGAGGATTTGCCGTTGCCAGCTGACGCAGCGGAATTGCAGTTATTTCGGCATCCTCCCGGGAAAAAAGCGATGAAGTTATTCGAAGAATATGGGTATGTTCACTACCCGATCAAGATTTATTTTCATCCGCATCTGAGTAAAGAACACACCCTTATTTTGTATATCTATCATGAAAATTCCAGTGATTCTTTGCTGTATTTTCACGATCGACTTTCGTAGAGACGATTCACGTAGAGACGATTCATGAATCGTCTTTACGTGAATCGTCTTTACGTGAATCGTCTCTACAGGTCTTCCAACTTGCTAACATCCATATTTTCAGCAATTTTCATTAGTTGATCCATGTCTATATTTCGGCCTTCGAGAGATACGACAAAACGATCTGCCACCATCATCGCCAACTGACAGCGGGTGTTATTATTGCTGCATTCCTGATAAGATTTGTTGCCGTCGATTTCGATAGTTCGCTTAAAACCATCGCTGGACTCTTCGTCAATTTCCAATTGTGACCACATAGCACTACCCATCAAAGCAGTACCAACTCCCCCAGCATCTACAATACTTACTTCCAGTTTTTGGTCGCCATCTCCGTAAGTAGCTTCCGCCGTAGAGATTTTAAAGCCCATTGCTCCCGTTGATTTCCCACTGTGATCCGTCCGGGACATACCTGCCAGGTTTTCGGGTAATAGTTCTTTCAGACTACGGAAATTAACCGGATCTTTCAAGTCTTTATCCGTCTTGATTTTATTGACCGCTGCCTCTATTCCCTGCATGGCTTCGGAGACCGTTCCTTCTGCATTTTCTCCCAGCTTTGCTACCAAGTCTTCGGTGGAAGCAGCGAGTTGTTCAGCACTTTCTTTAAGTTCTTCTTTACGCTTTTCTTCGGGTGTTTGGGTCGTACAAGCCGTAAAACCAACGAAGCACAAAGCGATGAATAAGAGTTGAATTGATTGTTTTTTCATTATTAGATTTTTTGAAAATAAAATTTATCCAAAGTTGTTTAAAAATAGCGGATACTTTAAATCATCAAGTTTCCCATCCATAGACAAAGATCAATGCCAAATTGTTTCTACTTTTTCTATTCGGCCTGTTCTTCTTTGGCTTCTCCGTCATTATCTTCTGGCTTCATTTGTGGGAAAAATAGTACATCCTGAATAGAATTTGAATTCGTCATAATCATCGCCAATCGATCCATTCCAATTCCCAATCCAGCCGTGGGCGGCATTCCATATTCAAGCGCACGAAGAAAATCTTCGTCCAGCACCATCGCTTCGTCGTCTCCTCTTTTTCCAAGTTCGAGTTGTGCTTCAAATCGTTCCCGTTGATCAATGGGATCATTCAATTCGGAGAAAGCATTACAGATTTCTTTTTTATTACAAATTGCTTCAAAACGTTCTACCAGGCCAGGCTTGGTACGATGCTTTTTAGCCAACGGTGACATTTCCACCGGATAGTCGGTAATAAAAGTCGGCTGAATTAATTCGCCTTCACACTTCTCCCCAAAAATCTCATCGATTAATTTTCCTTTCCCCATCGTTTCGTCTACGGGTACGTGTAATTTTTTCGCAGTTGCAAAAATTTCTTTTTCACTCATTTCCGAAATATCAATCCCCGTAAAATGGTCAATCGCTTCGTACATTGTGTACCGCTTCCACGGTCGTTTAAAGTCGATCAAATTATCTCCAACCTGAATTTTGGTTGTTCCGTTTACGTCCATCGCCACCTTTTCGACCATCTCTTCTACCAGATTCATCATCCACTCGTAATCTTTGTAGGCGACGTATAATTCAATCTGCGTAAACTCCGGATTGTGGAATCGACTCATCCCTTCATTTCTAAAATCTTTAGAAAATTCATACACTCCATCAAAGCCTCCGACAATCAATCTTTTCAGATATAACTCG
>Ga0209187_1000692_pt1 | contig 51772 bp, 37 predicted proteins | sample BantaG_FD_187430 | JGI IMG/M metagenome (GOLD analysis project Ga0209187, IMG submission 187430) | Marine algal microbial communities from Bantry Bay, Ireland - BantryBay_4 metaG (SPAdes) (version 2) | ecosystem: Host-associated > Algae > Red algae > Unclassified | place: Bantry Bay, Ireland...
CCTAGATTTAGATCTTTTCCTGCAAGAACATCTCCAGTAAGGTTCTTTCCATCTCCTGATAATATCTTATCTGGAAATTTTGACAAAACAGAAGTACTACCTATTGGCAATATGAATCTAAATTTCTTGTTTACTGCTAGAGATAATAATGCAGAGGCTGGAACAGCAGTCTTCGAGGAAATAAGATTCAAAACTGTAGCAACAATTGAAAAATTTGAACTAACTAGTCAGGCAACTGGAGTTACTACTGTAAAGGTAGGGGATCCGATTGACATAACTTGGAATGTAGCAGGGACAGATGTAGCACCTGTAAACGCTCCATTGGTCGACATCTATTTCAATACTGCAAATGCTGATGATTTCAGCTTTGACAATATGGAATTACTTGCAGAAAGAATTCCAAATTCTGGATCTGCAACAGTATTTATGCCTAATGAAATCACTTCTGATGGAAGGATAATTGTAAAAGCATCAAATAGTATATTCTTCACAATTAATAAGGCAAATATAAAAGTAGAGGAACAAACTGAAGCTTCTGTTTTCTTTTCTCCTAATCCAGTAGCACAGGCAGTATGTCTTCCTGCAACTACTTCAGTAGAAATCTCCACTACGGGATTCGCTGGCATAGAAGGAGACGTAGAGTTATCAGTTGCGACAGGACTGCCAGATGGTGCTATAGCTACTTTTAATCCATCAACGGTGGCTATAGGCGAATCCTCTACTATGACAATAAATTACAGTTCAGACACTCCTTCTGATAGGTTTGATGTTACTATAAGAGCAAATGTAGAAGGGGTAGATGATTTCGAAAGAGATGTTATCTTAAATGTAAGTAGCACAGATCATAGTGCTATGGCAGGAACCAGTCCTATAGATGGAGATTCGGGAGTAGAAGTAGCACCAGACTTTACATGGAGTGCTTCACCAAATGCTGATTCTTATACTATTGAGATCGCAACTACTCCAGCATTCGGGTCGAGCATACATATTACAGAATCTAATTTAACAGAAACTGAATTCTCTCCATTGGTTATTCTAGAAAAAAATACAGTTTACTACTGGAGAGTTATCCCCACAAATGTTTGTGGTGCTGGCAAAGCAAGCAAAATTCAAGCATTTAGTACTGAAGTGTTATCTTGTGGAGAGTATTCTCCTCCAGGATCAAGTTTTCCACTAACCATCTCGCAATCTGGATCACCAACTGTGACATCAGAAGTGAACGTCAATGGTGGTACAATAGCAGATGTGAATGTTACTGAATTCGTAGGAGAGCATGATAATAATAAAGACTTAGTAGTGACATTAATATCTCCTACTGGTACTAGTGTTACTATGTTTAGTAAGATATGTAATCAATCCGATTTCAATTGTACTTTTGACGATGCTTCAAATTCTGCTGTGAAATGTCCACTGAATGCCGCGGGAAAAACATATAGACCAAAAAATGAATTCGAAGCATTTAATGGTGAACAAGCAAATGGACTTTGGAAATTGGAAATAGATGATACATCTTCTGGAAATGGTGGTAGGTTACTTTCATTTAAATTAGAAGTGTGTTCTGGTCAGTCTGTAGAGAGTCCTTTTATTGTAAACAATAATGATATCCTATTGCCATGGAATGAAACTAGAACAATATCTACTTCAGACTTAAAAGTAGAAGATAATAATAATTCAGCATCGGAATTGACATATACTCTGGTTGAACTCCCAGCTGGAGGACGATTAAAATATAATGGTAACAATGTTTCTATATCCGACCAATTTACTCAGTCAGATATCGACAGTGGAAAATTAACCTATGTCTCTGGTGATTGGAATTATAGTACGTACTTCTCATTTACTGTAATAGATGGTGATGGTGGATTCTTAGGGATTAATAACTTTGACATTGAAGTAAATAATCCTAATGGAACTTTTGATGAAACCGTAGCAAATAAAATATCTGTATATCCTGTGCCAGCGAATGATAGACTAACTATTGATCTCTCTGAAACAAGTGAGACATTTACCTCTTATGATCTTATAAATGTTAGTGGCCAACTATTGACAACAGGAAAAATAAGTAGTAAATCAATTTCAATAGATGTAAGTCAATTTGCAGCTGGTGTTTACTTTTTAAACATTAAAAATGGATTATACTCTATCCCTAAAAGAATAGTTGTAGACTAAAACTATATTACTAAGTAATGCTTAAAAAGAGATTGGAACAATGATGTTTCAATCTCTTTTTTTATTGCAATTAATAACTAAAATATTCAGCAATAAAAGGATTTATCACATAGGTTATAATTCATTAGTTATATATGATTGTCTTATTTCCATAAACAAAAACCATATGAAACTCCGATGACTTAACTTTACATACCAGAGGAAATAATTAGGTCAGTGTTTGATTTTTTATTGCCCATAAATTGTTATTTCTTATGCTGTTTAAAAATAAGTCCAGACACCCAAGGAGATGATAGAATCGTGGCTTTAAAAAAACATATTTATTAAAATGTGGAAAATACAAGTAAACTTAAATCCTTAGGTTTTACTGCTAAACCATAGCACCGCCGCTATGGTGAAGGAAAAAAATCAAGTGAAACGACTTATATTGCAGGTGTTTCAACATGTAATAGATTTTCTATTGCATATTTCGGGTTTATACAAAAAATAAAATTTTAACCTTATGAAACTCCGATGACTGAGCTTTAGTGACCGTGGAAATAATAAAGGCCTTTTACCACTTTTAGTGCCCTTAAATTTTTATTTCGAAGGTTGCCAGAAAAAAGTTCAGACACCCAAGGGAATGATAGAATCGTGGCTTTAAAAACATTTTGAAGAAATGTGGAAAACACGATTAAAAAGGCACTGTGTTGAATCGAGTGGAAAAGTTTAAAATCAATACTTTAGCGAAATGAATAGCGAAAAGATATTTGAGGTAGCATTAGGTTTGACAAAGCCATGGCAAGTAGAGAAGACAGAATTAATAAAATCTGAGTCAGATGGTATGCAAATGGAATTGCATATAACGATAGTTAGTCAAAAGGGTTACTACGTAGATAATGATGGTAAAAGTAGCATGCACGATAGTGTAGAAAAAACATGGCAACATTTAAATTTCTTTCAACATAAATGTTTCATCCACAGTAAAGTGCCAAGATTGAAGAAATTTACTGTGGATGAACAAGGTAACCTAAAAAGGAGTATAGATTTAGTATCTGTTCCGTGGGCTCGACCAGGAAGTGGGTTTACCTTACTTTTTGAATCCTTTGCGATGTTACTAATCGAGCAAGAAATGCCAGTAAATAAAGTAGGTAAGGTATTACAAGTTTATCCAAATAGAATATGGACAATCTTTAATTATTGGATGGGTATCGCTTATAGTGAGGCAGATCATGCTTGTATTACTGAGTTGGGTATAGACGAAACGAGTTCCAGGAAAGGACATGACTATATCACTGTAGCTGTAGATATGAAAGAGCGAAAAGTTCTACATGCTACAGAAGGCAAGGGTGCGGATACAATAAAACAAATAGCGAACTACCTAGAAGAAAAAGGAACACTTAGAGAAGAGATAAGTAAGGTTTGCATAGATCTTTCACCCTCATTTATTTCAGGTGTAAATAAAGAATTTACTGAAGCGGCTATTATATTTGATAGGTATCATGTCAAAGCATTACTAAATAAAGCAATGGATGATGTAAGAAAGTCTGAGTACAAATTGCATGCTGAACTAAAGGGGTATAAATATCACTTTCTAAAATCAGAAAAAAACTTAAGTATTAAACAAAAAAGTGAATTAAATGAAAAGCTAGAACTACTTCCAGCGCTGGGCAAAGCATATAGATTAAAGGTTCTATTCGATGACTTCTGGGAAATGAAGAATAAGGAAGAAGCCTCAGCATATTTAGCATATTGGTGCGACCAAGCCGCGGAAAGCAAAATTTTCCCAATGATGAAATTTGGTAGAACAGTAAAATATCATTGGACAGGCATTGTTAATTTCATAGAGCATAGGTTATCTAACGGTATTTTAGAAGGTATCAACAGTAAGATACAACTCGCTAAAAGAAGAGCTAGAGGTTATGCCAATAAGAAGAACTTTATAAATATGATTTACCTAATTGCTGGAAAACTCAAATTCCGTTTTCCACCCATTTCAACATAGAGCCATTAAAAATAAATTGTTGATTTCCAGAAAAAAAATAAAATTTTAAACATATGAAAATCGCATATACTATCCTCAGCTTCTATATCGGAGTTACAGCAATATATTCTCAATCTCTAACTTTCCAAGATGATAGAATTTATGAAATAATTCAATCTGTATCCGCAGACCGATTAGAAGCTGATATAACTAAGTTAACCAACTTTGGCACAAGACATACATTATCCGATACTGTGTCTAACACTAGAGGTATTGGTGCAGCAAGAAGATGGATCAAAGAAGAGTTTGATGCCATTTCAGCTGCATGTTATGGTTGTCTAGAAGTAAAGTATCAACGTGGATTAGTTAAAAAAGGAGAATCAAGAAGAATACCAGATGATACCTGGATTGTAAATGTCATGGCTATCAAAAAAGGGACAAAATATCCGAACAGATACATCATAATGAGTGGAGATATAGATTCGAGAATCAGTGACCCACTTAATAGTAGCGATGACAGTCCTGGAGCAAATGATAATGCCTCAGGAATGGCAGGAGTAATAGAGACCGCAAGAATATTATCAACCTATAGTTTTGAATCCAGCATCATATTCGTAGGTCTATCAGGTGAAGAGCAAGGCTTGTTTGGTGGCAAAATAATGGCGAAACAAGTAAAAAAAGATGGTTGGAATATCATAGGAATTCTTAACAATGATATGATCGGTAATATTAAAGGAATCGATGGTGTAATTGATAATCGAAGCTTTAGAATATTCTCAGAGGCTAATAGCCCAGATGAAAACGAACAAAAAAGAATATGGAAGCGATTTTATGGTGGAGAGGTAGATGGACCAAGCCGTCAACTAGCGAGATATGTACATAAAACAACAAGTCAATATATGCCAGAAATGAAACCTAAAATGATTTATCGATTAGATCGTTTCGGAAGAGGAGGTCATCACAGGCCGTTTAATGATGCCGGATTTCCAGGAATCAGAATTATGGAAACTCACGAGAATTATAATATGCAACACCAAGATATCCGACTAGAAAATGGAATAAGCTACGGCGACGTACTAGAAGGTGTAGATTTTGACTATTGCGCTAAACTAACAACTGTAAATGCCATCAATCTTGCTGCTATTGCTTGGTCTCCCAAACCACCTTCAGGCTTAATGATTGGAGGAGCCGTAAGACCTTCTACAAAACTTAAGTGGGATACAAGTCCTGATAATCATGTGGCAGGATATATAGTCCACTGGAGAGATACAACAGCGCCGCAATGGCAGTATAGCAGATATATAGGTAACGTAACTGAATTCACATTGGAAAATATAGTTATTGACAATTATCTTTTCGGTGTATCCTCCGTAAGTAAGGAAGGACATCAAAGTGTAGTTGCATATCCGACTACCTTAATTCCTAGACGGTGATAGCGGTTCCTTATCTTTTGATTTTTTTTCTCTTGATTTAAAATCGGAAATCACAATCAGAGAGGCATTTAGAAAGAAAAATGGACCAATCTTATCCGCTTCGATCAGATCATTGATAAGGCATAGTGCACAGATGACTACAGTACTCAATGTGGCTGCCATAATATACCTCTTAGCCTTTTCATCTTTGAGCTGATGATATACTCTTTCTCCTCCTAGTATAATGCTAAATATAAGTCCAAGAAAAATCAGGAATCCAATAATTCCTTGTTCTACCAAAGTCATTAAGTAGTAACTATGAATTCCTGACTTCTCAGGGTTGTCACTTACATAAGTCTCAAAACTACGAACCGTATACTTAGTATAATGTGTATAAAAACTAGATGGACCAAAACCTGTCAATGGCCTTTCTTGAATCATTTGTGAACCCGCTATCCATCTGTATACTCTTTCCATGGTTGATATATCTTCCATCTTTAACGTAGCTTCCAAAAGATTATCAAATTGCTTGTGCGCGACTGTATTTTCAAAATCAGGAGCAAAGTCTAAGTATTTATTGTTAATCGAAAGATAACTAACAAGTAGTATTGCCATTAAACATGATACTAATATTGCAATCCTCCCAAGTTTATATTTGAATATAAAAAATGCACCAATAGAAATAAAAATACACAACTGAGCCGCTCTTGTGTATGAAAAATACGTTCCAACTACGAAAATTACTAAAGCTAATAATAAGTATTTTTTATAAATTCCAGAATCTGTATTTTTATAAAGCGCCCATATAAAAGGCAACACCGTGACAATGATTGCAGAATAGTTTACATGGTTTCTAAATATAGGTCTCACTACATGATGTGACCCTACAAATGTAAATCCATCAATGGCATGCCTAACCAATACAATACCAATAGCAACTGTCAAACAAACTGACAATATCTTTACAATTAGTTGAACATTTGCAAGTTCCTTTATCATATGAAATGACAGGAAAAAAAATGGAATAACATACCATAATTTAGCAAGGAAAAATTTGTAAGAAATTAATGGTGATTGAGAAAACAAACAAGTAAATAACATCCAAACTAAATGGAAGATAACCAATATACTTATAGGATGATATAAGTGCTTTAGAGAAACAGAACTCATATTATTAATAAATACTATGAATGCGATTCCTGTAAGTCCAAGCATAAAAGGCTCTGTCGGTAGATCTGTTCCAAAACTTCCTAAATAAATCTCAACTGAAAATGGGAGAACTGCCCAGAATCCATAATATAGAATTCTATAATCTTTAATAATAGCTATGATTCCAAAGATCCCAATAGGAACAGCCGCTAAAAAAAGATTATCAGTAAATAATCCCAAAAAGGAAAATAAGACAACAGCTGCAGTGAATGCCGTATAAATTGTCTTCTGAATATCCATTTTATCACTCAATTTATTCGCTAGCATAGATTTCTCGCCAGTTGATTTCTCTTGTCCCTTCTATTAATAGCACACCTAGACAACTAAGAATGAAGGCCATCATTGTAAGCCCTAAAACAATAAACATACGTTTTGGTCTTGATTTCTCGAATGGTACTGTTTCTTTTTCTACGATATGTAGCGTTGTAAAAGATTTATTATAACTAGCTTGAAGTTTTTTTAATCGTTCTCTTTCTAACGATACTTCCGCTATACCTTTATTCTGAGTAGTCTCTAGCTGTTTTACAGGTAGAAATCCCTTATTGAACACTTTGATCAAGCTATCAGTAATCTCTATTTTACTTTTCAAACCCGCAACTACCGCTCTGATTTTATTAATGGTGTCTCGATGAAGCTTGTATTTGATCATTTCCTTTAGCTTCGCTTCATTTTCTGCTAGGGTACTCATATTTTCAGTTGTCATGATAGCATAATTACTCGCCTGTTCTTTACTATCTGTAATTTTATATTTATCTTTTAATAGTGATAGTGAATCACCATAGAGCTTTAATATAGACATTTGATTTCTAATACCTTCTTCTAAAGACTCTATAGTCAGCAATTGACTCTCTTTTACTATCCTTTGAGCTGTTTGATCTATCATTATTCTGACTTCTCTCACCATATTACGAGCCATTTCAGGATCTATGTCTTCTATACTTATCATTAAAGCATCGAATTTCGTCTTCGTTGTCTCATATAATTTGTCAAAATGTAGCGCTAACTTAGCCTTTCCCTTAATACTGCTAGTGTCAATATCATAATGCTCCGCCAGATTGAACTTTTGAATAATGTGGTTTTTCACCGTTCCACTATTTGCAATTGAAAACAATCTATCTAAATCTTCTCCTGTTCCATAAGTATAGAATAGTTTTTCATTACCTCCGATCGGATCTGGATTGGCTAAAGTTGGGCTCGCCGCATAAACTATAGCACTAGAAGTATAGTAATCAGGCATAAGCAATGAACCTATCACACTAATAATTCCTACTATTGCAGAAACAATAAATATCTGTTTTTTCCACTTTGCTAATGTTTTTAGCACATGGATAAGACTATAATCATTATTCATTTGAAGTATCTAATTTTCTATTCAACATGTTAATTTTCATATTAAACAGTATAATTTTAAGTTGGATTTTTCCTTGAAATCAAGTTAGTAATCATACGAATATCTACTAACTTAATAAGTAACGATGCTAATAACGAAATGCATATACTTACTACAGCTCTTATTATCCAATTCATAGGTAAATATGCATAAATGCTGCCAAAAATAAAGATGCAAAACAAGCCAAATCCAAAGACAATTAAAAGTAAGTTCGAACTAATTTTGACTTTCATAATATTGACCACTAAAAGAATTTGCCCAATTGTCATTATTGCTTGAGTTATAAGTGTTGCTTTTGCAGCTCCTAGAGCATTCTGATGTGGTATAAAATATGAGTTTAATACAAAATTAAGAAAGACTCCTCCGATTAAAAGTATATTAAATTTCTTGAGACTATTATTTGCCACAAGAAGACTTCCAAATATATAGGCAATGGAAAGAGCAATAAAACTTAACATCAGATATAACATAATATCACCATAATAAGGAGTTGCATCAGCATGTGCCCACTTCATGATTTCATATCGATATGTTATAGTTGTGGCTGCACCAACGAACGTAACTAAAACCATAAGTCGAAGACCAACATCCACCAGATCTTTTATAATCTTACTATCCTTAATATTTGAAGCATACATTGGTAATAGCAATGCGGCAAATAGATATCCTATCATATTTAATGCATCTAGAAATCTATAGCTGTATTCATATATTCCAGATTCTCGACCACCGTCATTTAAGATATGCTCTAGCATAACCGAGTCCATCCGAGTATATGCCGACATTGTCAATAATATCAATGCATATGGGGCGCTCCACTTTAGTAGTTTCTTGGTATAATCCCAAGAAAAGGTAAAACCAATACTTCCTAGATGTTTATATAAGATTCCGAGTGCAACAATACACGATATTCCAAAAGCTGCCATCTGCCCATAAGCCAACCAGATGATCTGAAAGTTCTCTCGAAATGGGGATACCCAAGACAAAACACCAAGGATAATCAACATCAATAATTTATCAATCGTAGAAAGGAAACTGTCTATTCTATATTTTCCAATCCCAGCGATATTCGTTCTTAGGTAGATGAATAGAGTGCTCAGAAACAAATTCACGGTGACCGCCATCATCAATGGCATTAATGAAGGATCATATCCATTTAACACGAAATAGCTAATTGCCAATCCAAAATAAACTACACCCAATATTACTTTTAGTCCCAATATTCTAGGCAAATGAAAACCTAATTGATCAGGGTTCTTAGCTATATTCTGGGAATTGTAAGACTGTATCCCAGGCTCATGGATAAACTGTAGAAGAAAAGCAATGTTAAACAATACCTTGTACATACCATATGTATCAACTCCTACTATATTCTGTATATGGAGATCAACCCCAAATAGATACAGAGGCTTTATCAAAAAATTGATGCCAAGTAAGAAAATGATATTTAAAAGGAATTCTTTTTTCATCTGAGGCCCAAAGATAGAAGGTTTTTGTTTCTGAAGTGATATAGAAATAAACGTGAGTCAAAGTAAAAAAGGTGTCTGATTTAGACACCTTTTTAGACATTTCATATTCCGTTTACGATAGACTATTGTCGGTTATACTTTCAATACATCGATTATTATCTCTTCTCCTTCAAGCCATTCCACCTTTTCACCTGTTTGTAAATCAGCTATAGCTGTGATACTGTCCGCTAATACTTCATTGCAAATATAAACACTGAAAGTCGCTAGTGCTTTTTCTATTTGCTCAGTAGCGATAACTTTTACATGAATTCTATCAATGATATTTAGCTCCATTGATCTACGTATGTTTTGGATTCTATTGACAAGTTCTCTCGCCACTCCCTCAGAAATAAGTTCTTCACTAAGTTGAACATCCAACGCTACTGTAAGTCCTTTATCACTTGCCACTTGCCATCCTGGGATATCTTCTGAGATGATTTCTATATCATCAAGTGTAAGATCATAAGTTGAATCATTAACCTTTAGCGTATAGCTATTTGTCTTTTCAATTTCAGAAATAGTTGCTTGATCAAAAGCAAGTATTACAGCTCCACCCGCTTTCATGTTAGGTCCTAACATTCTACCCAATGTTTTGAAGTTAGGTTTCGCTTTCTTTTTAATCACCCCATCAGTATCTGAGATGAATTCAACATGCTTCACGTTTACCTCCGCTAAAATCAAGTCCTTCACGGCTTCTACTTGCTCCTGAAACAATGGATCTAATACTGGCAACATGATTTTCTGTAACGGCTGCCTTACCCTTAAGCTATCTTTCTTACGAAGAGATAATACTAGAGAACAGATCCGCTGGGCATAGTCCATTCGCTCTTCTAATTTCTTATCAATAGCTGCCTCATCCGAGGTAGGGAATAATGCTAAGTGTACAGATTCCGTAGATTCCAATTTCGTAGCATTGTTTAAGTTTTGGTATAACCAATCTGCGAAAAATGGTGCAACTGGTGCCATCATTTTTGAGATCGTAACCATACACTCATATAAAGTCTGATATGCCGCTACTTTATCCGCTTCGTATTCTCCTTTCCAGAATCTTCTTCTACATAATCTTACGTACCAGTTAGACAAGTGCTCATCAACGAAACTTTGGATTTTACGTGTTGCCATCGTAGGTTCATAGTTTGCAAAATCAGCTTCCACATCTTTTTTTAATGTATTCAGAAGTGATATTACCCATCTATCGATCTCTGGCCTTTCTGCTAATGGTATTCGATCTTGCTCAAATGCAAATCCATCAATATTAGCATATAATGAGAAGAATGAATATGTATTATATAAAGTACCAAAAAACTTACGTTGCACCTCCTGGATACCATCTACATCAAACTTAAGATTATCCCATGGACTAGCATTAGATATCATATACCATCTTGTGGCATCTGCACCATATTTACTTATCGTTTCGAAAGGATCTATAGTATTCCCTAACCTTTTCGACATTTTCACACCGTCTTTAGCCAATACGAGTCCGTTAGATACTACATTCTTATAAGCAACTTTGTCAAATACCATCGTAGCGATAGCGTGCAAAGTAAAGAACCAACCTCTAGTCTGATCTACTCCCTCTGCAATAAAATCCGCTGGATAATTTTTCTCGAAGTGGTCTTTATTCTCAAATGGGTAATGAAGCTGCGCATATGGCATCGATCCTGAATCAAACCATACATCAATAAGGTCTAATTCTCTTGTCAATTTCACGCCAGAATCACTTACCAGTACTACATCATCGATGTAAGGCCTATGCAGATCTTTTGGGGTTTCTTGGTTTATTCCCAATTTTTCATTTGCTACAGCAATTTCATTTGTCAATTCTTCAATTGAACCAACGCACTTCTCTATCGTTCCATCTTCTGATCTCCAAACTGGTAGAGGTATTCCCCAATATCTTGATCTTGATAGATTCCAGTCTTGTAAGTTTTCTAACCAATTTCCGAATCTCTTCTCTCCCGTATGACTAGGTTTCCAATTAATCGTTTTATTTAACTCGATCATTCTTTCCTTAGAAGCTGTTGTTCTTACAAACCAACTATCCAACGGGTAGTAAAGAACCGGTTTATCAGTCCTCCAACAATGTGGATAACTGTGAACATACTTCTCTACTTTAAATGCCTTATTCTCCTCTTTCAGTTTGATAGCTATATCTACATCAACTGATCTTTCTGGTGCTTTTCCTTCAGGATAATATTCGTTTTTTACAAACTTACCTCCTATTTCTGCAAGTTCCGCTCTAAACTCTCCCTTTAGGTTAACCAGAGGAACAGGATTGTCATTTTCATCAAGAACCAATAGTGGTGGGATTTCTGGCACAGCTCGTTTAGCAACCATGGCATCATCCGCACCAAATGTTGGCGCAGTATGCACTACACCTGTACCGTCCTCTGTCGTCACAAAATCTCCACCAATTACTCGGAAAGCATTTTCAGCATTTTCATAAGGAAGTGCATACTCGAGTAATTGTTTGTATCTAATTCCTATTAAATCATTCCCTTTTATCTCTGTGGTAACTAAGAAAGGAATTTTCTTGTCCCCTTTATTATAAGCTGCTAAACCTTCTTGTGTTTCTACTTCTTCGAATTTTCCACTGAATTGTTTTCCAACCAACGCCTTTGCTAGGATTACTTGGTTCGGTTCATGAGTATACTGATTATAAGATTTAACCAATACGTAGTCAATCTTAGGCCCTACCGTTAATGCCGTATTTGATGGAAGTGTCCATGGAGTTGTCGTCCATGCAAGAATACTAATATCTCCCTTCCCTTGTAATGCTTCTGGAAGCGTCTCCGATATGGTTTCAAACTGTGCAGTAACCGTTGTATCAGTTACATCTTGATAACATCCTGGTTGATTAAGTTCGTGTGTACTTAATCCTGTCCCAGCAGCTGGAGAATATGGTTGTATTGAATACCCTTTATATAAATAATCTTTATTGTGTAGCTGCTTAAGCAACCACCAAACAGACTCTATATAATTATTTTCAAAAGTAATATATGGATCATTTAGATCAACCCAATAGCCCATTTTTTTTGTAATGTCGTCCCATACATCTTTGTACTGCATGACAGTCTCTCTACACTTTTGATTATATTCATCAACCGTGATTGTCTTCCCTATATCTTCTTTAGTTATTCCTAAAGTTTTTTCTACTGCTAACTCGACAGGAAGACCGTGTGTATCCCATCCACCTTTACGTTCTACTCGCTTCCCTTTCATAGTTTGGAATCGACAAAATAAGTCCTTTACCGTACGGCCCATTACGTGATGGATTCCAGGCATACCATTTGCTGAAGGCGGTCCTTCGTAGAATACAAATGTGTTCTCTTTTGATCGCTCATTTACACTCTTATCGAATATGCTATTCGCCGACCAAAACTCTGCAATTGATTTATCTATTTCTGGAAGGTTGAGTCCTTTATATTCTTTGTAGTTACCCATGGATTGTATCTCTTTCTTTTATATTTCTATAATAAGTGTGCAAAAATAAAAAAAGCTCTGACAGAAAACGATCTGTCAGAGCTTTATAAAATATAAGTTGTACTCTATCACAGATCGCGTGAAGAGCTAATAATTATTATTGATATCTTATATGTATTTAACATGCGGTAAAGATATGAATATTATTATAATTAAGAATTAAGTAGAGTAGACAGTGTGTAAAACATATTGCGCAAAATCTAGATTAACATTTAGTTGTCAACATCTAGAGGCGGTTAGGCGGTTCAAGCGATTTGGCGATTCAAACAAAAAGCTCTTCTCAAGATCTATAGTTTACTTTTTCTCAAAAGTACAATTTGTTCTACACACGTGTTAGACAGTGAATTTAAGTTGATCAAAACTCCTTCAATATCTGTAATAATTAATTTTTTTATCAGCCATATAACTCGTGCCCACCTATATCAATCAAAATCACTTGATCATTTCTGATAATAAAATCCAAAAGAATTCGGTATTTCATATTGAGGCTCACTGAGTAATAGTCATCCAATTTACCATTCAGCTTGTGCAATCGAAGGTAGGGGTGGTGAGGGTTTTTTTCGAGCATTTGTATCGTTTTTATATACTTATCTCTCATTTCTGGATGTAGCTTTCTAAATTTAGCTAATGATTTCTCGTACCGTTTAGTTGTTAATATACTAGGCACCCCAAAGTCTCTTTATATGTTCATCAGCAGTTTCAATGGTATAGTCGCCATCTTTAATACTTCTATTAGTTTCTAACAATGCTAAATCCAATTCTTTTTCTCTTACCTCATCATACTCTTCTACTGACATGACCACATATTTCACTTTTCCTCTAACAGTTATCCCTACTCTGTCAGCATGTTCAAGTTTCGCTTCTATGGCTTTGACTCCTCTTGTTTTTATATCGTTTGCTGTAATCATACTATTAATAATTTTTTAATCACACTATTAAAAGTACTATTAATAGACTATAGTTCCAAGTTGATGGAAAATAAATTAAATATAGAATCTTCCTTTCGCAAAGGGAATGAAGCTTTCGATAATTCAATCTACATAGATATACTTTATCAAAGAATAATCCTTCTTACTAAAATCATAATATGAAATTTTATATTGCCATTTTTGTTCAGTACATTATTTTATATTGATTTATCTATAATTTATAGTATATTACACTCATTAACTAACAATCAAAACAATATAATTATGGACGTAAGTTTAATCGTGGGCCTTGTAAGTGGTGCACTAGGTGGTAATGGTGCTGCAAAATTAATGCCCGACAGTTCTTTAGGAACACTTTGGAATTCTGTAGCAGGAATTGCCGGAGGAGGACTAGGTAGTACGGTACTCGGAATGATAGTTCCGTCTTTAGGTGCTGCAGCAGCAGGTGGAGGCATGGACATAGGAAGCATTCTTGCTCAAGTAGCTGGTGGTGGTGTAGGAGGAGGAATAGTAATGGCTGTGATCGGAATGATAAAAAAAGCAATGGCAAAATAAAAAATGATTATTACAAAAAATATTAGAGGACGTCGATCTTAATTGATCGACGTCCTCTAATATTTTTATCTTCGTATTCTATCTTAATAGAATTTTTAAAAATTATTTCATACTTACAAAATAAAAAATTTAACTTAGAGTTTAATTTTTGAATGCTACAATTAGTAAAAGAAGATAGATATGGCAAAATATATGTGCATGGACACCCTTAAATGGTTGCTAAATGATGTCCACAGAATAGAAGACCTTTTCAAGTACGAAAAATATCAGGATTATGATAAAGACTCTGTAAATATCCTATTGGATACAGCAAAAACTTGGTCTGATCAAGAATTCTATCCTATATTCCGAGAGATGGATGAGAATCCATGCAAGTTTGTGGATGGTGAAATTACTTCTCATCCAAACCTAAAAAGGATACTTAAGAAAGCAGGTGATGATGGGTGGATCGGTAACACATTCGACTACGAAGATGGAGGTTCACAGATGCCACATACAGTTGCTAATGCTACTAATCACATATTCCAATGTGCTAACAATCACATCCCGGGCTATATGGGGTTGACATCAGGTTCTGCTGATTTGATTAGAACTTTTGGAGTACAAGAGCTAAAAGATAAGTATATACCCAAAATGATGTCTGGTGATTGGGGAGGGACCATGTGCCTAACGGAACCTCAAGCTGGTTCTTCTCTATCTGATATAACAACATCCGCCACGCCACAAGCGGATGGATCATTTAAATTATCAGGACAAAAAATATTTATATCTGGTGGAGATCATCAAGCAGCTAGTAACTTCGTTCATCTAGTTTTAGCTAGAATTGATGGTGCTCCTGCTGGCACAAAAGGAATTTCCTTATTCGTAGTACCTAAACATATGGAAGGAGAAGACGGCTCTCTTACTTACAACCATGTAGAAACAATTAGTGAATTCGAGAAGATGGGTCAGCGAGGATACTCAACAGTACATCTTGTTTTTGGAGAAAAAGGAGATTGTGTAGGTCACCTTGTCGGTCAAGAAGGAAAAGGACTCAAACACATGTTCAAAATGATGAATGGTGCTCGTATTGATGTAGGCATGACTGCTGCATCTACCGCAATGGCGGCATATCATCACTCATTGCAATACGCCAAAGAAAGACCACAAGGAAGAAAAATACAAAATTCTGGAAAAAAAGATCCTAATCAAGGACAGACTCTAATCATCAATCACCCTGATGTACGGAGAATGCTTTTATTACAAAAAGCTATTGTTGAAGGTTCGCTGAGTATACTTCTAGAAACAGCCAAGTACAGCGATCTTGCACATGTAGAAATAGGAGATGCAAAAGATGACTATCATTTATTATTAGAATTATTGACTCCTATCGCAAAAACATATCCTTCTGAAAAAGGCCAAGAGGCGATAAACAATGGTCTTCAAATCTATGGAGGATATGGGTTCTGTATGGATTTCCCCCTTCAACAATACTACAGAGATATACGTATTATGTCCCTTTATGAAGGAACTACAGGCATACAATCTTTAGATTTATTAGGTAGAAAAGTGACCGCACAGAACGGTGCAGCGCTTCAATTATTAATGAAAAAAATAACAGAAGTAACAGAAGAAGCAAGCAATCATGAAGAGTTAAAGCCATATGTTGATCAATTAAACAAGTCTTTAGAATCAGTGCAACGAGCATTGAGTTACCTATTGCCAATGGCTATGAAAGGTGATTACGAATCATTTTTAGCAGATGCGACAGCATTTATGAGTATGACCAGCAATGTTGTAATTGCTTACCAATGGTTAAAAATGGCAACAAGTGCAAAGCATGCTTTAGTAACTGGAGACACAACTTACCAGGCTAAGTTTTATGAAAGTAAAATTCATACAATGAAATTTTACTTTAAATATGAATTACCACAAGTAAGAGCTACTTTAGCAACAATTCTAAATGATGATGAATTAACTATTTTGAAAGAAGATGTAGAAGTTTTCGTTTAAATTAGAGATAAAAAAATAATTATTAACTGATTTTAAAATCAAGAATTTAAAAATATGGATTTTAACGTAGTATTAGACCAAATAAATAAGCAGGCAGAAAATGTAGCTCCATTAGGCGCAAAGCTTAAATTTCAATTAGATGATCAGACTTTAATGATCGATGGTACGGGAGAAAAGAATATAGTAACTACAGATGATGGTGAGGCGGATACTGTTATTATAACAAGTCTAGAAACATTGATCAGGCTCAAAAGTGGAGATCTCAATCCTATGATGGCTGTAATGGGTGGAAAAGTGAAAATTAAAGGAGATATGGGTTTAGCAATGAAGCTACAATCATTATTGTAAATAATAATTTTATTAACTCAGAGTTAATAAAATTAAATATCCCTCAGAATAAACTCAATGATATTCTGGGGGATTTTTTTATCTGAGTCAGACGAAAAAAGATGTAACAAGAACTTAATCCTGCTACATCTGAAGCAATTTGGGGAGTATTTCATCCCCAGAACCAATCTATAATCGTCTATATCTTATTCGTATTAATCTGTCTTTTGCATATTTAATGCTAGCAACTCAGGATTCCCAAATAGCTTTATATGATCTGTTTTATATTTAGGGCAATCAAATGATTCTGATGCATAAAATGTACTTCTACTATAAATATTACCACTTACTTTTACTGTTGCAGCTTTATACTGATCAGCCGTAACCCTAGAGCCATCAAGTATGTTTACATTTAAGTTCTCTCCTGAGCCCGTCAAATCGATATCATTTGATCCTCCTATATTTAAAGTAAGATCCTTAACATCCATATATGCGGTAATGGTTCTATTACTATGCAACCTACCACTGTAATTCACTTCCATTTTTTCTTGATTAAAACCTTCTAAACTCAATGAACTTAAATTTTTAGCGCTTAATATTTCAAGATTTGGTGTTATTATTTCCAACGCAACTCCACCTTCAGTCCAATTATCTAGGATAATTTTTGTTGCATCTTCTGTCACAATTTCTTCCACCTTTTCGAGGTCAGATTTTATCCCAAGCAATTTGATCTCAGCTTTTGGACCATATTTAATCGATGTTCTCATTCGACCGTCAAGATTAAGGTTAGCCAAATTCTTTACATCAATTACTCTTTTCGCATGAAACTGCTGCAACCAACCATTTGATACTAAGCCTTCATCTGTCATTGTCCAAGTATAATCTTCAAAATTCTGTGGAGTTCCTCCGACCTTAAATTTTGTACTTCTCCAAATCCAATGAGCAAGCGACTCATCAAATTTGATAGATTTACCAACAGGAATATTCACTGTATATAATATAGATTGATCCCTATATTTATCTCCTTTTTTAATTTTAAATTCCTTTGGTATATAAATGTTATTATCCTCAACTTTATGGTGTGCGTCAACATTATTTGCTAATTTTTGCGCTTCATTATAAGAACCACCTTTTGAGAATACATTCGTAGTTATTACAACTTCATCTTCATTGCCCAATACAACTTCTAGACCTACTTCATCATTAATCAAGCCTCCTTTTGCGTACTTAAGCCCACCAAAATTAATAATACCTACTGTTTTATTTTCCGGAGTTTCAAGCCGGTTAATAGTAATCACGTCTTCATCTATACTATATGATGCTCTTTCAGAAATTTCAGTATCATGATTAAAACTCATGCTCGTCATTATTGCTATACCAGAAGCGATGACAAATGAGGTTACCCAACCTAATCTAAGTCCAGATCTCCATTTACTAGGAATTCTATAAGAAGAAAACCATCTCGTAATAAATAGCATTAATCCTATTATAGGAATTCCTATTGTCAAAAAAGCTGCAAATCCTCCTATGCTTGATAGTATCCAAGGAGACGGCCCAATAGAATTAATAAATGAAAAAGATGAAAGATAGGATATAATCCATGCCGCCCAAACTACACCAAGTACCAAAAGTAAAACTCCTAGCGTAAGCGAAAAAATTGGCTTAAATATCATCTTGAGCAACTTAATAACGCCCAACACCATACTCCCTAATCCAGATATTATTCCTGAAACCGCACGTTTCGGCGAAAGAAAGGATGCTGCTTTAACTTTTTTTTTTGAACCCAGATCCTTACTAATTTCAGTAATTTTGTTGGACAGCTCTGTAAGCTCCTCTTCTACCGTTTTAGCTATATTGCTGACTGTAGCGGGTTCACCTTTCATTTTTAGCTTGTCTCCAGCAGTCTTTGCAGGAGGTACAATTGCCCAAAGAATAGGATATAATAATACTGAGAGACCACCTATAAACACTAAGGCTATGAAACCAAGTCGTATCCATAAAGGATCAGCAACTCCGAAATATGCAGCTATTCCAGAACAAACTCCTCCTATGACCTTTTCATCCGGGTCTCTAAACAGTCTTTTGCCAGTTTTTATATGGCTATATTTTCCTTTTCTCTTCTTTGTTTTCGATGTATTTGAAGATTCCATATCGTCTTCATCGATAGATTTTGCACCAAAGTCTTCTGGTCTACCCATGACTTTGACCATGGCATCATATTCTTTCAATGTAACGATCGATTTTCCTTGCAAAAAGTCAGTAAACAGTTCTGCAATACGTGCCTCTATATCATCCAAAATCTCATCACAGCCTTCTGAATCAGAAAAGTGTGCCTCTATAGTTTCAAGGTATAAATCCAATGCTTTATGAGCATTTTCATCAATGGTAAATGGATAGCCACCCAAGTTTACAGTAGTGATGTTATTCATTTGATGTTAGTTTTAATGTTGACTGATTGACAGCATGGTTTAGTTCTTTCCAAGTGTCTAATAATTCTCCTAAAAAAGCAGTGCCCTCTTCTGTCATGTGGTAATACTTTCTTGGTGGCCCAGATTTTGATTCTTTCCAAGTATAGTGCAGTAAGCCTGCATTCTTAAGCCTACTTAGAAGTGGATATAGTGTGCCCTCTACCACAATAAGTTTTGACTCTTTTAGCTTTCCTATAATATCTGACGGATATGCTTCTTCGTCGGATATGATAGATAGAACACATAACTCTAGGATCCCTTTTCTCATTTGGGCTCTGGTATTCTCTACTTTCATAATGATTATTTAATATTTATCAAATAAAGACTGGTTCTGTATTTACTGGATAATATTTTCATTTCTATAATATGATATATCAATATTTTTTCAATCTCGGTGCTATAACTAATTGTACTTTAGTCTCTATTTCTAGTAAGTAATTATTTTCCACTTCTACTTGATTAGCATCCTGCTCAACCTCCAATTCATTCTGTATTGTTTTAGTAGCCAAACAGCTGATAGCAGCTAGAGAAAATGTTAGTAAATATTTCTTGCCCATCCCGAATTTGATTTTTTTTATTTTGAAGCATCTCTTTCTCGCTTCACACATATCATATATCTTTCTCGATTGATAATACAAATATAGAAAAAGATATAGTACTATGCAATACATAGTACCATTTTTATGCATAGTACTATATGAATGAACGAAAATCATCGACAAAAGGAAGAATTATTGGACTTTAGTGTATGTAAGGCCGTTGCATCAATCAGATTTGTCCTGAATAGAGGGCAATTCGTATATATATGATGTTATATTATCGTTATATTCAAGAAGTATCCTTTAAACTCTTAAGGATTTTATACTTTTGGAAACTTATTGTACCACTATTTTCTCTTTGATATTCTAAAGATGAATATGGTATATCAAAAACCTTATTATACAATCTACATACTATTATAAAATATGAAGAAGTTACTCTTAATGGTATTTTCATTTATTGCTCTGACATTGAGTGCGCAAGAAAATACGAATCAAAACAGTTTTAGACAACTAGGTCAAGAGCTACCAACTCCTAATAGTTACAGAACAGCGTCTGGAGCGCCTGGAGCAGACTACTGGCAACAGAAGGCTGACTATAAAATGAAAATTGAGATAGACGATGAGAATACCAAACTGCTTGGTACTTCCAACATCACATATCAGAATAATTCTCCAGATGAGTTAAGGTACTTATGGTTACAACTAGATCAAAATGTGAGAGCTCAAGAGAGTGATTCTCCAAAATTAAGAGAAAATTCTGTTTCTGAAAGACCATCTCTTAGAGGTCTACAAAGAATGGATAACGACTTTGATGGTGGTTTTAAAATTGAGTCTGTAACAAACTCATCTAATCAATCCATGTCATATACGATCAATAAAACAATGATGCGTATTGACTTGCCAAAGCCACTTAAAGCTGGAGAAAAAACTAGCTTCAATATTAAATGGTGGTATAATATTAACAATACAAGAAAAGATAGAGGAAGATCTGGATACGAGCCTTTTGCTGAAGATGGTAATAATGTATATGTGATTGCTCAGTTTTTTCCTCGTATGTGTAAGTACTACGATGTATATGGGTGGCAGAATAAGCAATTCCTAGGCAGAGGAGAATTCACTCTGGAGTTTGGAGATTACGAAGTAGACATTACAGTGCCTAGTGATCATATTGTTGCATCAACGGGAACATTGCAAAACGAAGGTGCAGTATTGACAAGTGAGCAGAAAAGTAGAATGAGTCAGGCAAAGAAAACTTATGATCAACCAGTAACAATAGCCACTAAAGAAGAAGCGGACGAAAGAATAAAAGGAAAATCCGATTCCAAAAAAACATGGAGCTTCAAAGCCAAAAACGTCAGAGATTTTGCTTTTGCAACTTCAAGAAGATTCATCTGGGATGCACTTAATGTAAAATTGCCAAATGGAAAAGATGTAATGGCTATGAGTATGTGGGTAAAAGAAGGAGATTGTCTCTGGAAAAAATACTCAACTAAAGCAATCGCTCAAACACTGAGAACATATTCTAAATTTACAATCGACTATCCTTATCCTGTAGCTTGGTCTATAGATGGCAGCATGGGTATGGAATATCCAATGATATGTTTCAACTACGGTAGATGTGAAGACGACGGTACATACAGCAAGAGAATAAAATATGGCCATATTGGTGTTATTATCCACGAAGTAGGGCATAATTGGTTCCCTATGATTATCAACTCTGACGAACGTCAATGGACATGGATGGATGAAGGACTCAATACCTTCATGCAGTATCTTACTGAACAAGAATTCGAAAGAAATTATCCTTCGAGAAGAGGACCAGCACAAAATATAACTAGTTATATGGGCGGAGATAAAGATAAAATCTCTCCAATCATGACTAACTCCGAATCTATTTTCCAATTTGGTAACAATGCTTATGGAAAACCTGCTACTGGACTAAATATCCTAAGAGAGACAATTATGGGTCGTGAATTATTCGATTACGCATTCAAAGAATATGCTAGAAGGTGGGCTTTCAAAACACCAACACCTGCAGACTTTTTCCGTACTATGGAAGATGCTTCTGGAGTAGATCTTGATTGGTTCTGGAGAGGATGGTTTTACACAAATGACCACTGTGATCTTGCAATGAATAGTGTAAAACACTTCAAACTAGATCCTGAAGATCCTACAAAAAGAATGGAGATAGCACTGGAAGAACGTAAGACAGCTCAGAGGAATATCTCATCTATCAGAAATGAAAAAGAAATCAAACAAACTTATAATGAAAAAGATCCAACTTTGGATGATTTCTATACTACGTATGATGCTGCCGTACCAAACGCTCTTGATATAAAAGAATATAACGATTATTACGAAAAATTATCTGAAGAAGATAAAGCACTTATTGATAAAGGTCTTAATTACTATGAAATCGAATTCAAAAAGATTGGAGGTCTTAATATGCCCGTTATCCTAGAATTCGAATACACAGATGGTACTAAGCATGTAGAAAGAATCCCTGCTGAGATCTGGAAAATGGATTCAGAAACAGTAACAAAAGTATTCCCAAGTGAAAAAGAAGTAAAAAGAATTACACTTGACCCATTCTTAGAAACTGCAGATGTGGATACTTCTAATAATCACTATCCACCACAAGCAAAAGCGGATAGATTCGATATGTTTAAAGATAGTAAAAGAAGATCGAGAGAGAATTTAATGCAGAGAGATAATAAGGCTAAGAAATTAGGTACACCTTAATTATTCTCTAAGTTCTATAATAAATAAAGGGAAGCTTCTTAATTGGAGCTTCCCTTTTGTCATAAGATATGAAGTTATTAAGTTCAATATTTTTAATCTAAAGCTAGGATCATCTTCATATCTTCAACATTAGCAATAGGGTAATGAGTCTTACTAATAGTTCTGCAATCAGACCAAGATACTCCACTAGGAATTTCAACAGAATCTGCATCATCACATAATGAAATTATACTTTTGAAAATAAACTTCTGGATGTCAAACCAATGAGAAACACTAGATCCAATTCCCGTACCTAATGAATACTTATACTCCCCCACAGGAGTATGCTTATCATGAAAAATTGGTATAACAATATTCCTTCCATCTTCCAAAAGTGATGTAAGGGAAGTAAATGCAGTTGTATTTTCATCCATTTTATCAGATTCCATTGTATTTAATCCAACATAATGAGGATGTGCCAATCCTTGAGTAGGTCCTGGGGACCTGCAAGTCCTCCTCCCATCAAACTTTTTCCAATTGATATTTCAGATATATTACTACTGTTTGCTCCCCAGAGATAATAATTATTCTTATCCCACACAGTCCATACATTACTAGAGTCCTCAGAAGGTGTATCATCTTGCCAATTAAGATTCAGTCTTGGTATTTCAGCGAATATTACCTTTCCTGCCATAACTTATTGAATTTTAAATTAATAAAATCAAAATTTAGACCCACCCTTTACTAAAAATAGAGTATAAATACTTGTATTTCTATTCTGATTCTTTTGATTCAGAATGTATAATTTCATGCTTCACACCTTCCAGCTGCCAATCTATAACCAATCCTCCAGCAAGACTCTGCGCTATATCTTTTCCATATAAATGTTCACAGAGATAAAGCGCGCCATCAAAAGATCGAGCACCACCTGCTGAAGTTATATACTTATCGTCGTGGACAAACATGACATTGTCCCTTACATCAAGGTGTGGAAACATCTCCTTATACTTTTGGATATCTGAAGGAAAAGTAGTGGATGCAACATTATCTAGCAGACCCGCTTTAGCCAATACAAATGCACCATCACAATGAGAAGTTACATATTCTGCCTTTGCTCCTGTTTTGGCAACCCAATCGATCAGTGCTTTATTGTCCAAGTCTGTATCCAAATGGTGCTCTGCACTAGGCACAACTAGAATATCGATATTGGGATGCTTCCCATCCAAATAACTGTAGTCAGGCAATATTCGCATTCCTTCAAATGTAGTTATCACATCCATATCTTCAGCAATAAGAAAGACATTCATAGCCTTAATTCCCTTTCTGAAAATTGTATGTTGGAATATATCCATTGGTGCTGTAAGCTCTGTATTATAAACTCCATCCATAATTAAGATGCCAACATTGTATCTTCCCTCAACTAGTGAAGGACTAGGTGGGATTGTAAAATTTACCTCTTTTGTTTGTTCTTGACACGCTGTAAAAAGGAATACAAAAAAGAAAAATATTGATCGCTTCATATATTAGGTTTAAAATCAATCTATAATAAGAATAAAACTACATGCCAGGCGGAACTAACGTTTTTAGATCTCTTGCTTGATCTGGTGCTAATAACCTGAATGTTTTTCTATGCAAATCACAAGGTCCATGCTCTGCAATTGCTGATCGATGCATCTTTGTTGGATATCCTTTATTTTGTTCCCAACCGTAATAAGGATATTTTTTATGTTGCTTTTCCATATAATCATCTCTATAGGTTTTAGCTAAAATTGAAGCAGCTGCAATTGCAGTATATTTTCCATCACCTTTGATAATACATTCATGAGGTATGCCTTTGTAAGGATTGAATCTATTGCCATCTATTAATAATAATTGTGGCTTAGTGTCTAATTTTTTGACAGCTCTATGCATTGCTTTAAACGAAGCATTAAGTATGTTGTACTTATCTATTTCCTTTGGAGTCAACCTCCCAACTCCCCAACTTATAGCCTCCCTTTCTATGATCGGCCTTAACTCATATCTCTGAGCTTTGGTTGTCAACTTACTATCTGTCAGTAATGGATGGTAAAAATCATGCGGTAATATAACAGCAGCTGCATATACTGGTCCAGCCAGACATCCTCTCCCTGCCTCATCACACCCTGCTTCTACGAGTGAATAATTGAAATAATTGAGTAAGATGTTGTATTTCTTTTTGGCCATAATTATACGAATATATACTTTTTAAGATTAAATAGTTCTTAATTGACAATGGTGTCTACACACCTAACGGGTGATTGTAACTTTCCTTGATCTTGGGAAATCTTAATAATATAAGCTGACCTAAAACAATACTCAAGTCAAATACATGTCATACACTCTGTGTGATGTTAGGCATCATGGCTTCGAACCAACCATTGCCAAAGCCACCTTGCCCGTAAAAATGAATTCAATCCAAAACACTTAGAAACAAACTGAAGTAATACCATTTCCATATATTTGCACTTATTCAATAAATGGCTTATGCCAAATCTGAAGCTTTAACTTTACTATGTATAAATCTATATTGAAACCAATCATGTTTTCCATGGATCCTGAAAAGGCACACTATAAGACTGTATCTCTATTCAGAACTGCATTAGCAATGCCCCTAGGAAAATCAATCATCAAAAAGTTGTACAATTATCAATCTCCTAAATTAGAGAAAAAGTTGTTTGGTTTGACATTCAAAAATCCGGTGGGTTTAGCAGCAGGATTTGACAAAGACGGCAAATTCTATAAAGAAATGAGCCATTTAGGCTTTGGTTTTATAGAAATAGGGACAGTAACTCCCCTTCCGCAAGTTGGTAATCCAAAACCTAGACTATTTCGTCTTCCACAAGATGAAGGATTGATCAATAGAATGGGGTTTAATAATGATGGTGTTGATGCCATGGTAGAGCGTCTCAAAAAATACAAAGCGAAAGACGTAATCATAGGTGGTAACATTGGTAAAAACAAGCTAACACCGAATGACGAAGCAATAAACGACTACGTAATCTGTTTCGAAAAGCTATTCGATCATGTTGATTATTTCGTTGTAAATGTGAGTTCTCCAAATACTCCAGGTCTAAGAGATCTACAAGATAAAGGACCATTGACAGCAATATTGTCAAAATTAATGACTCTGAATAATGCTCGCTCGAACCAAAAACCAATCTTATTAAAAATAGCACCTGACCTAACTGATAGTCAATTGGATGATATCGTAGATATAGTTGCTGAAACTAAAATAAACGGTGTTATTGCAACAAACACAACGATCTCTAGAGAAGGTCTAAAAACTGACCAAAGCACAATTTCGGAAATTGGAAACGGCGGTCTAAGTGGTGCTCCTGTGAAATCAAGATCAACGGAAGTGATTTCATACCTTCATAAAAAGTCTGGAGGAACATTTCCAATAGTCGGTGTAGGTGGAATAGATAGCGCAGCATCAGCAAAAGAAAAAATGGACGCCGGAGCTTCTCTAGTACAAGTATATTCTGGATTCGTCTATCAAGGCCCTGGTCTTGTGAAATCGATAAACAAAGGATTCGCTGCCAATTAGGTCTAAACAAATATGGATAAAATTTTAAGCATCATAGCGCCTAACAAAAGATTGATTTCGATCTTTCTAAAAGTATTAGTATTAGCCATACTTGCTATCGTCTTATATATTCAACTTTTTGTGAGACAAGATATTTATGAATTATCTGATCAATTTAAGAGCTCCGTTTCATTATCCAATGGTTGGATTTATTTTTCTGTCGTTTTAGTCTTGATGCCTATTAATTGGTTGCTGGAAAGTATCAAATGGAACAAATTAGTTACAAAATTTCAGCCCTTTGGCATTAGAAAGTCTACACTTTCTGTACTTTCAGGCGTAAGTATGGCCATCATGACTCCTGGCAGAATTGGAGAATATGGCGGGCGTCTTATAGGTATCCATCCAGAAAACAGACCTAAAGCAATTCTAGCCAATTTAATATCAAGCTTAAGTCAAAACATTATCAACATCGGCCTTGGTTTGATAATGGCACTATTCTTTTTTAATACTTATAAGGAGATACAACAAGGAGTGTTTTTATCACTTGTTTTTGCTAGTACAATGATTGTTTGTGGACTACTTCTTGCATTTTTCAGAATTGATCTTATCGATGGGTTACTCGCTTATCTACCCCAATATAAGTGGGTTACAAAAGTAAGAAACAGCGTTTCATCTTTCTCCACTATTGATAATAAAATACTATTTTTTATTCTTGGACTATCATTTATCAGATACTCTGTATACCTAAGTCAATATGTTTTATTGATATTCTTTTTTGGAGTAACAGACCAGTTTATTCCAGCCATATTGGGAGTTAGTACATTGTTTTTTTTACAATCTAATCTTCCTTTACCACCCGCTCTATCTGTTTTAGCAAGAGGGGAAATGGCAATCTTTCTCTGGTCAGTATTTACTACTAATGTTTTAGGTATAGTAGCCGCTACTTTCAGTTTATGGATTATTAATCTGGTAATACCCGCAATTATAGGCGCTATCATTATAAGCCAGGCTAATTTATTTGAGGAGTAGTTAATTAGTTTCAACGAGCATCAGACCGTGATCATTGAGCTGCAAGGTCGGTGAGCACATAAAACCATAAAACTCTAACAAAGGTAAATCTATATTACTAATTTAAAGTTTGGGATAAAGAGCCAGATCATCGATCGCAAGCGGTCAATGATCTTTCGCTTCTTTACCAGTCTTAGTTAATTTTTCAATACTCTCCCTACAGGATATCTCATGTATGTAGGCTCATAATGAGGTGATCTTTCATATACAAAATTGAGCTGAGCATATGCATTCTTCGCAAAATCTTTGTCAGTCGCTTTCTTTTCTTCCAAGGCACTTCTGACTTCAGGATTATTCTTTAGAAATTCTGTCGCTAAGTCTTCAAATACATACGGAGAAAAATGTTCCTTTTGCATCAATATTCCATCAAAGAAATTCCAAGCAAACCAAGAATCTGGACCTTGTGGTTCTAATGTCTGTATAATGTACTTATTCATTTTTTGATCAGTGTTGATAATATAGTCGCCCTTATGATATTGAATGTTCTGGACCGACTTAGCAACTTCTACATTCGTATGCAGAAAATGACCTTCATATGGTTTTGATGGTGATTTGTAGTCAATAATTTTATAAATCTCAACCTCCTTAATTTCAGATTTGTCCAACTCTCCAACCACAACTCCATTTGCTTTCATTTTGTCAACTATTTGCTTATACGATCTTGGGACAATATATGCCATAGGTTTTTCAACAGATAAACTCGATTTGTATGTGTTGAAAAACGGAATTTCCTTTTCATAAGGAGAATCATGATCATAATACAATCGATCCAAGCCACTTATTTCACTTGGTTTATATTTTGCTTCATATCCTTTGAACATAACAGTTCCTACAGCTTCCATATCTATTTCCCAATTCAGATCAAATTCTGATTTTGTTTTTGTGTTATAAATAGCACTTTTTCTAGCGACCAATATTTCATTATGGTTATCAGCTACATGTTCTAACATTGATCTCATAAAATGATATGTACTCATTACACGATCTTTGAATGGTTTGAGCATGTGTGTCTCAGGCATAAATGATATACTATTATGCAGATTAGCATAGCCCGAAGAATATCTAGCAAGATCTAGAAATCCTGCTATGCCCTCATCAGGTGTAGTTCTTGCATACACATATGGTGTCATTTCATATCCTTTCGCTTCCATCTTCGAGAACAGTTCTGGCAACATTTTATCTTGCATATACGTGCTTAATGCAGGTTCCATCTTATCTTTCTGAGTCGGAATAAGGGTCATTACATACGGATAATCCGCTCCATTAGATGTATGATTGTCGATCAATATATCAGGACTCCATTTCGTATATAGTTTGCTGAATGATTTAGCGTTTTCTGTATCTCCTTTTATAAAATCACGATTAAGATCAAGATTTTGAGCATTCCCTCGAAAACCATATGCAATTGGACCTTGTTGATTTGCCCGAGAAAAACCACCCCTGTTGAGGTGCCCGCTAATATTATAAATAGGTATGATGATCAGCACTGCATTATCTAACAAATTATTTCGTTTCTTTCTTAAATCTCTAGCAAGCATCATACTCGCATCTACTCCACATGGTTCCCCTGGATGTATTGCATTATTGACAAATATTATTGCCTTTCCATTTTTTCTTATCTCTTTTGGGTCGAAGACACCATCTTTTGTTACTATAATTTCATGTAGAGGATTCCCACTATCTGTCATTCCAAATTCATTGACTTTTATAGAAGAAGAATATGCAATCTCTAATTTTTTATAATGATTGATTGCTTCCTCATAAGTAGCTGTATAGTTTTTATTTTTTTCGAATGGTGTAACTAGATCTTCAGATATTGGATTTGGACCTTGAGCCATAAGAAGGTTATTTGTAGTTAAAAAACAAAATACAAGTGATGAAAAAACTAGATATTTATACATAAAGAGTCTGTGTTTATCAAATAATTAATTAGAAGTTTTTAATATATATTTGCTGATTTATTCCATGAAATTTATCAACTCGTCTACATATTTTCTGGAATTGTATAATCGTGGAATCTTATTTTGACCTCCTACTTTTCCTTTACTTTTCAACCACCTTAGGAAAGTGCCTGAGGAAACAGGTACAATTTGTAGCTTCTTTAGGGCAATATCCTTATATCTTTTAGCAGCATAATCAGAATTTATTTTTTGCATATTTTCATCCAATAAATGTTCAAATTCTGCCAAATTATCCGGTGCTTTTTCAAATTCTATCATCCATTGGTGTCCACCTTTATTGATTTTATCCATAAAAATTGGTGCTACCGTATAGTCAGACACTTCAGCTGAGAATTTTTTTAATGTATCGGCCAATGCCTTATCTGTGTTTCCCACCATCACCTCTTCTCCAAAAACATTTATAAAGTGTTTGGTTCTACCACTGACTTCCACCCTATATGGTTTAATTGAAGAAAACTTTACCGTATCCCCTGGCATATATCTCCAAAGTCCAGCCGAAGAACTGATAACAATCGCGTAATTGGTATCTAATTCTACCCCAGATATTGGAATCGAATTTGGTACGTCTTTATCCAATTCATCCATAGTTATAAACTCATAATAAATATCATTATTCAAGAGAAGAAGCATTCCTTTTTCATTACTCCTATCTTGGACACCGAAGTATCCTTCGGAGGCATTGTAGACTTCAAAATATTTAAAATCAGGATCAGGAAAAAATTCCTTAAACTGATCTATGTACGGATCAAAACCAACACCACCGTGAAAATAATACCGCACATTTGGCCATACTTCATGCATGTTATTAGCACCAGTTCTTTTTAATATCTTTTTGAATAATACGATCGTCCATGTGGGTACACCACCAAACATCACAATATCGTCCTGTGTACAGATCTGACTCATTAATCGTATTTTCTCTTCCCAATCATGCAGACAGGCTGTCTTAAAATCAGGAGAATAGAAAGGTCGACCGATAGCTGGCATCCTGTGGAGTAAAATGGCGGATATATCACCGATTGTTACTTTAGGGTTATGCTCCCAAGCACTTATCGCACCACCCATAATCAAACTTTTCTTTTGAAAAATTTCGCTATCCGGAACCTCATGATACGTAATTGCCATCGTGTCCCAACTTGCTGCCACATTATTCTTATACAAAGAATCTTCTGATACTGGAATATATTTGGATCTATCGTTAGTGGTTCCAGAGGATTTAGCGTACCATTTTATGACCCCTGGCCATAGCACATCACTTTCACCTTCCATCATTTTAGAGATGTATGGTTTTACATCTTCATATTCTACTACTGGAACATTCTGAATGTATGAAGCATGATCATTAATCTCATGAAAGCCATGCTTTTTACCATACTTAGTATCTTTAGCTCTATACAATAAAGAAGTAAGTGTTTTTTCTTGAACTTCAACAGGTGCAATTCTCATACGCTCGATACGATTGTACCGCAGTTTGAGATATTGTTTAACGCCCTTATTGAATAGTTTTTTCATCAGATGTATACTTCCACACAAGTATAAGAAAGAATAATTTGATAGGTTGAGATTTTCATCGACTATTTATCAAAGAAATTAAGCAGAATTTCAATAATTATTAAATTCCGATTTTACGAGGCTATTTAAAAGAAAACGTATATATCCCCACACATCAAAGTATATTTAGTTGCATAAGCAATTAGTTAAACTATTATGTTCTAAATTGGTGCAAAATATCATACAATATCGTTGTAAATGAATTAGTTATAATCATCTAATATTTTCTTAAAAGTCAGCAAAAAACATTGTTTTTGCATTAATAATAAGACTTTTGCGCTGTTTTTGATTTTCACGATTTATATACATATCGAAAATCAAAACAAAATACTACCCAAAAATCGTTACAGCTAATCGTAAGTAAATGAGAAATACATTTAATAATTTTTTAATCGTTGCAGTTACCCTCTTTTCGGCATTCAACCTTTTTGCACAAGACGTAACTCGTATCAGAGGAAAAGTATTTGACGCTAAAACTGGAGAATCTTTGCCTTTTGTAGATGTAGGACTGAAGGGAACAAATGTAGGTGTTTCTACTGATTTTGATGGTTATTATAATATCGAAACTCGATTTCCTAGTGATACAGTCTTTGCAGCATTTATTGGTTATGAAACTATATATCAGAAAATAACAAGAGGAAAAACCAATAAAATAGATTTTCGACTATCGGAAGAAGGTCTTGTTATGGAAACAGTTGAAATCAAGGAAAAAAAGGCAAAATATAGCAAGAAAAACAATCCAGCATTAGACTTAGCTAAAAAAGTAATCAGTAATAAATATACTAATAGCCTAAAAGGAAAAGACTATTACAAATACAACCAACAAGAGAAAATAAATATTGATATCAATAATATAACCGAAGACTTTAAAAATACAAGATTTATAAGAAAGCTTGATTTTCTTTGGGACTATGTTGATACTTCTGAAGTAAATGGCAAGACTTATTTACCTTTATTCATGAGAGAAAACCTCTCTACAATACATTACAAGAAGGACGGAGATCGGTTAAAGGAAGTTAGAATAGCATCAAAATTTACTGAAGTAGATAAAACAATTGATCCTGGAACAATAAACAATGTAGTAGATGCTCTCTATCAAGATATAGACATCTATGACGAGAAAATAGACTTGCTAGAATTACAGTTTGTTAGTCCTTTTGCAGATGCAGGAGATGACTTTTACAGATACTATATTATTGACACTACAGCTGTAAATGGCAAAGAGGCAATCAATCTTGCATTTATTCCAGCAGTAAAAGGAAATTTCGGATTCACAGGTAATATCTTTGTCTCTAATGATGATAAATTCACAATCCTTAAAGTCGATATGGGTATCATTGATGGTATGAATATCAATTTTGTAAGAGACTTAAGGATTGTGCAAGAATTCGAAGCATACGGAGATGATTATATCAAAACAAAAGATCAGCTGATTATCGATTATTCATTGACTGACAATAGTTTCGGTATGTACGGTACACGTACATTACACTTTTCAGATTATGACTTCTCGAAACCCGAAGACGAATCCATCTTTAACAAATTGGATAAAATTATCTATCTGGAAGGAGCAGCAAAAAAAGATGAAACCTTCTGGAAAGCCAATAGAATAGAACAGTTAGAACAAAATGATGTAGAACTCTACACCATGATAGAAACCTTACAAAAAGATAAGTATTATAAAACTTACGCATATTTTACAAGAATAATATTTACCGGTCATGCACCACTAGGTCCTGTTCAGTTTGGACCTATTGCGACCTTTGTAAGTTTTAATGATGTAGAAGGACTTAACTGGAGATTCGGTGGCGAAACTCGTATTAGTTTTTCTCCAAAGATAAAACTTCAAGGTTATATTGCTAGAGCTGTCAAAACTCAGGAATGGAAATACAATGCTGGCGTTACATATACCTTCAATGAAGACTATAATGCAAACCCTAGACACTTTTTAAGACTAACAGCAGAGAAAGAAAGCATTTTCCCAGGTCAAGAACTTGAGTTTTTCAACCCTAGCAATTTCTTTCTATCTTTCCAAAGAGGAGATGCGACTAAGATGTTACTTGCAAAAAATTATGAGCTAAATTATGTTCGCGAAACTTCAGGATTTAATTTTCATATTGATGTTCGTAGAAAACAAAGAAATGCATATGGCTCATTAGAATTTAATTTTACTGATGCAGATGGAAATAATAGTACTCTTGACGATGTGACGACTTCAGAATTAAGTCTAGGGTTCCGATATGCGCCTAATGAACAATTCGTCCAAGGAAAAAACAAAAGAACTCAAATTTTTAATGAATATCCAATTCTTACAGTTGATTTCACCCAAGGGTTCGAAGGCATATTAGGAGGTGACTATCAGTACAGTAAAGTAAAGCTAAACATATTCAAACAATTCGAATGGTTAACATGGGGGAAGTCAAATATTGTATTGGAAGGCGGTAAAACTTGGGGTGATGTACCTTATATATTACAGAATATTCCGAGAGGAAATCAAACATATGCATATCAGTTGACATCATATAATATGATGAACTTCCTTGAGTTTGCCGCAGATCAATTCGTATCCCTTAATGCAGAGCATTTCTTTATGGGTGCTGTAATGAATCGAATTCCTTTGATCAAAAAATTAAAATTAAGATCTATTGTATCGTTCAAAGCCTATTATGGAACTTTAGCAGATGAACATAACCCTAATCTCAATCCAGAATTAGTTCAGTTTCCTACTGATGCGGCAGGTAACCCGACTACTTTTCTTCTAAGTGATCGGGAGCCATATATGGAAGCTAGTTTAGGTTTTTCTAATATTTTTAAAATCCTAAGATTTGACTTGGTACAAAGACTTAATTACCTAGACCAACCAGATGTGCCCGCATTATTTGGAAATAAAGGTCTAGGATTGAGAGTAAGAACTTTAGTAGAATTTTAAGTAGCTGGTTTGTTTTATTACTTCCTTGATACATTGTGCTATAAGAAATAATAGAGAGGTTTACTTTTTATTCTCTCTTATCCTCTTATATAGTTTAGTGAAAAACACCAATACGAACATTACCCCAATAATTGACAAAACCAATATCAAAGGATTAGTAGCATTCTTAAACACTGCAATAGAAGCTATCAATATCAAAAACAATGTAGGTACTTCATTAAATAATCTGAATTGAGTAGATGAAAAACTTGTCTTTCCTTCTTCTAATTTCTTTATTAATGACTTGCAATACCCTTGATATCCAGAAAGAAGAAACACAAGAACAATTTTGCCATGCAGCCAATAATTAGCTTTTAACCAACCCCATCCAACATCCTGTACCATAACCGCAATCATACCAATTCCAAAAATCCATGTGATGGTCATAGCAGGATTGCAGATAATCTTATACACTCGCCATTCCATAATATTGAACTGTGCTTTCAAAATATCTTGCTTAGGCTGATCCTCACCATATGCTTCAGTATGATATACAAACATGCGCACCAAATAAAACATCCCAGCAAACCATGCCGTAAATCCTATAATATGGACAATCTTAAAAATATAAAATGCATTCATAAAAACAAGTTGTATTCGTAAAGATATTATTATCACCTTGAACCGTCATAGCTTATGCAAATAATGCTAAAGATTTTACCAATAGGATTCTTTTTTGACGATGATGTGAAACTAATAACTCTATATTTGCCACCATGCAGTATTTATCAATAGAAAACATAAGTAAATCGTTTGGCGAAAAGACTCTTTTTGAGAATCTCAGTTTGTCGATTAGTAAAGGAGATAAAATAGCCTTGGTCGCTAAAAATGGTAGTGGTAAAACCACACTATTAAAAGTGATAGCAGGAGAAGAAGGTCCCGAAGGTGAGAATGCTAAAATACACTTTGCCAAGGATATCAAGATCGCATATCTAAAACAAGATCCTGTTCTAAACCCTGATGATACCGCTTTAGAAGCAATCTTAAATAGTGATAATCCCGCTATACAAGCTATACAAGCCTATGAAATGGCTGTGATAGAAAAAGATGAGATAAAAATCCAACAACAAATATCTATCATCGAGGATCTGAAAGCATGGGATATCGATGTGCGAATCAAAGAAATCTTAAGTAAATTAAAACTTGACGCTCTTGACCAGACAGTTGGTTCCATGTCTGGCGGTCAGCAGAAGAGGGTTGCATTGGCTAAGATATTAATAGATGAGCCTGATTTTTTGATTCTCGATGAACCTACAAATCACCTTGACTTGGAGATGATCGAATGGCTAGAAGTATTCCTACAGACGGTCAACCTAACTTTATTCATGGTGACGCACGATAGATACTTCTTAGAAAGGGTTTGTAATGAGATCATAGAACTTGACCGTGGCGTAATACACTCACATCGAGGTAATTATTCTAATTACTTAGAAAAAAAAGCTGCTCGTGTGGCAAATGATGCTGTAGTCCTCGATAAAACTAAAAAACTATACGCAAAAGAACTTACTTGGATAAGACGTCAGCCAAAAGCTAGAGGAACTAAGGCAAAGTCAAGGGTTGACTCTTTCGATGAGATTAAAGCAAAAGCACATGCTAAGGTCGATGATGATGAATTAAAAATCCATATCAAAGCTGCTAGGATGGGCTCAAAAATTCTAGAAGCCCATGCTGTACAAAAGTCATTTGGTGATAAGCCAATATTAAACTCATTTTCCTACAAATTTAAAAAAGGAGAACGAGTAGGTATTGTCGGTCCAAATGGAGCTGGTAAAACAACTTTTCTCAAACTATTGACAAAAGATATAAGACCTGATGGCGGCAAAGTTGTGATTGGCGATACTATAGTTTTCGGTTATTACACCCAATCAGGTATGAATCTATCACAAGATAAGCGCGTAATAGACGTAATACGAGATATCGCAGAATATATACCCTTAGAAAAAGGGCAAAAATTAACAGCGGAGTCTCTACTAGAAAGATTTATGTTTCCACGACTTCAACAACAGGTATATGTATCACAATTAAGTGGTGGAGAAAAAAGAAGATTATATCTACTCACAGTATTGATGGAAAATCCAAATTTCCTTATTCTTGATGAGCCAACAAATGATCTAGATATTGTAACATTAAATGTATTGGAAGAATATCTACTCGATTTTCCAGGCTGTCTTATCATAGTGTCTCATGATAGGTACTTCATGGATAAGTTAGTCGATCATATGTTTGTACTTAAGGGAGATGGAGAAGTAAAAGATTTTCCTGGGAATTATACAGAATATAGAAACAAAACAAAATCCGAAAGAAATAAGCCTCAGTCAAAAGAAGTATCCGCAGAAAAAATAGAAGAAAAAGAAGTAAAAAAAGCCAGTTACGAACAGCGGAAAGCTTATAATCGAGTAATGAAAGAAATAGAAAAGCTCGAAGAGAAAAAAGCGAAAATTACAGAATCATTTAATAATCCAGACCTTACGCCAGAACAGATTACAGACCTATCCAAGGATCTATCAACTGTGAATGCAACAATAGAAGAAAAAGAAGAACTATGGATGGAATTAGCTGAATTAGTGGAAGATTAAAAATAATAAACTATATCCTATATTTGAAAAACGCTTACACTAATGTCGATTACAATTCATTGGAATCCTAAATAAGTATTTGCAAAGCAAAAACAAAATAGTGAGATGCAACGCATTTATTGTGTTGTAAACATTTTATAATGTCAACAACAAACAAACAGCCCTAGCTATTTCTCACTAGAGCTGTATATTTTTATATTAGAATCACAAGCTACTTTTTCCTAGTATGCCTTTGCAAACAATACCTTTCTCTTACTAGGCTTGCCACTATATACACAAACGCCAGCTTCATCTACAGTATCATTTGGAATACATCTGATACTTGCTTTTGTTTCCGCTTTTATCTTATCCTCAGTCTCTTCAGTACCGTCCCAGTGAGCGTATATAAATCCACCTTTTTCTTCTAATACTTTCTTAAATTCTTCGAATGTATCTACAGCAGATGTGTGGTCAGTTCTATGTTGCTTTGCTCTTGCAAGTAAGTTGTCTTGAATCGTTTTCATCAATCCATGGACATGACTTACACAATCCGTCAAAGCAATACTTTCTTTCTCTTTGGTATCTCTTCGTGCGATTTCAACCATTCCTTTTTCGAGATCACGCTTACCTATTCCTATTCTTACAGGAACTCCTTTCATCTCATACTCGGCGAATTTGAATCCTGGCCGCTTTTTCATATCACGATCAATTTTTACTCTAACGCCTAATTCTTTTAGTTCTGCTGCAACTTTCTCTGCAACCTCCATGATCTCATCACTTGGCTTGGGTATTGGTATGATCACTACTTGAATAGGAGCTAATTTTGGTGGAAGCACCAATCCTTCATCATCTGAGTGTGTCATAATTAGTCCTCCAACCAATCTTGTGGAAACCCCCCATGAAGTAGCCCATACATATTCTTCTTTATTTTCAGAATTTAAATACTTCACATCAAAAGCCTTAGCAAAATTCTGTCCTAGAAAGTGACTTGTTCCAGCTTGTAGCGCTTTCCCATCTTGCATCAGAGCTTCTATAGTTAATGTGTTATCCGCTCCAGCGAATCGCTCAGATTCTGTCTTATACCCTTTGACTACAGGCATCGCCATATAATCTTCTGCAAATCTAGCATAGACTTCATGGATCAATTCAGCTTCTTGTATTGCTTCAGTCTTTGTTGCGTGAGCAGTGTGTCCCTCCTGCCATAGAAATTCTGCAGTTCTCAAGAATGGTCGAGTTCTCATCTCCCATCTCATCACATTAGCCCACTGATTAATCAGTAATGGCAAGTCTCTATATGATTGTATCCAATTTTTATAAGTATTCCAAATAATTGCTTCTGAGGTAGGTCTGATAATCAACTCTTCTTCCAACTTAGCATTAGGGTCTACTCTTAATTTACCTTCATTGTCAGGGTCTGTTTGCAATCTGTAATGTGTAACTACAGCGCATTCTTTCGCAAATCCTTCAGCATTTTTTTCTTCCGCTTCAAAAAGACTTTTTGGAACAAGTAATGGAAAGTAAGCATTCTGATGTCCAGTATCTTTAAATGCCTGATCCAAAACGGCTTTCATGTTTTCCCAAATAGCGAATCCATAGGGCTTGATAACCATACATCCTCTTACTGCGCTATTTTCTGCCAAATCCGCTTTTTTTACAATATCATTGTACCATTGCGAATAATTTTCTTCCCTATTGGTTATTTCTTTTGCCATATGATTTATAATTTCATTTTTGAGTTTCTTTATAACACATCTTCCTTTCGCAGAAGACGTATTTTACATTATTTATATATTACCCTTCTCCCATTTTTACAAATAAAAGAATTGCCTTAACAGTTATTGTTAAAATATTAATAAGAAAGCTAGATTCGAAACTTTATACCCCAAAAATGCGTCGTATATTGTGAAAGCAACGCACTAAAACGACTAAAAGCAAGTTTTCACGATTCTTTATTAAGTTTTAAAAGATTTTTAACTGAATAATAAGTGTAAAAGTAATAAATTGCCCATTATACGATAAGAGAGTCGAATTAATTAAAATTAAAATCCTATTATTATGAGATTTACGAACACAAAATCAATTTTCAGCCTGATGATAATGTCATTAATGACATTCGCAGCGACTGCACAATTCGATGACTTATATTATGATCCTAGTGATAGTGAAAATATAATTTATGATGATTATTCTTCAGAAGATCCTAATTATACTTACACTGAATCTGATGACGAATATTATTCTGATGATGACTCAGAATATTATGATGATGAAGATTCAGATTATTACGATGACTATGCATACACTAGAAGAATAAATAGGTTTAGAAGAAATAATGGTACAAGAAATTTCTACTCATCTAATTTCTACAATAGCTATGACCAATGGAATGATCCATTCTATAACCCACACTTTGGAAACAATACAGTATTTATAAGTGTAGGCTCAGGATTTGGATGGAATAATGGATGGGGAAATAGCTGGAACCGAAGAAACAGATGGAATAGATGGAACAGGTGGAATAGAGGATGGGGTTTCGGATGGAACAATGGATGGAATAACTTTGCATATAGCAGTTGGGGAGGTAACAACTGGGGAGGTTGGGGAAACAACTATAACCCTTACTGCCCACCAGGATACTTTGGTAATAACGGAAATATCTATAATGGTTTTGGTAACAACAGGAATTTTGATAATAATGTTGCATCATCAAATCCTAAAGGAAAGTACTATGGATCTAGAAAAAATGGTTCTGGGACAACATCTACAAATGGAAGATCAAAGTCTCCAAGATTTAGAGGAACTGAAGATGGTTCTGTAAATGTAACTCCAAGAAATACAACATCAAGTGATAGATCTAGAATTAGAACTAAGAAAGGCGATGGAAATACGTCAGGTATAACAAGATCTACAACTAGAGGTGAGTCTGCTACAAGTGGAAGAACGACTAGAAGAAAAAGTACAAGCGGGACTATATATTCTGGTAGAAAAAGAGGAGCGACATCTGGATCAAGAATGACTAGAGACAATAATTCAAATAGAAGAAGTTCAGGAACAACAACAAGATCAAATTCTAGGAGAAGCTCAAGTGCTAATACTAGTAACAGGAGATTAAATAGAAGTTCGTCAATGAGATCTAATAATAGATCAAATAGAAGTTCGTCTTCAACAAGGTCTTCTTCAAGCAGACCAAGTAGATCATCTGGATCTAGCTCTAGATCTTCTTCAGGAAGATCAAGCTCTAAGAGTAGCTCAAGAAGTTCTTCAAGACGAGGCGGTAAATAGTTACCAAATCTGAAATATAAATAACACAAGGTGGGGCGGATAATGACATTTATTCTCCCCATTTTTATACCCTATAATGACTAAAATCAATTACATTTTTAACAACTAAAATCAACTCAATGAGGTATTTATCATATATAGCAATAGCCTTTTTTGGACTCGGCACATTAAGTGCACAAAACATAAATGATGCAGTCCGGTATTCAGATTACTCACCCTTTGGCACTGCCGCTGCTGTAGGTCTTGGAACATCAATAGGTGCAATGGGTGGTGATTATTCTGTAATAGGAATCAATCCTGCAGGAATAGCTGAATTCAGAAAGAGCGCATTCACATTTACACCATCTCTCAACACACAATCATCAGATGGAAGTTTCAAAGATGATCCAAGTTTATCTACAACCAGAAGCAGAAGTTCTTTCTTAGTAGACAATATTAGTTTTGTAGCATCTGGAGGAAATAGGAGTGGAAAATGGCAGACTTCTAACTGGGCTGTAGGATTTAGTAAATTAGCGGAATTTAGCAGAGATGTCAAAATAGAAGGATCAACGGAAGGAAGTATCACAGACCGTTTTGTTGCGCTTGCAAACAGCAATGGTTTAGATGAATTTGAAGCTGGATTAGCTGATGAATCACAAGCAATATTTTTAAATGAAAACAATATTTTCCAATCAGATTTTTTTGAAGATGACGTAGTAACTAAAGATGTATTTTTAGATCAAAGAGGTTCTATTAATGAACTGTCATTTGGATGGGCTGGAAACTATGACAATACGTTAAATATTGGTATCAGCGCAGGTGTACCTTTTGTATCTTATTCAGAAACTAAAACGTATAAAGAGAATTTCCAAGAGGCTGATTTTAGTAATAGTTTGGAATATGTAGAGAGCTTAAATACGAGTGGCGCTGGTATAAACTTTAAGTTAGGGTTACAATATAGAGCCATCCCTCAAGTTCGGATCGGTGCAGCTATTCATTCTCCAACATGGTATACATTGAACGATGATTATGCATCAAGTATGAGTTATCAATTTAGCTCTAACGCAGAGAGTGGCGGAGATAATGCCAAGTCACCCGATGGTTCTTTCAAATATGGCTATACGAGTCCTTGGAAGGCTGTAGGAAGTATTGGATCTATTTATAAAATAGGAGTACTAAGAGGTTTCGTAAACGCCGACATAGAGTATTTAGACTACAAAAACAATGAATTCGATTTTACTAAACATAGTTCCGATCCAATTGAAGGAGCAAATACACAAGAGATTAATGGTGATATTGATGACAACCTTGGCTCATCTACTAATCTAAGACTTGGGACGGAATTAGCATATGAGTCCATAAGATTTAGATTAGGGTATGCTATTAGTTCTTCACCTTATATAAACGATGATGAAACTTCTTCTTCTTGGTCAACTGGACTTGGATTTAGAGGAGAAGGGTTTTTTATTGATCTTGGTTACCGTAGAAGAAGCATCTCCGAAGGTTATAATGCGTATACAGTACCCAATGCAGAAGAAAGAGATGGATTAGCCATTATAGATACAGATTATGGAAAAGTAGTAGCTACAATAGGTTTCACTTTCTAAAAGATATATAATGATAGAGTTTTGAGTTTCGGGTTCTCTTCTTAGAATGAGAAACTAGGAAGAGTCTAGAAGGGCGCTAGAAATAGTGCCCTTTTTTGTTTTCACAAAAAGCTTCTTGTATTCATACAATTATTTAAGATAAGAAAAGATTATTGAACAACATTTTAACCTTATCATTCCTTTGTCTACATTTACAAATTATAAATCTACTAAGTAATGAGCAAGCACTTCGAAACCAAAGCAATCCGCACACAAACAGAACGTACGCAACATGCTGAGCATTCTACTCCATTATTTCTGACTTCTTCTTTTATATTTGAAAATGCTGAAGAAATGCGTGCGGCCTTTGCTGAAGAGAAAAAAATGAATATCTACAGCAGATTCACAAATCCTAATGCAACAGAGTTTGTAGATAAGATGGTTGCGTTAGAAGGTGGAGAAGCGGGTTATTCTTTTGCAACTGGAATGTCAGCCGTGTTTAATACTTTTGCTGCATTGCTCAATGCTGGGGATCATATTATTTCTAGTGATTCAGTATTCGGATCTACTCATTCATTATTTAAAAAGTTTCTTCCAAAATGGAATATCAATACTAGCTATTTCCCCGCAGATAATTTGGATGCAATAGAAGCATTAATAACTCCTGCCACAAAAATATTATATGCAGAATCCCCAACTAACCCAGGGGTTCAAATATTAGATATGGAAGCACTTGGCCTGATAGCCAAAAAGCATAATTTACTACTTGTGATAGACAACTGTTTTGCAACTCCCTATATACAACAGCCAATAAAATTTGGAGCTGATTTAGTAATCCATTCTGCCACAAAACTAATTGATGGGCAGGGAAGAGTTTTAGGTGGAGCAGTAGTTGGAAGAAAAGAACTGATAAGAGAAATATATCTATTTGCCAGAAATACTGGACCATCAATATCACCATTCAATGCATGGATATTATCTAAGAGTCTAGAGACTCTTGCTGTCAGAATAGAAAGGCACTGTGAAACGGCACTAAAAATAGCAACAGATTTAGAAAACCACCCAAAAGTAAATTGGCTCAAGTATCCATTTCTTAAATCTCATCCTAAATATGATCTTGCAAAAAAACAAATGAGATTAGGTGGCAACATAATCGCTTTCGAAATAGAAGGTGGTTTAGATGCTGGAAGAAATTTTCTTAACAATATCAAAATGTGCTCTCTTACTGCAAACCTTGGAGATAGTCGAACCATAGTTTCTCACCCTGCATCAACAACACACAGCAAACTATCTGATGAAGAGAAAGCAGCGGTTGGAATAACGAATGGCATGATTAGAATTTCAATCGGTCTAGAACATCATGAAGATATAATGAATGATGTATTGGGTGCTTTAAAATAAAAAAGAGACCGCCCAAATCCTAGATTCGAGCAGCCTCACGCTTGCTATAACTTATTGTTTTTTTTTATAAACCTGACCCAGCACCAGCACCTGGTGTAGTATCAATTTTCTTTTCTTCTTTCTTAAGCTGTTTTCTTTTCTTGCCCTTTCTTTTTGTTTCCTTTTTCATTTTCTTCTTCAACGCTTTGATCTCAGCTTTTTCCTCTGGAGTAACAACACCATCCGCTTCTGCAGCCTTTTTCATTTCTTTTATTTGCTTTTTGTAAGCCTTCTTCTTGGCCTTCATTTCTTTTTTACGCATCTTCTTTGATGCCTTCTTATCTGTTTTTACTTGTTTGTCATCTATTTGCTCAGCTTGTTGAACTTCAGACTGAGAAATTTGAGCTTCAGCTGTAAATCCGATTGCCATTGTAAAAACTGCTATTAATAATATTACCTTTTTCATAAGTTTAAAATTTTATTTTCTGTAAAAAATGTTCTATAATTTTAATCATCTCCTTGGTTATCTAAGCTTGTTTCTATCGAAAAAAAATAAAAATTTAAGGGCAAAAATTCCAATTCTGTTTTGAATTGGGATTAATATTAATCTTAGAACCTAATTTTTTCCTCTGGTCTCAAAATTTTAGTCATCGGAGTTTCATATGTTAAAAATTTTATTTTTTCTGTAAATTCCCTTGTCCTATAATCATCTCCTTGAGTGTCTAAGCTAATTTCTGACGCAAAAAATAAAAATTTAAGTGCAAATTCCAATTCTGTTTTGAATTGGAATAAATATTAATCCACGAACCTAATTTTTTCCTCTGGTCTCAAAAGCTTAGTCATCGGAGTTTCATTATTGTTTTTTTTAAGTTTTAGTATTCATAATTTAGAAGTAACATTAAGATTTAATCTCTTCTTTCTTCTATGGATATGAAAACTATTAATGTATTTTCGCTTATTAGACGATAAAAACTACACAAGGTTTAACGCCAATTTATTTCTTAACTGGATATTAACGTATGCACATTTCACGGAAAAAGACATTAGAGCAATTCAATCAAGCATTTCTCAAAGCAAAAGAGACATTAAATGAGAAGCAACGATTAGCTGTTGATCAAGTATATGGTCCGGTCATGACCGTCGCTGGTCCTGGTACTGGAAAGACACAATTACTAGCTGTACGTATAGGAAACATACTACAGCAGACAGATGTAAATACCAATAATATTCTCTCTCTTACATTTACTGATTCCGGAAGTATAGCTATGAGAGATCGACTCAAGCAGTTTATCGGTCCTGAGGCTTACAATGCGAATATCTTCACATTTCACTCATTCTGTAATTATATAATACAGGAAAACATACAGTTTTTTGGCGGTTTCAGAAACTTACAACTAGTTTCCGAACTAGAGTTGGTAGATGTATATCGAGAAATAATAGACGGCTTCTCCGATGATCACCCATTGAAGAGATTCAAAGGAAATCTATATTACGAAGCAGATCGACTTAAGAACTTGTTTAACATCATGAAACAAGAGAAGTGGACAACCGAAGAGATCGAGGAAAATGTAAACAAACTCAAAGAGTATTACCACAAACAGGACCTTAATGGAGATTATATCAATCCTAAATATCTGTGTAAAGCTAAACAAGTAGGAAAAGAAACAGGAACTATCTACGTCAAGGGAGAGATCAATGATGATAAAGTAAATAAAGAAATCGCAGGTTTTGATGGATTGATAGCTGCTAGTAAAGAACTAGAAACGTACAATAAGATACTCGCAAGAAAAGAACGGTATGACTATAATGATATGATACTTTGGGTTATCAAGGTATTGGCCGAAAATGATGATCTATTGGCATCTTACCAAGAAAGATTTCAATTTATTCTTGTAGATGAATATCAAGATACTAATGGTGCACAAAACGAATTGCTCTTCTTACTTGCCGACAACCCTGTAGATGACAAACCTAATGTATTCATCGTAGGAGATGATGATCAATCTATATATCGATTCCAAGGTGCAAATATGAATAATATCATAGACTTTGCTGACAAATACAATCCTGTGGAAATAGTCCTTGATAATAATTACAGATCAGACCAAAGAATCTTAGATTGGTCGAAGACACTTATAGAACATAATGACGAAAGGCTCGTAAAAGTAAGACCTCACCTTACCAAAGAACTGATCGAAAGCAGAAATAAGAGCGAGAATAATGGTGCAGCACCAAAAGTACATAGATATAAAAATGTAATTCAAGAAGAAGTAGGTATCATCAATGATATACTCGCTAAACATAAAGCAGGAATACCACTTAACGAAATAGCCGTAATCTACCGAAAGCATAGAAATGTAGAAAACATCGTCAAATATCTTACACATCAAGGCATCCCTCTCAACATTAAGAGAAAGGTGAATGTCCTCAAAGAAGGGGAAGTCAAACGATTAATCTCTATTCTGAAATATATCATGTCAGAACTTGACAAGCCGTTCTCAGGAGATAAGTTTCTCTTTGAGATGATGCACTACGATTACTTTGGGATATCAGCTATGGACGTAGCATTGATAAGTGTATACTGCTCTAACCGAACTGACGAGTCAGAAGATGACAAAAGATGGAGAACTGTCATCAACAATGTAGAAAGTCTAAAAAAAGCTGGAATCGAAGACGTAACCAACATCATTAAATTCAGCGATGCATTAGAAGGATGGATTAAGGATATTCCAAATGTAACTGCCCAAGTGCTTTTCGAACGGATATTGACAAGAGGTGGAGTCCTTGATGATATTCTAGCTAGTTCAGACAAGGTATGGCGCTTACAATTGATTAATACTTTTTTCAATTTCATCAAAGAAGAATCTTCAAAAGAAGAAAATATAACCATGCCTCTGATCTTAGATATGATCGAAAAAATGGAGGCTAATAATATTGAACTGCCATTAAATAAAATCATATTCTCCGAACAAGGCATTCATTTTCTTACCGCTCATGGATCAAAAGGCTTAGAATTCAAACATGTATATATCCTTAAAGCTGACACTAGCAATTGGGTCGCTCGAAACTATGGTGGTGGAGGCAAATATACCTATCCTAAAACCCTAGTTCCAGCATCTGCACAGAGTGACATCGAGGATGATAGAAGATTATTTTATGTGGCGATGACTCGGGCGAAAGATGTATTGACAATTACTCATGCAGATTTTAATGACAATGAAAAAGCACTAGAACCAGCTAGATTTATAGCCGAAATCACATCGAAAGAAGAAGATATAATCCAAAAAACTGTAGATGATGAAGCTGTAATAAACTATACAGCTACCTTGATGAGATATGCCCAAGGTGAGATAAGACTTCTAGAGCATGACGAAATAGACAAAGTGCTTCAGACTTTCAAAATGAGTACCACCAGTCTCAATAAATATTTAAAATGTCCTATTACATTCTATTTCGAAAATATTCTTCGTGTACCTATGGCTAGAAGCGCGTCCAATGGATTTGGTAATGCGATCCACTATGCACTAGAGATGTACTTCCGTGATATGGAGGCAGATCCTGCAAGGACTGTTCCTGAAGAAGAAGTACTGCACACCCACTTCCGTATAGGGATGAAAAAATATCACTCACACTTCACCGCTAAAGAAAGAGAATTGAGCGAAGTAAGAGGTAAGATTTTATTGGCCGAATACTTTGCAGAGTATAGTAATCAATGGTCATTGCCTAGAAAATTCGAGATGGAATTTGACATCAAGACAGAATATGGTGGAGTACCTATCTCTGGAAAACTAGATCAAGTAGCCGTGTATGATAATCACTTAGAAGTAATTGATTACAAGACAGGTCGATATGATTCTGCAAAACTAAAAGGACCAACTGGAGACGAAGATCTAGGTGGTGACTATTGGAGACAGATCGTATTCTATAAGCTGTTATTAAGAGGAGATGACAGGCTAAAACAGACAATGAGATCTGGATCTATGGATTTTGTAGAAAAGCAAAAAGACGGTCGTTTCCAAAGAAGAAAATTCGAAGTAGAAGAGTTCGAAATGGAAATTGTAGGAAAACAGTTAGTTGATTCTTATAAGGGAATACAGAATCATGAATTCAACAAAGGGTGTGGAGAAGAGAACTGTAAATGGTGTAATTTTGTAAATGAAAACATGGCTGTACCAGATTTGATGGAAGGCGATGCAGAGGATTAATAAATAAAGGCAATAAAGGCACGTTTCATTTGTTTATTTAGTTATATTAATATCAAAATCGAACCATATGTCGACTTTAGAACTGAGAAAAAAGATATTTAAACAGCTAGAATCTGTAGATGATAATTTGTTAAAAGAAGTATTAGCTTTAATTGAGTTCGAGACCGAGAAAGGCTTATTTAAACTATCAGATGCTCAAAAGTTAGTTGTAGATAAATCACGCTCTCAGATAGCAAGCGGTGAAACATTTACTAATGAAGAAGTGGACAAAGAAATAGATGCATGGCTAAACGAATAATTTGGTCAAAACGAGCAAAAGAAGAGAAGAAAAGTATCCTATACTATTGGTTGAAAAGAAATAAATCAAATGTCTACTCAAAAAAACTCAATAAATTATTAAAGATTGCGGTAAAAACAATCTCAGAAAGCACAATCCCTAGAAAAAGGACAGATCACGGTGATGCGTTTGTAAAAATCGTTAAAGATTATCTTATTATTTATGATGAAGACCCAACTACAATTTTCATTCTTAGTATTTGGGATTCCAGACAAGATCCTGAAAAACTTAAACAGTTTCTAGAATAAAAAAGAGCTGCGAATATTGAATGAATATTATTAATTAAGTTTCTTGATCAAACGCCGAAAATATTTTGCTGCACCCACCATCCTATTCCCATACCAACTAAAATATTCGCCATCTACCAGAATAATCTTAGCATTGGGTAATTCTAATTGTAGCTTTTCTATGTGTATCTGCTTGAATGGGAATGGTTCAGAAGAAAGAAAGAGATAATCTGGCTGATCCTTCTTTATTTCTTCTAAAATCAATACAGGGTACCTAGTTTGATCAGCACAAATATTCTCAAATCCACAATGATTCAACATATCGTGGATATAAGTATCATTACCAATTGACATATAAGGCTTCTGCCAAATGAGATAACAGACTTTTTTTTGCTGTGTTTTATCTATTCTACTTTGCTTCAGTTTTTCAAATGAAACTTCAATCTCTTCGATGAGTGTAGTTGCCCTATCGGCACTATTAGTCATTAGGCCTATATCGTCGATAGAAAAGATTGCTTGATCATAATTTGCAATTTCTGATACATGCACCTTACATACTTCTTGCAGTGCCTCGATATCCGCTTTTGTATTTTCTTCTTTGTTGGCAATGATGAGGTCAGGCTTTAATTCAATTACTTTCTGAATATTGACATTCTTAGTTCCTCCGATTTTTATAGCTGATTTTACTCGATCCGCAGGATGAATGCAAAACTTAGTTCTACCCACGACTTGATCGTCCAATCCAAGATGGAAAAGTAATTCTGTAAGTGACGGTACAAGGCTGACTATTTTCAATGATTATTGTTTTTGCCCAAAGCTATATAATATCTCGCGAACTGTATATTACCTTTCACGAATAATATGGAGGCACTCGTCGGAAATAAATTCTCTGAATAAGCATTATATCTTTCATTTGTAGAATTAGTGATTAATAATCACTACTACATTCTAAAATAGAATAATCTTAGTCTAGTATATTACTGAAGCAACGAAACACCGAATAGATAAATGAAAACACTTAAACTTACAATTCTCATTGCCATTTCAATGTTATTAAACAATGATTTAATAGCTCAAAAAAAAATTGATTCATTGTTACTAAAACTTCATAAGGTAATCGACAAAGAAAATATTCCAGGAGCCATGATCAGTATTGTACAATCAGACTCTATACTCTATGAAGGAGGAATAGGCTATGCAAATATTGAAAAAGAAGAAGCCGTTACTGAAAAACATTTGTTTAGACTAGGGTCAATTTCTAAATCAATAACTGCTCTAGGAATTGTAAAATTAGTATCCGACGACAAGGTTAAATTAAACTCGACCTTAGATGAAATTGATAGTAATTTAAATATTTCTAATCCTTGGAAAAAAGTAGCGCCAATATCAATCGAAAAAATTTTGGAGCATACCGCAGGCTTCGATGACATGCACAGCCATGCAATTTATAATTTTGAAGATGTATCAACTCCTTCTTGTTTGTCAATGATCAATTCTCACAAGAAATCACTGTATGCACGATGGAAACCTGGAGTTCGAATGGCATATTCGAACCCTGGTTATGTATTGGCTGGACATCTTATAGAGGAAATTAGCAATAAGCCGTACTATCAATATCTTGCAGAAGAGATATTATTGCCAGTGGGTATGAATAATTCTGGTTTCCATTTTAAAAATAAACCAGAACTGCTAATGACCCAAGGCTATAAAAGGGAAGGAGGTAAAATACTTCCAGTTGAATTTAGCTCTGTACAAGGTGGTTCAGCTAGTGATTTTTGTTCTAATGCTGAAGACATGTCTTTGTTTTTGATGTTTATGTTGTCAAGAAAAACAAAAGCAAAAAATACGATAATCAAACCTGAGTTATTTGATAGAATAGAAAACCCCAAAACAACGGTTGCTTCAAGAAATGGATTTACAGGAGGTTATGGATTAGGAAATATGAGCCTTTGGTCAAACAACTACCTTTTTCACGGGCATGATGGTGGTATTGATGGCTTTTCTTCAATGTATTTATATTCACAAGAAGCTAATTTTGGCTTTGCCATTTCAGTGAATAAAAAAGGAAATATTTGGAGTATTATTGATGAAATTTTACTTTTCTATTTAGGTGAAAATAAATATTATAACGGCGAAATAAAACCAGTCTCTGACGACATAAAAAACAAATTCTCTGGTTTTTATAATTTCAAAAATCCTCGTAATGAAACTATGTTTTTTGTGGAAAAGTTAATGTCAGGACACTCCATCGAATTTAGTGGAGATACTCTCTTGGTAAAAGACTTTGGAGGTGTTATCCGAGACTCTCTAATTCATAAAGGGAATAATCAATTTTATCGTATAAATGAAAACGTACCATTTGTAGCATTGATAGAAAGCGAAAATAAAACACCAATCCTTTGGCTTGGAAGCGACTATTTTGAAAAAGGAAATAAACCATTTCGTCTTGCAAAAAACTACCTTTTATTCGTTTGTTTGTTTATGACGATTATGAATTTTATTGTTGGTTTTTTTTGGTGGATAATTCAGCTTATTAGAAAAAAATCATCCATAAAGAGTCCTGTTTCTTTGTGGATTTCTTCTTTGTCTTTTATTACTGTGATCGTTAGTTTCCTATTTACTACCGAACTCTATGCGCATTCAGAAAGAATAAACATAGGAAGCATGATATTATTTCTTAGTACGATTAGCTTCTTTTTTAGTGCCTTGTATTCACTTTTTAAAGCTCTAAAAATAAAGAATAAAGGAAAATTATTTACTTGGTACTTTAGGATAGTTGCTTTCTCGTTATCCATAGTGGCTCTATGGTTTCTTTTCAATAATTTGATAGGATTTAAGTTGTGGTCTTATTGATGTGATCAATAGGAAAGATAGATGTTCCCAGTCACGAATAATATGGTAGAACTCGTCGGATATTGATTTCCAATCTCAGCTATATGGACTTCATTTGTAATATAAATTAAATAATAACACTAAATTTAAATCTATGAATAAGTTAGTCAGCTACACGGTATTAGTACTCGGCACATTAGGATTCTTATTAGTCTATGGATTGGTCAATGACACTGTTCGGGATATTGCCTATGAAGGTAATGGACTCCAATTTATTTCTATTGGAAAAGAAGACGCAATAAAGTCTGATCATACTGAACCCTTTACTATTAAGTATTATACGAATCAAAACGGCAATAAGCTCAACTTTTATATGACCAATGGGCTTACATTCGAAGGTTATACACTATATGTTTATGAAGGGGCAAGTACAGAAGATAATGTCTACACCTTAGCAGAAAAAGCTGTTAGAAATGAGATTCAATTTACTGACACACTCAATAATCTTAGCAAAGATAAATTCTTTGATTTTATAATTTCTATGGATAATTTCAAAGGAGCTAAACTCAATAAATATAATTATGTGGATGGGTGGTTTGGCTTTCTAGACGATACGGTCATTGTTTTTGTAATATTTGGATTGATATTTTTTGTTATATGTCTCATATCAAATAGCTTTTTCGCCTATTTGAATAAAAATATTAGTGGACTTATAGAATGGGGTATCATAAGCTTACTATATATATGCTTTTCCTATTTGATTGGATTGTCTAATTCTCCAATGTGGTATCCATGTGATCCTTTACTGCATGATTATAGAAATTTTGCTTCTCTGTTATTACCATTTATTCTATTTAAATATACAAAACGCAAAAGCTCTCATTTCGAGTTCTCCGATAGAGAAGTAATCAAATTCTTTACTATAATCATTGGTACATTTGTAATCGGATATATATTGAGTCGTATAGGTTTTGCTATCGATTCGAGTAAATTTGGTAAAATATTAATGATAGAACCTCATGGACCATTTAAGTTAATCATGGGATTTGCTGTATCACTAGCCGCAGGAAATCTATTGGCAAATCTAGTATTGCGAATGATCAAAATGCGCGGCTCAGAAAAAATTCTTAAAAAAACAGAATTAGCATTAGACACTTCATCGGCAAATCTACAATCACTACAGTCCACAATCAATCCACATTTTCTTTATAATTCTTTAAATTCAATAGCAAGCACTGCAAAAGTAGATGGAAATAAAACAGAGAAAATGGCTTTAGCACTTTCATCTTTTTATAAATATATAACCAATAGGAACAATGAAAATACAACTACCCTTTCTGAAGAAATAGAAATGCTAGAAAATTATCTAGAAATAGAAAAAATACGATTTGAGGAAGTTCTTACAGTCGATTTGGATATTGACGCCAATTCTACTAATTGTAACTTACCTCGGTTATTATTACAACCATTGGTCGAAAATGCAATTAAATATGGTTACATTGAATCAGGAATCAATGTAAAAATCAAAGCAGAGAAAATAGATAATCAACTCGTCATAAAAATATTTGATTCAGGGTCTAATTTTGGTTCTGATATGCAGATTGGTTTCGGCATAAAGAGTGTCAG
>Ga0209187_1000693_pt1 | contig 51745 bp, 46 predicted proteins | sample BantaG_FD_187430 | JGI IMG/M metagenome (GOLD analysis project Ga0209187, IMG submission 187430) | Marine algal microbial communities from Bantry Bay, Ireland - BantryBay_4 metaG (SPAdes) (version 2) | ecosystem: Host-associated > Algae > Red algae > Unclassified | place: Bantry Bay, Ireland...
CATCAACTACACCTTGCCTGAACCGAAGTATACAAAATCGAGGCTGTTAGATATGGATGGTGAGCAAGCAGAGCTTTACAGGATAATTGGGAATTATTTTCTAGGGTGTCCCATTGGCGAAAACAGGAAAAGCTCTGATGTTTCCATCAGAGCTAATATTACTTTAACACTTAATTATTCTATCGTTATGAATCCTATTATGGTTTCATCTAATAGACAAGTTGTACCAGGAAATACCCCTATGCGGGATATAAATTTTTCTAATTTTTTATAAACCTAAAACATCTATTCCTTGATTAAATACGACATCCACGGGGATTCCCAATTGGGATAATTTATCTAAATCTGATTGCAGAATTGTCTTTATCACTCCATAATCAGAAACTAATTTATCCACATCGTCATAGTTGCCATCGCCTTGCAATGTGAGAATTTTTTCGGAAAGAGCAGCCATAGCAGCTTCTAATTTATCTGCATTTACAGTATAGTGACCTGTCCTATCATCTCTTGTAAAAGCGCCCATTTCATCAAAGAAATTAAATCTTATCATATTGGCTTTTCCATGTGCTGAAGATGCACCGAATCGTACTGATCTAAAAATGCTTGTCATGAAGGTGACATAATAATCCATCAAGTCTTCTGTCAATTCGCCTTTATCATGCAATTGCTTAATCATATAAAGTCCTAACATATCTGCCTTGCCCTCTTCTATAGCTGAGGCATGTTCCTTGAGTGCTTTTCTTACGGATCCTCCTCCGTCGATTGTATTCTTAATGCCTAATCCATGAGCCACCTCGTGGAACATTGTATTAGCAAAAAATGCGTCAAAGGTGATATGCTTACGCTGGTCTGGATGTATTAATTCTTTAGAAATAGGAGTTAGTATTTTTTCAAATTTGGCTTTCATTGCATTCTTAAGCTGTAGTCTCCGGGTGCCTTTAACCAATTGGACATGCTCATCGTTAGGAAGATTAATCGCTATTGTCTTACTTCCTGCATTGCAATCTCCTGAATAATAGATCACATCATATGCATTAAGTTCTGTATCACGGCCTGGCTCTTCTGCTTTATACTTATCTGGTACAGGTAGACCTCGTTGCAATCCTGGCAGGAATTGAGCATATTTCTCCAATTTAGCGCTCCATTCCATATCCTTAACCAATACGTAGGCTTCATGAGCTGCTTTGTACCCGAACAACTGGTCTTCATAAGTCTCTATTGGACCTATGACAACGTCTATATGGTTGTCTTTCATGTCTAACCATGCCATATCACTCTTCTGATATTTATCATTTAGCAAAGCCATTGATCTCAATTTCAGGTATTTGGTCAATGCTTTATTGTCTGATAATTCTGCTGCTTCTTTTAATAATTCTGAGGCTTTACTGACCTGCTCAGCAAATTGGTCATAGTATGCTACAGCCATTAACATCCCGTCACTGTCTCTTCTTATAAATGTATATAGGCTATCCTTAGCTGCATTATCCCAAGCCTCAAATTCTTCCTTCGTCATATCTTCGGGGTAGTAGTTAGCTCCAAGCGGCTTAGCTTTTGTCCCTGGAACAAATGCCTTATTGCCATCTAATCGATCCCATGGGCCGTAGTTAATCTGTCCATAGGTCTTTAATTTGCTATCAGTTACAGTACTTAGAAACTGATCCTTATCGCCATATGCTTCGTACCAAAAGCACTCATCCATGATCTTTGCAGCTTCTATCAGTTTTTTGATCAAACTCTTCTCTCTAGGCGAAAGATTATTAATATCTGTCGTCAAGGTAAATGGTGTGTATTTACTCAAAAGTGGCCCCATATTGTCACTAGAATAGATCTCATCGAAGTTTGTTTGATGATGTGATGAGGTAGTGGTGGAGGCACTCTTTGCAGTAGAAGTGTCTAATTCTTCTCCTTCTACTTTGCAAGAGGTAATCACTAATAGAAGTAGCGAAATGAAAAGTAATGATTTGAACATGAGGATAATTTACTGAGTTAATGTATTGAGTAGTAAGAAATAAGTATTTCTAAAGATACAAAAAATGCATAAAAGAACATTAGTAATAGGCGCATCAGAAAAGCCAGAAAGATATTCCAACAAAGCTGTCAAGCAGCTAATTGCAAGTGGTCATGAAGTGATTGCATTAGGAAGGAAAATAGGCCAAATAGATGATCAGAAAATTATCACAGAAATAGAAAACATAAATGACATACACACTATAACCGTTTATGTAGGTATAAATCACCAAGGTCAACTGGTCAATCTGATCAATGAGATAAATCCCAAACGAGTAATATTCAATCCAGGAACAGAAAATGAAAACCTATGCTTAAGCTTAAATGAAAGAGGCATAGAATGCATCAATGCATGTACACTTGTCATGCTCAGCATTGGTGATTATTGAAAATATAGTTCGTTGCTAAAACTATATTTGCTATATACCTCTTCTATTTATTTCCTGAGTGATAAATTGTAATTCTCTACTCATATCACCAGTTATAGATGTGTTTTCTTTTGCCCTTCTTATGAGGTATGGTATGACTTCTTTCAGCGGTCCATAAGGCAAGTATTTAGCTACATTATATCCTGCCTTAGCTAAGTTAAAAGTTATATTATCACTCATCCCATATAGTTGACAGAAATTAACATGGGAATGATTCTTAGGGATCTGTTTATGATCGATTAATCGTGCTTGCAACATGCTACTGTAGACATTATGCGTTGCACATGCAGAAGATATATCATTATAATTATCCATACAGAATGTTACAGCGTCATTATACATTCTGTCGGTGTCTTCTTTAGTATCATTAATGACTGAAGCAACATTATTGTCCTTGGCGAAATTTCGTTCTTTGTCCATATAAGCGCCTCTTACAAGCTTTGCGCCGAGCATATAGCCATTAGCCATTGCTCGGTCATAGGAGGCCTTTAGATAATCCAACTTATCGTTACGATACAACTGGAATGTATTGAATACTATGACCTCTTTCTTATTATACTTCTCCATCATTTCTTCCACCATAGAGTCAATAGTAATCTGCACCCAACTCTCCTCGGCGTCTATCATCACACCTACTTTCAGGTCATGTGCTCTCTTACATATACTATCCAATCTACGGATTAGTTGAGATTTTTGATTTTCTTCGTCGTCAGTAAGTGGGCTGTTAGATTGCATTCTTATAAGTAGCTGATTATCAGCCAACCCAGATAACTTAGTTACCACAATAGGCACTGAACTATTAGATGCGGCAAATTCCACAGCTTTGACTATCTCTTGCATTACTCCATCAAGTTCCTCTTTAGTAGTCTTAGCCTCTGCACCATAATCTAATATTGTCAATACATTATATTTATATAATAAATCGATAGATTTCTGAGTATCAAGCAGTGTCTCTCCACCTACAAATTGTTTGAAAATTGTTGCCTTAAGTGAAGACTTAACGAATGGAAGATTAATCTTCAGTGCTGTAGGTGTAAACACACTTCCCAAAGTGACTAAGAAAGGATTATTCATCATTCTGAATAGCCATTTTAATCGCTTCAATTCAGAATCGTTTTGGTAACCAAAAGCGATCTCTGTATCATTGAAATCCAGTCCAATTTCTGGCTTTGTATTCATTAAATAGTATTAAGTATTGTAGTATTAATTGAGATTATGTCGCTATCCATATAAGTCATTCTAATTTGTAAATAAAACAAATGTAATTTTCTGAATCAGTCACAATCAAAAGTAGTCTTTTTTCAGAATTAACATGACTTGTTATAGGTCAAAATAAAAGAGTAATTATGATCAATTATGTAATGGGAAAATTGATGGAATGATTAAGGCAAAACATTCTCTATGTACTTTCTAATTCGCTTCTTATTAAAAGCATAGTCGCAATTTTATGTTTACAAATCGGTCCTCCTTTGTATGGGCAACTGCATAAATGTGTAAACAATCTAAAATTATCGTCTAACACTATGTCGACGGTATACTCTTCCGTGCCTCTTACTTTGGATAGATAAGCATTTTGACCAGACAAATCAAGAGAAATAATAGAACCTCTTTCTAATAAGTCAGCACCTCTATTAAGCATATCTCGAGAAACCAGTTTCTCCAAATCAGGTAAAGGCTTATGAGGTTCTTCTTTCATACTTATCACTAATTAAATTATTTGGTATTCCATATTTTCCATGAAGCGTCAGCTTGTAATTCAAGCATCTGAAGGCCATTTATTATGGATGCGCCTTTCTGTTCTGCTTTTGCTAAGAACATTGATTTCTTTGGATTATAAATAAGGTCATACAATAAATGACCAGCTGTCAATAACTGATAGGGAATATCGGGATACGTGTCTTGATTAGGTGACATACCCAAGGGTGTTGTATTCACGATTATCTTATGTTGTTGCATGACTGAATCATCGATATCTTTGTATAGCAAATCACCTTTAGAGCGAGAGACTACTGTACAATTATAATCTAACTGATTCATAGAATACGCTACTGCCTTACTTGCTCCACCTGATCCTAATATCATGCATTTTGTCATTATGTCATCATGGAGTAAAGGTCTAATACTATCTGTAAAACCATTATAATCTGTATTGTACCCTATAAGACTATCACCATTCTTCTTAATAGTATTTACAGCTCCGATAGCTTCTGCTGTGGAATCTATAGAATCTAATAATGGAATGACTTTCTCCTTATAAGGAATCGTCACATTAAGCCCTAACAATCCTTCTTCAAATAAAACAAAAACATCTGAAATATCCTCTATAGGATAGGACTGATAATCAGCATCGATGATGCCCTCTCTTGCAAACTTATCTCTGAAGTAGCCAGGCGAAAAGCTGTGAGATAGTGGATAACCAATCAGTCCATATTTTCTTATTAGATTCGCCATTACTTACCCTTTCCTTGAAATAAAATAAGAACTGTAAAGATCATAATTTTTACATCTAATAATATCGACATATTCTCAAGGTATATCAGGTCAAATTTCATTCTTCTAATCATCTCATCTACATCTGAAGCGTATCCATACTTCACCTGTCCCCACGACGTTATACCAGGCCTGACCTTAAGCAATTTGCTATAAAGTGGTTCCGTATCAGTAATCTTATCTATATAATATTGTCTCTCGGGACGAGGTCCCACTAATGACATCTCCCCTACCAAGACATTATAAAATTGTGGCAACTCATCTAATCTATACTTTCTCATCACCATACCCCAAGGCGTAATACGACTATCATTATCCGACGACAATTGTGGACCTTTCATCTCAGCATTATCGTACATAGATCGGAACTTTATTATTCTAAATATTTTCCCATTTCTTCCGATTCTTTTTTGTCTATAAAATATAGGACCAGAGGAAGATAACCTCACCTTTATAATAATAAATAAGTACAGTGGAATTAATAATATTAGTGCAAAAAGAGAGACAAATATATCCATCAGCCTCTTAGCAATACGTTCATAATTAGGCATGAGTTTCTGATCTATTTCTATGAGGCCTGCATCATAGATATGATTCATCTTCACCTTTCCTATCATAATGTCATACATGTCAGGTATTATCTTAACGTTAACCGTATCTCTATATCCATATAATTGTTGTAATATGCCATTGATTTTTTTATGATCTGTCGTTTCTATTGCTATAATTACATCTTCGATTTCTTCCTCCTCTAAGACATCGTGCAGCTTATCTACAGTCCCGAATGACTGCAATTTTTCTTTTAATTTATTCTCAGTACTACCATTAGCATCTAAGTATCCTATGATGTTATGTCCAAACTTATGGTCTTGCTTTTCGAAATTCACATATAGCTGCAAAGCACTGCTATCATTACCTATCATCAGGGTCTTATAGGATACACTTCCAGACATTAAGCGATACTTAGCCCATGTCAAAAATAGCATTCTAAATATTACTGTAATGAAAAAATGCAATGAGAAAAGTCTCAAAAATGGCTGCCAGTAGGATGTATATTTATAAGTTGTATCGTCCACCATAATTGTGAAAAATAAAACTACAACGCCGATAAAAGAAAGTATAAATGTCCGACGCAAAGTCGCTAATCGAGAGTAGCGATAAATATCCTGATACTTATCGAAAACGGAATACAAAATCAGCCAGGCAAAAGGAACTACTAAGAGTCCTACGATCAATTTAGAATCTTGAAACAACTCTAATATACCAATATCTACTTCTTCCACTCGGCGTCTATATCTAAAGAATAAAAACCAAGCAATTACAGCAGATAACCAGTCCAGAAATCTGTAAAATAATAATTCTGTTTCGCGACGCTTACTCATCACTCAGAATCGATTCTAATGGCATGTATATTCTCCACATTAAAACGAGATAAGCTTAATATTATCGAGAGATATAGAACCATAATCATCGTCTCCAGAGATGTTAGAAAACAGTAACTGAAAGCCATCGAAGTTATTCCTCAGCACCTCTTCTGTGAGGTCTAAGTAGAGCTTATTGTACGTTTCGGATTCCTTAAGTTGTATCTTATAGACTCTTCTCCCCTGATTACCTGTAATCCCTAAGATTCCCACTCTAAGTGGGATATCATTCTTATAATCTAACTCTAAAAAGACAAACGTATTATTAACATCCGCAACTGGAAAAATTGTAAAAGTAGACTTCTCAAAAAACGGATTATCTTCATCAGTTGTAATGGTTCCTCCAAAATCTCCAGACCTTGCGTTTCCATCTCTTGTAATAGCAATGTTTTCATTGCCACCTACATTTTGAGCTATGATATGTGCATCTTCGAAGTCTTCTAAGTACAGAAATTGACTATCCGATCTATAGGTAAAAGATGGAGCAATTGTTACGCTCGTATTGGCTACAAAATTTATGCTTGTATCTAATGATTGGTAGAAGGGATATTCTAATGGACTATCATTCTGACCATTTTTAAATATCACTGGCGAGATGCTAATATTTACATCCGTATTATCTGACAGAACTGGTACTTCCGCTGGCAAATTAAAGACACCTATATTGAAACCGTCAGCATACACCGATACAGCAAATATACTTTCTGTTGTGGCACCTTGATCTGCAATAACTGACAATTGTACATCGTCAGAAATCGATAGATACATGGGACTCTCATCATTCCCATCTATGAATGAACATGATGCAACTGATATGATGAGTAGGAGGATTATTATTTTATTTATCATAAGATAGATGATTCTATAGCTGTTCTTTCTATTTGATCTGCAATACGTGTCGTTCTTAGTGCTGCCTGACAATTAACCTTAGATTGCTTTTCCGAGACGATGGATTGGTAGAAGTCATTCAATTCATCTTGTATCGCATTACCTGATAGCGATCCAGAAGACTTATATGACATATATTTCTTACGTTTTCCAAAATTCATTTCCATATGATCAGAAGCAGGCGTATCTGACATCGCCATGACCTCTGCTTTCTTTTCTATGAGATCCAGACTAAGGTAAGTCTTCTCTTGGAATATTCTAAACTTCCTCATCTGCTTCAGGCTCATTCTACTTGCCGTGACATTAACCACACTTTTATTTTCGAACTCTATTCTGGCACTGCATATGTCCATAGTATCAGATATAAGCCTGACTCCATTAGCTCTGATCTCTCTGACCTCTGCATCTATCATACTGAGTGCCATGTCTAAGTCATGGATCATCAGGTCAAAAACCACCGAGACATCACTTCCTCGCTCATTAAACGATGCCAATCTATGAACTTCTATAAATCGGGGATTATCGATCTCGGGTTCTATATATTTAAATGCCGGATTATACCTTTCTACAAATCCCACTTGGCTAATAATCTTAGGATTATCGATGAGTAATGCTCCGATTTCTTCTGCTTGATGCAAGGTACTCGTCATAGGTTTCTCCACAAAAACATGCTTTCCATTCTCTATCGCCTTCTTTACAAGATCATAATGTGTACTGGTTGTAGATGCTATGATACAAGCATCACATTCCATCATAAGTGCCTGAGCACTGGAAGCGATTAGTGTTTCAGGAAGAGTAGTATCTGAACTGGTCAAAGCAGGATCGTAAATCCCAGCTACTACGAACGAAGTCCCTTCCAAACATCTATGATGGATCTTACCTAAGTGTCCATAACCGAACAAGCCAACTCTTATCATATAATCGTACAACTCAATTACTAAAATAAATGAACAGAAATATGAGTAAAATAAGTATGAATCCAACTAAACTAAAGAAAATTAATCGTCTCAAATGTCCTATAAAACCAATGACTTTCTCAGCTTCATTAGGGTAGTTTCTTCTTAGGAAAGCTTCTGCCTTTGGCTTATTAAATATCATACCAGGTGCCAGCTCCACTTGCTTATCTCTCAAAGTTTTGTAACTTTTCACAATTTTGATTCTGAAGTATACATTGATGAAGACCATCAATAGCACTACTGGAATAATAAAATATGAAATGAAAAGAGAAATAGCCAACATTAGCAACATATACAGAACTTATATTCTTAAGAGCCTAAAAATAGTAGCAATAATCCAATTATCATTCTATTGCTCTATAAGTTTTGCTCAAGTAGATGACAGTTATTACCTCCCAGAGATCAGCTATAACTCTGAGATTCCTACCCCTAAGGAGATACTCAACTATCAGATAGGAGAATGGCACATTAGTCACGATCAACTGGTATACTGCTTAGAGAAACTATGTGCCAGCAGTGACAAATGTAGCTACAAAGAATACGGCAGAACCCACGAAAATAGACCTCTGATTAATCTTGTCATCAGCAATCCGAAAAACCTGAAGGATATCGATAATATCGTGCAAAATCATGCACAACTCACCGATCCATTAACATCTAAGAACATCGAAACTGAGAAGACACCCATCATAATATATCAGGGATACTCAGTGCATGGTAACGAAAGCAGTGGCGCTAATGCATCTCCGATGGTCGCCTATTATCTGCTCGCAGGACAATCGAATATGTTAGAAGAGTTACTGGAAGAATCAATCATCATCTTAGATCCTTGCTACAACCCAGATGGTCTACAGAGATTTAGCACATGGGCAAATAGTCATAAGCATAAGAATCTGACATCCGACCCTTCTAGTCGAGAGTTCAATGAAGTATGGCCTGGTGGAAGAACTAATCATTATTGGTTTGATCTTAATCGAGATTGGATATTTAACATACACCCTTCGAGTGCATCGAGGATCGCTAACTTTCATTATTGGAAGCCAGATATCCTCACAGATCATCATGAGATGGGCTCTAATTCTACCTTCTTTTTTCAGCCAGGTATTCCCAGTAGAACCAATCCTAATACCCCTCCGATTAATCAGAGCCTGACGGAAGAGATCGGGACTTATCATGCAGCTTCATTAGACTCTATAGGTTCTCTTTATTATACTAAGGAATCTTTTGATGACTTCTATTACGGAAAGGGTTCCACCTATCCAGATATCAATGGTTGCATCGGCATATTATTCGAGCAAGCCAGTGCTCGTGGGCATCTCAGAAAAACCAATAGTGGATTACTTTCATTTCCATTTACAATAAGAAATCAATTTGTGACGGCTCTATCGACGCAGAAAGCAGGTCTCGAGATGAAAGAAACCATCCTTAATTTCAAAAGAGATTTCTATAAAGATCGATATAAAAAGGCCTCAGATGGGTATTACATATGGGAAGAAGCAGATCATTATAAAGCATCTTTTTTTGTAAATATGCTCACCCGTCACGGCATAGACATATATAAGAATAATAAGAACCGTACGCTCCAAGGGAAACAATTTTCTAAAACTAATTCCTATATCGTTCCAAAAAAACAAAGGCAAACGACATTAGTCAAAACAATTTTTGAACGAGTGAATACATTCCAAGATAGCCTATTCTATGATGTATCAGCATGGACATTACCACTTGCGATGAATATGAAATATGCAGAAGTCGATGAAAAATTAGATATGACTAATGCTCAAAAAGTCAGCTCCATAACTTACGAGAAAACTAATAATCCAATCGATGAAAAGGATTATGCGGTAGCAATTAATTGGTCTAACTATCATGCGCCGACCTTATTATACAGCTTACTTGATAAGGATATCAATATCAGAGTAATCACAGAAGCTACACCACTTAAGTCGAATGGAAAACAACGATCATTCGAAGTAGGCACTGTAATCGTACCGTTAGCTAATCAGAAAATGGAAAAATCTGAATTAGTCGCTTATATCAATCAAGAATCTGAGGCGAATTATGTAGATGTCTACCCTATCGATACTGGATTCTCTGTCGGAGGAAAATCTCTGGGAAGTCCACAGAGAAATGTCATAAGCAAACCTAATATCGCCATGATCGTAGGTAACGGAATCAATGCTTATGAAGCAGGCGACAATTGGTACCAGTTAGATTATAGATATAAGATTCCAGTCACCATGCTCGACAAGCAACAAATAGTCAGAGCCGATCTCGATAAGTACAACATAATTATATTGCCAGATGGAAGCTACTCTAAGGATGATAAAGCGCATGAAAAAATCAAAGAATGGGTGGCAGCTGGCGGCACCCTACTCTGCATCAGACGAGCCATCACCTATGCCAATGACACAAAGCTCATAGATCTCAAGGTCAAGAAAAAGATCAAAAAGGATACATCTGATACCAGCTATACAAAATTCAGAAATTATAGAGGCTCGCAAGTCATGGGTGGAGCGATCTTAGAATCAGCAATAGATCTGGATCATCCATTATTCTATGGTTATGAGGATCCTATATTACCAGTATTTAAGAGAGGCACACAGTTCTATAAGGTGACTGAAAAAGCCTCCACACCGTTGGTATATACTTCTGACCCTATGCTCTCAGGTTATGCTTCTAAGCAAAATGCCGAGAAAGCTCAGGGGGCAGCAGGAATTGTTTGTTTTGCCCAGGGGAAGGGAAAAGTTATCGCAATGGTAGACAATCCTAATTTTAGAGGATACTGGCTTGGTGGGAGTAAGTTATTTGCTAATGCCATCTTTTTCCACTCATTGATTACAAATGAAAAACTCTCTTATTAATAGACAAATGACCTAAAAGAGCATGATTTAACGACTAATTAGGGCATTAAATGGTCTGTTTTCATACATTTGCCCCGTTTTTAATCTGAACCGCAGAAGTTCAACAATCATTGACAAACTAAAAAAACTAAGAATATGAGTGGGACAAAAATTTCCATATCCAGAAGAGGTAAACTAACCGTACCTAAAGACCCTATTATTCCTTTTATAGAAGGAGATGGTATCGGACCAGACATCTGGGCATCAGCTGTCAAGGTATTCGATGCAGCAGTAGAGAAAGCCTATGCTGGAGATAGAAAAATACACTGGAAAGAAGTATACGCAGGTGAAAAAGCAAATGCAAGAAAATCTGGCGATTGGTTACCAAAAGAAACTACGGATGATATCGCTGATCACTTAGTGGCAATCAAAGGACCTCTTACAACTCCAGTAGGTGGCGGATTCAGATCACTTAATGTTGCGATTAGACAAAGACTCGATCTATACGCATGTGTACGACCAGTGAAATGGTACAGAGGAGTTCCTTCTCCTGTCAAAAAACCAGGTCTTGTAGATATGGTTATCTATAGAGAAAATACTGAAGATATATATGCAGGCATCGAGTACTTACACGGAACTGAAGAGAATGATAAAGTGAAAAAATTCCTCATAGAAGAAATGGGTGTTACAGGTATCAGATTCCCTGACACAGCTTCTCTCGGAGTGAAGCCAGTATCTGTAGAAGGAACAGAGAGATTGGTCAGAGCAGCGATCAATGCAGCGATCAAAAACAAAAAAGCGAAGTCAGTAACGCTTGTCCATAAGGGCAATATCATGAAGTTCACAGAAGGAAAATTCAAAGAATGGGGTTACGAATTAGCTAAGAAAGAATTTGGTGGTCAAGACCTCGACGGTGGACCATGGCAAGTGATCAAGCACAAGGATAGAGAGATCATAATCAAAGATGTTATCGCAGATGCATTCTTACAGCAGATCTTACTCAGACCTGCTGAATACGATGTCATCGCTACACTAAATCTAAATGGTGACTACATCTCAGATGCACTCGCAGCAGCTGTCGGAGGTATCGGAATTGCACCAGGTGCTAACATTAATTATGAGAGTGGCATTGCAGTGTTCGAAGCGACTCATGGTACTGCTCCTAAGTATGCTGGTCAGGACAAAGTTAATCCGAGTAGTGTGATTCTGTCTGGTGTTATGATGTTTGATTATATGGGATGGAGTAAGGTCGGTAGAACAATAGAAAAGGGCATCAAAGGCGCTATCAAATCAAAGAGGGTCACCTATGACTTCGAAAGACTGATGAAAGATGCAACCTTAGTTAAGTGTTCTGAGTTTGGTGATGAGATTATCAAGAATATGTAATACAACACGTTTCGTGTTTTTAGATATAAGTAAAGCCTGCTCATTTTTGAGTGGGCTTTTTGTTTTTTGTTCAGAAACCCTCGATTATTACAATAACAATATATTTGATTCCCCCGCTCGTCTCAGCTTGCAGCTGAGATACGATATGCTTGCAACAAAAGACCATCTTCAAATTTAACTGTCGTTATCGATAGCTACCTATATTGAATTACTTAAGCATATTGCATCGACGCTACAAGCATCGACGAACAGCGGCATTAAATACTTACATTACTCCCTCGCTCGTCCTCTCGCTTATCTCAGGTTCCACCAAAGGTCGACAAGTGCAGCTTAGATGCTATAAGCTTAAAACTTAAGACTATGATAAATCTAACTGTGGTTACATTTTAGATTTCCACATTCAAACTTGAAAGCTTCCATATTTTGTCAACATATGTATTTACATATAATCAATTATGTTTCCATATAAGTTTACTAAACAAATACATTTGTAAATATAAATGTTTACCTACCGTCTAAGTTTCCACCCGCTCGTCTCAGCTTATAGCTGAGATGCGACACACTTGCAACAAAAGACCATCTCAAAATCTAACTTTGGTAGTGAATTTTGTACTTTCAATTAATGTACGGTCATGAGATCATCAATCACAATGGCTATACTTTATAAGCTGCACTGTAGTAGCTTGGGTTGACGTGTCTAGTCTCACCTAAACGGATAACCGCAAGACAGAATTACATACACAATATCCAATAACGATGAACAATATTATCAATATTATCGATCACCATTATATTGTACGATTAATAGGGGGGTTAGACCATAAGGCACAGGCTATTGAACTATCCCGTAATTAGAAAAGAGGATTCTCTCATTAGATTGAGTGAATCCTCTTGTATAATCAAAATCATTAATAATATTAGGTTCCTAAGTCGTCACTATCAGAAAGTGACACCCAATGATAACGTGAGCCTGTTAGCACTTTTCTCTAATTTCATCTCGTCATTACCAAAATTAAAACTATCAGAAATAGAATTAAATTTATCAATATAAATGACGTCTAAATGTAATGCGCCTAATCTATATCCAATTAGCATCTGAAAACCATGATCTATCTTGTTACTTGTATCTCTGTAGTAAGAGAATTGACTCAATTCACTATTTTTATCAGCTAATATTTCTAATATATGTCCCACCCCTAACTTGAAGTTCTTCCGGATAATTACACCTGCTGTTACAGGAATTTCTACTACATAGAATTCTTCTATGTACTCAGAAGAGATTGCATCAGATTTTTTAAAACTATCCATCGAATACTTCTGTCCATATGTCGTTGCGAGTACTTCAGTTTGTATAAAGAATGGACCTAAATCTCTGTATGCCATCAAGCCTATAGACTTTACATTTGTTCCACCAATATATCTCAAGTTATAGAGTCCATGATCTGACCACGACTGTATTCGAAAATCTGATTGAGACTGAGTTAATATTCCTACACCCATTTTTGGACCTACAGACCATTGCGCAGAAACATTTAAACAAAATAATAGTGATACCAAAATGGTCATTTGATTTTTCATATTTACTTTTTATATTTTTTAAATATTTGAGTTGGGATAACTATAACTAAAAAATTGGCTAGGTATAATATTTTCCTTTTTTTTTTAATTCGCGATATTTGTTATCTCCCTCCATTTACACTTACCTAATTCGGTTTATATTCGTAAACGTTGCATGGCTAAAAAATTAATATCTGAATGGAACATTAATCCACTCCTTACAAATAGATTATTTCTCTTGCTCTTTCGGAATAATGTTTTCAATTTTTCCATTTGTCTTACACTTATTTATAACCTAATGACTGTCTATTACCTAATGAGTGATTAGTGTTACAATATTTTAAAAAAATAAAATAATGACTCTGTAGAAATCTGACGAAGTATCATCTTCTCACTCTCCCCTCAGAAATAACAAAAGAAAGTATTGTCAAGATTTGCGATCAATGATATAGATGTAAAACAATACAACAGAGCGTGTATCCTTATCACCTTATTCAACTATAGGTACATTCAACTATAGGTGCCATCAGTATCGTTTGGATATCAAGAGGAAATACGATCGAGTTGGATTATATTGGAATGTATTTTAGTAGCGTTATAAGATGATATCGACTTTAAGAACAATAAGTTTAACCTAATGGCTATAGAGACTGGTGTGTATTATAGACTGGAGTGTATTAGGTAGTCGTCAGAAATAGAATACCTAATGCCCATGTATTGCAATACAAAAAGTTAATTAAGTTATAACGAGGCAGTAATGCTATTCAGATTGCAATGTTATAATTATTTTCAGACAAATTACCTTTACAACTTCTAAAATTAAATCCATGTTATCTAAATTCTATCTTACAATAATTCTTGTAGCATTATTCCAATTCTCTTATTCGCAGACAGAGTACTTTCCGTTAAAAGTCGGAAATATTTGGATGTACGATCTCGAGGCGGACATACCAGATGACATAGACACACTAACATGGGTTATAGCATCCGAAGAGTCAATACAACTTAATGAGATGGTTAGAGTCTATGAACTTCTGAGTATAAATAAGAACGATACATCTGCCAGGAGGGTCTACGTAACAGAATCTAATCCTAATGAGTTAGTATTCGTAGATTATCCTGACGAAGTTGTAGATCAAGATTGTGAATTTAAATTACTGTTGGAATATACGGAAGGTGACACCATTATGTGTGACGGAAACTCAGATAGGATTTCGGAATATCATGGCACATACGAAACCAACGAAGGTTTGGTATTCGAAGATTGTTGGACATTAGCCGAATTTGATGGTGAAGAAAGGGAAGACATATACTTCATAGCTCCTAACGTAGGAATGATTGCATATATAGAAGATGCAGGTGATACAATACCTAACGCGGAGATTATCAGCTTTGGCTTTCTCTCCAGTGACTTAGATGTGACAGAGAACTTAGGCCTGCAGCTATATCCTAATCCTACAGACGGCATACTTAATCTTACATCTGGTGTAGATATAAGTGCTGATTATATTTATATTTTAGATATGAAAGGAAGCATTGTTAAGAGAGAAGCATATAATCCATCAGCAAAAATCAAAACCAACGATATCAGTCAGGGACAATATCTTATAGTCATCCAGAAAGACAATAGAGTTATCTGGAGGGATAAGTTTATAAAAATATAAAGAGCTGTAGATAACCATCAAGAAAGAATCTCAGAATAAAGATTTACATATTTTAAAGTTATATTCTATGAAATACTTGGTCATTACGCTGGTCTACATTCTGTATAGCACCACTAGCTACGCTCAGGTTGATTGGAGTGCATTTATGGAACCAGATGGATATTTGCAGAGACTAATTATAGATCCTCGAATTTCTTTCTCGAATGATAAGAATGATTTTACTAATTCCGAAAATGAATCATTTCGTGCTCAGCTACTTACAAGATATTCATTAAACCAAGTTAGGGATCGTTCTATTCTAAACCTGAACATAGAACACAATCTCATCTATATTAATAACAAAAGAAACCTTACACCAACAGCGAACTTTACATCTAATACCGTTTTGCTTTCAGGCTCTTATAGTTGTTATACGGAATCCAGAAGAGGAATCTTCTTGCGAGCTCAGCCAGTATTATCCTATGATAATCAAGCCAATAGATCTGGAGATGACAGCTTTGTTATAGAGGGTAATTATGGCATCGGTTTTGGACGATTAGAAAATGTGTCCACAGTCTATCAAGCTATCAGGATCGATAAGAATCTCTACGGCAATGCAGGCAATGATCAGGAAAGCTTGTACCAATTGGCGAGAGGCTTAAGGTCTATACAATACAACAATGCACTGGACACCAGAATGAGAAATGTCGAGAATCAGACTGCATTCTTACAGATGTTAGATAACCAAGGTTATGATGTATCGACTTATAATAATATCGCTAATGCTATAGATATGTTTAGGTTCGAAAGGCCATTCCTATTATTTCATGGATATGAAATTAATACAGGCATTTCTCCCATGATAACAAATATAGGTTCAGACCTATACAGTGGATTTATAAATGGGACGTATGCTCGGGCAATTAATGATACATGGCACTGGACCATCAATGCAGAATTGAACATTAACTTATCCGATGATAACAACACTTCTTTTGGTGGTACAAACACAATCACTTACCTACCGACTGCAAGAACGCAGATCAGTTTTTCTCAGTCTTACTTTAATACAGATAATGTGGATGACCTAACACTAAGATTACATGCTTCCTACTTTGTATCCCCGAAGCTGAGTTTATTTCTTAACACTTCATATAATAAATATACCAGCAGCTTTGGAACTTCAGATCGTAGTCGCACGATCTTTAATCACGACATGGGACTGAAGTACTATATCTTCTAAAAATTAGAAAAGCCCCGATTGACATCGAGGCTTCATTATTTATTTCAATAAATTGTATTCTCTATCTAAGCAGAAAAGCTTGTACCACACCCACAAGTATCTTTGGCATTGGGATTATTAAATATAAATCCTCTATTCTCTAATCCATCTAGCCAGTCTATCTCTATACCCACAAGATATAAGCCATGAGAAGGTTCCATATAGACGGTGATGCCATTGACATCATATTCTTGATCTTTCTCAGTCTTCTCATCGAATCCTAAAACATAAGAAAAGCCTGAACAGCCCCCTCCCTTAATTCCGACTCTTAGACCATGACCCTCTGGCACTTGCTTCTCATCGAATAATCTAGACAGTTGCTTGATGGCACTCTCAGTAAGTTTGATCGGAGCTTCCTTCTTTATAATTGTTTCTTCCATAATTCTTATACGATGTTTTCTTCATCAAAAGTAAGAAGTTATTTAATCACTTCTTAGCTATAATTATAACTTTGTAACAGACGAAGCACTTTATTAGTTTACATCTCATATTTATAATCACATAATGGGAGAAATAATTCTCGAGATCATCAAGTATACCATTCCAGGCCTTATCGTACTCGCCGCGAGTTACCTTATCCTGAAACAATATATGCAGGGCCAATATCAGCTCAAAGCACTCGAACTCCAAGCTAAGTATAGCAAGGATGCCATCCCACTGAAGCTACAGGCCTATGAGAGATTGCTACTCTTATGCGACCGTATCCATATGCCTAATCTCATTCTGCGACTTAAGACTAAGGATATGAATGCCGTAGAGCTGAAGAATTCCATGATCATATCTATCCAGAAAGAGTATGAGCACAACATGGCTCAGCAATTATACACAAGTCAGAACTTATGGGATATACTTACCCTAAGCAAAAATGACCTCATCTCTATGGTCAATAAAATAGGAGATGCATATGACAAAACTGTAGATGCTGACACCCTTGCTCATGCATTACTATCGGAATATGGCAGCCTACAGAAAAGCCCGTTGAATTATGCCATTGCTGCAATCAAAGAAGAAGCTAAAATAATATTGAATGTATAGACCATTACTACTCATAAGTCTCTTACTGTGCCTACTAAGTTGTAAGACGACTCAGGTTGTTACAACTACCACAGATACGGTAACTGATTATTATATCGCTGATACGGATGTTACAAACTTACGTGCCTACCCAGACAGTAAGGAGGATAAAAGCATAACGGAAATGATTGCACCTTACAAGGTGGAAATGTCTAAAGAGATGGACATTACAATAGGTATGCTTCCACAAGAGATAAAGAAAGGTAAACCTAACTCCAGTATGGGCAGCTGGTTTTGTGATATCTTACATGAGGCATCAGAAAGAGTCTATGATGGAAAAGTAGATTTTGCCTTGCAGAACTATGGGGGACTCAGAGTGCCTTCTGTATCTAAAGGACCACTGAGCAAGGGCAAAGTATTCGAGATGATGCCATTCGATAATAAACTGGTCATCCTCTCACTCTCTACAGATCAGTTACGAGAACTCTGTGACCTCATCGCAAGTAGCGGAGGCTGGCCGGTCAGTTACGGATTATCGATGAAGATGGATCGTAAGAAAGCTACTGATATAAAAATAAATGGAGAAGCGATAGAAAAAGGTCAGACATATAATGTGGCGATCACCGACTACATTGCGAATGGCGGTGGTGGAGCCGATTTTCTAAAAGAGTTATCTCAGCATGACACTGGTTTTTTTATTAGAGATGTCGTCATAGAACAATTAGAAATCATGAGGGACAATGGCACTCCTATAACTGTAGACAATACTAAACGTATAAAATAATCAGATGATACAACGTCGGACTTTCCTTAAGCAATCTCTGGGTAGCTCATTCTTAATGGCGACTTCTGCATTCCCACTGAGTGCCATGATTAGCGAGCCAGATATCACTAAGCTCACGATATTACATACTAATGATGTACATAGTCGCATAGAACCATTCCCAATGGATGGCAGTCGTAATGAAGGCTTAGGAGGCGCTGCTAAGCGTAAGGCAATGATAGATAAGATACGTAAGGAAGAGGAGAATATCCTACTGGTAGATAGTGGAGATATCTTCCAAGGAACGCCTTACTACAATTACTTCGGAGGAGAACTGGAAATGAAACTCATGACGGAGATGGGTTATGACGCTGCGACTATGGGTAATCATGATTTTGACGGTGGTATAGATGGATTCGAAAAGCAGATGGTGCACGCAGATTTTCCATTCATTGTCAGTAATTATGATTTTGGTGATACCATCCTACATGATAAAGTCAATAAGCAGAAAATATTCCAGTATGGTGATATAAAAATAGGTGTCGTAGGAGTCGGCATAGAGCTCGCTGGATTAGTTCCAGAATCACTCTACAAGAAAACCGTCTACCATGACCCCATAAAGTATGCTGACAAGCATGCCCAAAGTCTAAAACAAGATCATGATTGTGATTACGTCGTCTGCTTATCACACTTAGGTTACTCATATAGAGATTCCAAAGTATCAGATCAGACCATGGCACAGAATACATCTTACATAGACCTGATATTGGGAGGCCATACACACTCCTTTCTTTCTAAGCCCGATATCCGAAGAAATAGAAAAGGAAAAGAGGTTATAATCAATCAAGCAGGTTGGGCGGGTATTCTTTTAGGTAGAGTAGATATTTATTTTGAAAAAAATAAAAATGGAAAATGTGTGAGTTGCAAGAACACTTTCGTTAAATAATCAAAGACTAAGATTGGATGCTAATGCATTACAAATATTATTTTTTTTCATATGTATTTTTGTTCGTCCCTTAGTAATAGTAGCTTGTCCTCTAATTTAAATTTTAACCTACAGAGCTTTGTCATACCCACTTATTTTTCCAATATTTGCCATCCCGAAAAACAATTAATTAATCCCAAACCAGTCAATTTTCAAAGATCGGTTATCTTCCAAAACTGAGGTCTTTTTTTTAACCTGATTGCGTACATAAACCTAAAACAGTAGTCGATGCAAGAATCTCATGATTCCGTGTGGAAGAATTGTCTATCTACGATAAAAGAAAATGTTCCTGACTCGAGTTACAACACTTGGTTCAAACCAATCAAACCAATCAAATACGATAACTATACCCTTACCATACAAGTTCCTAATCGTTTCTTCTACGATTATATAGAAGAGCATTATATAAATACTCTCAAAAAAACGATCTATCAAGTTCTCGGGCCTAAAGGACAATTAGAATATAAAATTGTACTTGATAATACATCATCCACAAAAGCTACAAATAACTTCTCTTCTAAGGATATTAAGAATCCATTTGTAATTCCTGGTCTTAAGAAAGTCAAAATAGATTCTAATCTCATCCCTAAGTACACATTTGATAATTACATAGAAGGTGATTGTAATAAACTGGGAAGATCTGCAGGATTATCGATCTCACAGAAGCCCGGTAAGACAGCCTTTAATCCACTTGTTATTTTTGGAGATGTAGGATTAGGTAAGACACACTTAGCTCATGCCATAGGTAATGAGATCATTAAGCATAATAAAGACTACAATGTGGTCTATCTGACTACGGAGACATTTACCAGTCAGATTGTATCAGCGATACGGAAGGGATCTATGGAAGATCTTATTAACTTCTATCAGCTGATCGACACACTTATCATCGATGACATACAATTCTTAGCAGGAAGAGAGAAGACTCAAGATATCTTCTTCAATATATTTAACCAATTACAACAGACTAACAAGCAGATTATTCTGACTTGCGATAGAGCGCCTAAAGACTTAGAAGGGGTCAATGAGCGACTGATCAGTAGATTTAAATGGGGACTGACTGCAGATGTTAAGTCACCAGATTTTGAGACTAGACTTGCCATTATGCAAGAGAAGGTCGGAAGCGATATAGAAAGGATCCCTAACAATGTCATGGACTACATCTGCTTTAACATTAAGAGAAATATCAGAGAACTAGAAGGTGTGATCATCTCGCTACTGGCTCAAGCTAACCTAAACAATAGAAGTATAGATATCGATCTTGCTAAAGAGGTCATCCAAAAATTTGTCACTCAAGACATTAAAGGAATATCAGTAGAGAATATCGCTAAGTTAGTGGCGGATCACTTCGAAGTACCTGTAGAAAAGTTAAGTAGTAAGACACGTAAGCGCTCTATTGTAATCGCAAGACAATTATCTATGTACTTAGCTAAGAACTACACTAAAGATTCTCTTAAGGCCATAGGAGCTAATTTTGGCGGTAAGGATCACAGTACAGTGATCTACTCTATTAATACAGTAAGAGACCTTATAGATACTGACACAATCTTCAAGGACTTAGTAGCAGAATTAGAAAAGAAAGTGGAGCTTAGTCTCATTCACTAATTCAGTATCATATATCGATATGACGATGAAATATCTGATGCTAGCAAGCTTGATATTAGTCTGCATGATAATTCTGTCTGACTGTAAGACGGAAAATAGTTCTGTCAGTCATCCAAATATAAATTATGCAACAACTTTAGAAGACACAACTGCAATTGATACAACTTCTGAGTCTTCTCCGATCTCTAAGAATATTCCATTGCATACCTTAGATTATGATACGGTGCTGTGGACAGAGATTACTGGCAATAGCAATATCTTCTTAGATCTTAAGTATGCTACAACAGACAACTTTACGAAGAGACAAATATATAACTGCTCTCGATGCTTCTTAAGACCACATGTGGCTGATAGCTTGCATGCATTAGTAGAATACCTTAAGACAGAATACAATTATTCCGTCATTCTATATGATTGCTATCGGCCCAGGCCCTATCAGCAAAAACTGTGGGACATCGTACAAGATAGAAGATATGTTACACTTCCAGAGAAAGGCTCCATGCACAATAGAGGCATGGCAATAGACATAGCATTAGCAGATAGTACAGGGATCTTATTAGATATGGGTACAGCATTTGATCATTTTGGACAGTCATCGTTTCACAGTGCTACTGATATCTCACAAATAGCCATTGATAATAGAAAAATACTAAAATCTGTGGCTGCACGATATGGATTCCTTCCCATTACCTCAGAGTGGTGGCACTATTCATACAGAAAAGATATAAAAGCACTCGATGAGTGGTTGTGGCCATGTCCAGAAGAATGACAATGAATACTATCGTGGGATAATAATTAAGTAAGGAATTTTTTAATGTTGGCCAGATCTTGCTTGATTTGATCTACAACTATATTGTAAGCCAGATAGAAACTGTCCTTGGTAGAAGCAACTTTTGCAGCTGCGTTATTGATAGCAGTCTTCTTAGCTTCTAGTCCTGTCTTCTCTTTTTCTATTTCTACCTTAAGTTGTTCTATCATTTTAGTCTTATCGACTATACTTTTTTCCAATGATTTGATCTCATTATTTCTAGCACTGACCTTAGCATTCTGCTGATTTTGGAATGCTTCTAAGAACTTCTTTTCTTCCTTCTGGAGTATCTTAACATAATGTCCTGCACTGGATTCCAGTTTTGCAGGTGTAGCGCCCATAGTTTTCGCCATCGCCATCGCAGACTTATATCTGGTTGCCTCATCCATCTGTACATTGCTTAGATTCTGTAGAGCTTGCTTGTATTCTAAGTAATCGAATCCATCGATATTGTTTTTCTCGATGGCTCCGAGAAGCAGGTTGACAAATTTTTCATTGGGTTTAGCATTTGATCTGGGCTCATATCTTTCATTAGGTTTCTGCGCCGATGGCTTTTTATTAGCAGATGTAGTCCCTTGATTTGATGATTTAGATACTGATTTATTGCTTGGTGTCTTGCCGACATTAGCTTTAACTTCTTCATCTACGATAAATAACCCTTTGAGTTTCTTAAACATAACTGTCTTATTAATAGTGGGATAAAGATATTGAAAATACAAAGAACTGAATTACTAATTATCTGTAACTCAGCTATCAACTAAAAAAGCTATTTTCGATCTCGAAATACAAATCAATGAATCTCGTAGATAGCGAAATAAATAAACTCACTAAAGTCATCGTGCATTGTCCAGATGAAGGTATAGAGAGAATTACCCCTAAGCGTGCTGAGGAATTACTATTCGATGATATCGTCTATCTACCTAAAATGGTAGAAGAACACAACGTATTTAGGTCCATTTTGGAGGCATTTATAGGAAAAGATAACGTCTTAGAAATCTCAGATCTTCTACTCGAGTCGTTAAATGTAAACGATAAACTAAAAAAAGAAGTCCTGCAAATGATTGTAGATGATGCTGAGCTACCTCAGAGTACTATGGTGATGCTGCAGGACATGTCTCATGAACTTCTCACGGAAGTTCTAATTACAGGCTATTATGAAAAGGAAGATCATATACTCTTTGACCCGATACCTAATTTCATATTTACAAGAGATATCGCAGTGACGGTAAGAGACCATATCATCATCACAAAAGCTAACAAAGAAGCTCGACAAAGAGAGAATTTTCTGACCCGATTTATATTTGCTGCTCATCCGCTATTCAGCGAACAATCTGGCAAATTGATTAACCTTAATGACGTAGAGCTTTTTCCGCCATCTAAAAACGGCGAAAAAGTATCCATAGAGGGTGGTGACATCATGATGATAGAGAAAGATTATCTCCTCATAGGATGCAGTGAGAGAACGACTAATCATGCTTTCCATGCACTGAAAGATGCTCTATTCTCTAAAGGTGTCATAAAGCATGTTGTGCAGATAAATATTCCCCCAGACAGATCATACATGCATATCGATACCCTATTCACAAGAGTAAACAAGAATGAGATTGTGTGTTACAAACCGATCATCTATGATGGATTAGGTTCTAATGTGCTGATGTACTCTCATGATGGTGAGAAGAAATCGTTTGGCTCAGTGAAAGATTTTTTCCTTAGTGAGATCAATCCAGATATGAAATTTATTTTCTCTGGAATGGGTATGACCCCATACCAGGAGAGAGAACAATGGACTGATGGATGTAATCTTGTCTGTGTCAAACCGGGAGTAGGTATAACCTATGATCGTAACGTCATGACGGCTAAGGCATTTGAAAAAGCAGGTTATACGATGATGAGTGCTGATGCATTTCTCGAAGAAACTAATAAAGACCCTAACTTTCCTAATACGATTACTAATACTATAATTACCATACCTTCGGGAGAACTATCACGAGCACGTGGAGGAAGCCACTGTATGACATGTCCTATAGAAAGAGAAATTGCCAATGCTTAAATATTCACATTACAAAAGAGTTAGATATTCCGAAACCGATAAGATGGGTTATCTTTATTATGGACACTATGCTATGTATTATGAGATCGGGAGGACAGAATCTCTAAGAGCATTCGGTATGTCATATAAGCAAATGGAAGATGAGGAAGGTGTAATGTTGCCGGTAGTATCATTAGAGTCCAGATATCTTGCACCTGCTTATTACGACGATAATATAGAAATTGTTACCATGCTCAAAGAAATGCCAGAAAAGATGATAACCTTCCATCATGAGCTTAAAAACTCAGAAGGGAAGATTCTTAATAGGGCCAAAATCAAGCTTTTCTATATCGATATGAAAACAGGTGCAAGGCGATCAATACCAGATAGTCTCAAAAATATATTCTCACCTCACTTCACTTAGATTAGCTATTTTTTCTAAGCATTAGTGTTATTCTTGTAAATTTGGTACTCGATGAAACTCTCAGGACTTCCAATCATAGAGACCTTATTAAATTTCAGCAAGAAGTACTCCTTGCCAGGGTTCTCAGGTATTCCTGTATATGATGTGGTATCGTTTATCATCAGGGAATCGATGCGGGATGATATCATCACAAGAGCTAATTCTGTAGCTTTTAATTTTTTCCTATCCCTATTTCCATCTCTGATCTTCTTATTTACATTATTGCCATTGCTCCCGATTACTGCAGATTATATGAGCATACTTAGAAGCTCCACCTATGGCATCTTACCTAGGCAAGCACATGAATATCTATTCTCAGTCATCGAAGGTGTAGCATCGATTAAGAGAGGTGGTCTACAATCTGTAAGTTTTATATTTGCCGTCATATTTTCTAGTTCTGGTATGGTCACATTAATGTATGGATTCCATAAGAGTTACCAGCGTGTATTCAAGAAGCGTTCTTATGTAAAGAGTAGATTAGTTGCTATATTTTTGACCCTATTATTAGTGATGATTTTTATGGTATCAATGTTACTGATTATCTTTGGACAACCAGTCATAGAATTGATAATTACTAAGACTAATCTTGACAGTTATTCTGCGGCATTATTTAAGTTGATCAAGTGGTTTATCGTAACCATCTTTCTCTATTTCGGAATCACTCTAATCTATAGATATGGCTCTGCCATGAAGAAAAGAATTAAATGGGTCAATACAGGTGCATTATTGGCAACCGTGGTTTCTATTGTTACTTCTATCGTTTTCGCTTTTTTTATCAATAATTTTGGGAAGTACAACGAGATATATGGCTCCATCGGTGCATTACTCGTCTTATTATTATGGATACAAATTAATGCACTGATAGTACTCATCGGCTTCGAGCTTAATGCAGGAATAGCCGTGAACAAGGCTAGAATGATAAAGCGTAAGAACTAAGAAAAATTCCCTGACAACTTAGTTCCTTTTCTCCCTTAACGCTCGCTTAACGATATATCAAAGTATCATAACGTAAATTGCAGACATGATTAGAATTACTATCATACTTCTTCTATCATCATTGTCATTATTCTCGCAGAAAAGTGACAGTATCACTATATACTATTTCTTAGCTGAGGACTGTAAGATCTGCCAGTATTACTCCCTGACAATGAATGAGTTACATGAGGAATATGCATCTGATGCTGTCGCCTTCGTAGGTCTATTTCCTAATCATTTTTCTACAGAATCAGGCATCCGAAACTACAAAGAAAAGTACAGCATCCCATTTCCACTTAAGCGAGAATACTTCCAGACAAAGACTAAATTATTCGGCGCAACCATCACGCCTGAGGTCGTCGTCTACAATGAATCCAAAAAACAAATTTTGTATCAAGGCAGAATCGATGACAGCTATTATAAGATCGGTCGCAGAAGACAAGTGATCACCACTAATGAATTAGAGGATGTCCTATCCAGTATCACCAAAGGAGAGAAGCCTAAGGTAGAATCCATCAAGCCGATAGGTTGTTTTATTTCATTGAAAAACTGATTGGGAAATCTACAGATGGGTAACAACCTTTTTTTCATCTTTGAAGGGATGTTTTGATATAGCGCAACTCTCTGCCATTTAGCACTTAAAATAACATTTATCATTTTTATTATACCCGGAAATTGACTGCATTTTTAATATAGCGGGGTAACACATATGCTTAATTTGTCATAATTTTTGGTCAGCTCGCCCACCTCCGAAGGTTATCGGAGTTCCATCATTACAAGATGAGAATTGTCATCTTGTTGGTTTACACCACCATTCTGTCTTGCCAAATTAATGGACCACTATTTCTTTTATCCAGAACTTACGTTCTGGACTGCAAAGGTTGGACACCTACGGCGCCAATCGCTTACTTCTGAATATGCCTTGGAACGAAGAATAAGACTTATTAATGGATTGTCATCTATTCTTTAACAAATGGGAATATTCATAATAGATCTCTCACTCCACTCGACATGTCAAAAAAGTATTTACACCACTTCCGCTACAGTAAATATACTTCCAGCTACGAGCACAAGATCCGAATCATCAGCGACCTTATTAGCAGCTGACAATGCTCTCGATATGGTGGAATAAGTCTTACCTAATAGCTGATGCTCCGCAGCTTGCGATTGCAAATTCTCCTTCACCATAGCTCTTGGAATTTTTGCCTGCGAGAAGTAATAAGTGGCATCCTTAGGCAGTAAGGCTAATATCTTATCTTGATCCTTATCCCCTACCATCGCTAATACAAAATGGATTTGATCAAATTTTTCTTTATTCAACTGATTAAGCAACTCTTTCATACCATCTATATTATGAGCGCTATCATAGATCGTCAAGGGGGATCTGCTGATGTACATATATCTACCTAAGTAGCCCCACTCCTTAAGTCCTGATTGCCATGCCTTGCTCAATTTTTTATGACTTACTTTATCAAATAATAACGATAAGGCAGTATAGGCAGTCTGCATATTTTCCAATTGATAATCTGGAAAATCCGAAAGTAACGTCTTGGATACAGGTGCCTCAAAGTAATCTTCAGCATATGTGATGGCTGCCTTTCTATCTTTCGCAACTTTTGTAAATACAGCATCCGTTTCTTTCTGTCTTCTACCGATTACCACTGGGACATCTTTCTTAATAATACCAGCTTTCTCACCAGCTATAAGTTCTAATGTATCGCCCAAAAAAATAGTGTGATCGAGACCGATATTTGTAATAATACTAAGCTCAGGTATAATGATGTTAGTAGAATCTAATCTCCCACCGAGCCCCGTTTCTATGACAGCATAATCAACTTTCTTTTGCTTGAAATATTGAAAAGCCATAGCTACCGTAATCTCAAAAAATGATGGCTTTAATTCTCCCGTCAGCATATCATCATCGATCAACTGATTTACAAATTTCTTGACGAATCGCTTACTGATCATCTGTCCATCTACCTTGATACGTTCTCTGTAATCTTTGTAGTGTGGCGAAGTGTATAAGCCTACATTATATCCCAGCTCAGATAAGGCAGAAGCTAAGAAAAAAGATGTCGATCCTTTACCATTCGTTCCGGCTATATGTATCGTCTTATAGGAGGTATGTGGGTCTCCAAGATATGCTGATAGTTGCAAGATATTATTTAGGTCTTTTTTGAATGCTTTAGGGCCCACCCTTTGGAACATTGGGAGTTGATTGTATAGAAAAGACTCTATTTCTTTATACTTTGTGATTCGCTTATTCAACTGTTAGACAATCTATCATGTTATAATGCAACAAATTAACTAAGCTCTGAAATCATCTCCTAATAAATATGACTTTATAATTGCTGGAGCAGGCCTCTCAGGGCTCAGCTTAGCTTATAAGATAAGAAAAAACAACTCACTGAAGGATAAGTCCATCCTTCTCATAGATAAAGATGACAAGAAGGACAATGATAGAACTTGGTCATTCTGGACACATCAGCCTGATACTTTCGAATCCATCATTATAAAAAAATGGCCACGGATAATATTCGCTAATCACCACCATCAGAAAGAATACAGTATCCAACCGTATGCGTATAATATGATCAGAGGCATCGACTTCTATAATCATGTAATTCCATTTCTTAAGTCATGCCCCAATACTGACTTTGTACATCAATCGATCCAGAGCATCCAAGAGAATAATGATACAGTAGAAGTGCTCACGGATAATAATAGCTATCAGGCAGAATATATATTTAAGAGCTATTATGACAAGATAGATTTTTCGAAATCTAACTTTGTGTGGCAACACTTTAAGGGTTGGGTTATCCAGACAGAGAAGCCAACATTTGATCCAGACTTGGCAACATTTATGGACTTCAGAGTAGACCAGGGAGGTGATACTCGGTTCTTCTACGTACTCCCACAGGATGAGCATACAGCACTTGTGGAGATAGCAATTTTTTCATCTGACATTCCAAAAAGTAGATTCTACGACTATTACCTGAGGAGTTATATCTCAGATTATATCGGATGCAAAAATTATGAAATCGTAGAAGAAGAAATTAATGCCATTCCGATGACAGATTATGATTTCAGCAAAGAGAAGAAGTCTGATAGAATTATAAATATAGGGACGAATGGTGGCTCTGTCAAAGGGTCATCAGGATACGCCTATAAATACATACAGAAAGAAACAGACAGACTTGTCGAGTATATAAGTCAGAATAATCTATCCAATTACAAATCGATAAAAAATAGATTCAAATTCTACGATGGCATTTTTCTCAATGCCCTACTGACTGGTAAGACCGATGGAGAAAAAGTGTTCAGCAGTCTATTCCGTAAGCTCAGCCCACAATTAATTTTTAAATTTCTGGATGAAGAAAGTAGTTTCTTAGAAGATCTAAAAGTATTCACAGCGCCTCCGACACTACCCTTTTCCAGAGCTTTCATAGATCAAATTTTCTAATATCATGATAGAGCTTACAACAGATCGACTTATCATGAGACCGATTACTGTACAAGATGCAGAAAATCTATACTTACTTAATCTTAATCCGGAAGTGATTAGGTATACTGCAGATCCACCATTCGAAAGTATAGATCATTCCAGAAAATTCTGCGCCACCTATGACCAATACCAAAAGTACAAAATGGGTAGGTTCTCTACTTTTCTAAAATCAGATGGCACTTTTATAGGTTGGTGTGGCCTAAAGTATCACGAAAATGGTGAGGTAGATCTCGGTTATCGATTCTTGCAAGGCTATTGGGGTAATGGCTATGCAACGGAGTCTTCCATAGCCAGCTTAGAATATGGTTTCCGTCAATTATCGTTAAAGGAAATCGTCGCCTATGCGATGAAAAGTAATACAACTTCTATCAAGGTAATGCAGAAATTAGGCATGTCTTATGCAAGTGATATTAAATTAGAAGGAATAGATGGCGTTCAATATGTTATTAAGCGTGAGCAATTCTATGCAGCTAACAGTTAGTTACACATTATAGAAAATCAATAGAGCTTAATAATGAAAGCCTGTAACCGTAAGAATAAAAGTTGTTATAAATGAAAGAACCGTTACCAAAAATTAAATTATATACAGATGGCGGAGCAGATCCAAACCCTGGAGTTGGAGGTTTAGGAGTTGTGTTAAAATATAAAGAACATCGGAAAGAAATATTTCGAGGTTATGAGTTAACTACTAATAATCGTATGGAAATATTAGCTGCGGTTGTAGGCCTTGAAGAATTAAAAAAGAAGTCAAATGTCGATGTCTATTCGGATTCAAAATATGTTGTTGATTCGATAAATTTGAAATGGGTTTTTAAATGGAAAAATAACAATTGGTTTAAAAATAAAGACAAAGCTGAAAATATTGATTTATGGGAAAGATTGTTAATCCTTTTAGGTAAACATGATGTGAAATTTAACTGGGTTAAAGGTCATAATGGGCATTTAGAAAATGAACGGTGTGATGAACTTGCAACGCTAGGCATTGAATTGACAAATAAATTGGTTGATACAGAATACCTAAAAAGATTAGAAAGAGGAGAGAATTACGGTAAAGTTTTGAAAGAAGGAGATTCGTGTAAAAAATGTGGAGCTTCCGTTATTAAACGAATTCCTAAAAAGCGTAAAATAAAAAAAAAGAAGACATACTTTTATAAATATTATTTAGTATGTCCAAATTGTGAAAACATGTACATGGTTGAGTCGGCTAAAGTTGAAATCGATAATGGTACTGATCTATTTGGATAGAAAAGAAAATGCAATGGGTAACACTGTAATTCAGATTAGCCTCCCTTTGGTCAGCCGCTATGCTTGGTCGTTATTAGTTGTGTATCATTAATTATGTATTATGAGTTATTAATTGTCCGAACCTTACTCAATGGTCTCCTAAATACCTAAAACCATAGACTTCCTGAAATCCTTACCGGTACACTTATAGACCCTTACTCCGATAATCGTGAAACCGCGAAACCACAACACCTTAAAACCCCCACACCTTTGTACTATCAATAAAATAGTGGATATTCGTCTACTCACACATTAAACTAAAAATTTGGCACTTGTAGGCGTCTTAGGTTCTGGTTCATTTGGTACGGCAATCGCTAAGGTATTGTCTATCAATACAGAAGTCCTGTGGTATTGCAGAAGAAAAGAAGTTGCAGATCAGATCAATCAAGAACACACCATTAATGGATATAAGCTCAATCCGAGAATCATTGCCACCAATTCCATAGAGGAAGTCGGAGAAAAGTGTCGACTGATATTTCCGATATTACCTTCTGAGTTTTTCCGAGATGCCATACAGAAAATTGCTCCGAGTGTCGGACCAGGTCATATATTCATACATGGAACAAAAGGTCTGGATGTCTCAGACAAATATGATGCTGCCACAACCATAGGAGAGATTAAGAAATCAGTTTTCACTATGAGTGAAGTCATCAGACAAGAAACCAGTGTCATCAGAACTGGTTGTCTGGCAGGTCCTAATCTTGCTAGAGAAATTCTGGAAGGACAACCAGCAGCTACCGTCATAGCATCGGAATTTGATGAAGTGATCGCTGCAGGTCGTGAGGTACTGGCTTCTGTCAGATTCATCGTATATGGTTCTTATAATCTTAAAGGTGTCGAACTCGCAGGAGCACTTAAGAATGTCATAGCCATTGCTTCGGGTATTATGAATGGGTTTGGCTTCGGGAAGAATATGGAAGCTCTTCTAATTACGAGAGGACTAAGAGAAATGATCCTAATGGCTAAAGCGGTAGGATCAGAAGTCAGGCCATTCTTAGGTACGGCAGGTGTAGGAGATCTAATTGCTACGGCGACGAGTGATAAGAGTCGGAATTATACATTCGGTAATTATCTATCACAAGGCCTCAATGTCGCTCAGATCAAAGAAAAAATGTCTGAAGTAGCGGAAGGATACAGAAGCGTCAGATTTGCTAATAAGATCATAGAAGCCGCGGAACTGGAAGCTCCCCTAACTTCTATGCTCTATAATATCATCTATAACGAGACACCTGTAGAGTCTGCGATGCGTCAGCTAATTAGCAATCCGCTTTCTGTGGATGTGGATTTTTTGTAAGTCATCAGAAACCGCTCCATCACTTTCTAACCACCTGCTCCTGATGCAATAATGCATCATCCTCACCTACAAGCAATACATAATAAGTCCCCGCAGCTAACGTACTCATATTCACTTCTATATCTTTCTCATGAGACGATTGTCTAAGCACTTCCTGTCCAGCACTATTAGTGATCACTACCCTTACAGATAGTCTTTTCTCTAATGTGATCTGTAGGATATCATCTACCGGATTAGGATATACGTCTATGGCCGCTTCTTCTAACTGATCTTCTGTATTGCTTAATATTGCTAATTCTCCGTCATCATCAAATTTTATCACCCACGCCTGTGCACGAGTATCATATCCGTCATCAGGATCGAAATCACTTCTTAAGCCAGATGCAACATAATATCCATCAGAACTGGCAAGCACATCACCAAGCCTATATGAAGTCATGGGATGATCATCGTTAATGGTATGGTTCCATTGCAACTCCCCATTAGAATCATACTTAGAGTAGCTTCCGCCAAGGACTCGTCTGTTGTTATCATTGTATATATTACCCACAATTACAAATCCATCATTACCATGACACTCAACTAATGCTGATGCCCAATCAGCATCTCTTCGATAAATTTCTTCTCCATGCACACTTTCCCAAAGCACCTCACCTGTCAGTAAGTCAATCTTCTGGATGATTGGTAACAAGCTAAATTGACCTTGATTATTATATACTTCCCTATCTATTCGCATTACTGACAAAATAAGATTTCCATCATGATCAACAATACTATGTGTATCTAAGTAACTACCACTAATATCTTGAGGATAATACTGTTCTGATATCAGACTATAATTGTCGTCAATGATGATAGAGAAATGACCAAAAACATGATTCTCACGATTCCCAGAATCATCTTTAAACAAATAGGTTCCTGACACTAATAATTGTGTCTCAGATAATCGATGAGTGCCACTGACTACATATTCGTGTCCTTCTTTAGTATAATCATGTAATTCATATGTATTACTTAACAAATCTCTATCAGAGACTACAAAATTTAGATCTGAATAACGAATAAAATTGAATTCATGATCATCAGGAAATATTGCTGCTCCAGTTAAACTCCCATTACCCATTGACGGTCCTACTGATGGGGAATAATCAAATATTTCCAAGAGATTAAGGTCCTTTTCAAATGATACAGTTCGATCATAATCTGATTGTGTACATGGCAATAAGAAATGATCTTTATAGACAAGAATATCAGACCATTGTGGGGTAGAAAATTCGTCATCTAATTCTTCATCATTATACTGAGTATAATTGACAAGATTACCTTGAAGATCTATTACCGAAACATGTAAGTTTCTTTCAAAAAACGGATTTAATGTATCCAATGATTGACCACTAAAATAAATCAACTCATCATGTTCTATAATTCTACTACCGAATACCTGATGATAATGTGTGTACAAATTATTGAAGTTATCTTGGGAGAATATTGAAGATGAGCCCAATATACAGCATACTGTAATTATTAATTCTCTCATTTATTATTGAGGATTGTTTGTTTCTTGATTAAAGTGCCGTCAATGCCAGTAATTATTGCTATATAAATACCAGAAGGTAATTGATCAATTTGAATTTTATTCGAATTTTCAGTTAATGTTTTAGCAACTACTTGTTGTCCAGATACACTATAAAGTTTGAAATAAAGGTTCGATTTCCTTTGATTTCTAATCTCGATTAGCTGATCAATTGATTTAATATTTATCTGATCAGAATCATTCTCATATATTGTTTGATATTGCTGCGAAACGGCATTATTGTTTTGATCCATTGGTCGTGCAGGTCTGCCTCCATCATCCTTTACAGGGCAGCCAACACATTCTACTGATATTGGAGTTAATGGGGGAGGCGGCGGCGGTGGCGGACATCCACAAATCTCTGATGTTGCATAATTCAATGAAGTAACATTTACTAACCTGCCATTCCAACATATAACCTGAAAATATGTATCCCAATCGCCAGCATCAATTATTTCATCTTTCGTTTTACAACTTCCATCACGTTCAACGTTTATTGGCCATAAAATGAGATCACTGATACGTTCAAGTTTCGGCCTTTCTAAATCACTATTGTCGCTATTGTAATAATAATCAAATGGCGATTCTGGATCAATATCCTTAAACACTTTTGTTTCAAAGATATTACCAGCTGGATGTCGATCAGAACCTTGCGCAAAAAAACCATTTGGGGTAGTATACGATAACAATGTGTTCTCATGAAAGTTACAAGAAGTCTCCACTGCTATATCTGCCATGGAAACGAAATCATTATCCCCAGTATCAAAAATATTGTTATTCACAATGCTAAGATTAGACCCTCCTGAATTTTTATGAATATAATTACCTCCACCAGTAAAAATATTTCCATAAATTTCATAGTGCTTTCCTACATTTTGCATATTAATTTTAGCCTCACCATCACCATTTTCCAAATAACTCCAGCAAACTTGAAAAAGCCCACCACTGATTAAATTAATTTCAGAGTCACTATCCAAATGACAATGATCAAATCCTAAAAAATCTCCATCATGGTTAATTGAGCTATCAAAAAATGATGCCCTTTGAGATGCTCCTTCATAACCAAAGCGAGCAGAACCACCATTAATAGTAACTTCACTTCTGTTAAGTCTTGCACCATAAAATCTAACTTGAAAATTCTCTATTACAATAGGGCTGACAATAAAACTAAGATCATAAGCATGAATAATGCTCTTAGAGGTTTGTCCAGAAGCTTTTAGACCAGTATTACATCTTACAAAAATGACATTAGAAAGGTCTGCTGATAATGACATTAAGTCGATCCCTATTCTCGCATCATCTATGACAACCTCATTTAGATTAAGAGTTGAACCATCTTTAGCAACAATTCCTCCCCATTTATCCTGACAACTTGCCACAAATCTCACATTGTTACATGTAAGAGATGCACCAGGAGATATAGTGATGTTGGAGTTATTAGTTACACTTATGATTGCATTATTTATTACAACATCTGATGTGATTTCTATATCGGTCGTAATAGATAATACACCGCTAAAAGGACCACTTGCACTATTAATGGAATTATCTAATGTTGTAGTCACAGAACAAGACGGAGCTGATCCTTGATTTTCAGGATAATTATTACTAAGAAAATCTTTCATCCTATCTCCTTGACCTACTGTGAATACTTTTCCCCCACATACATTATTATTACTATATAGATAAGACATTGGATTATTTTCCAATATTGGATGATAACCAGACGCTGAGCTACTGTAATTTTCTGGATATATTTTATTGCCTGTGCATGGGTCCTCTAACAAATTCCAATCAATATTACAATCACTTGGACTTGTCGGCCAAGGATAATATCCGTAAGCTCTAGGATCAGGATGCACAGGTGTATCTGCAACTTTATCTCCAGTACTATCAAATGAGTAAGGATTACCTACCTGCCAATTTTGACCCCCGGGAATCTCTGATACACATCCAAAGCTTACACCATCTGCAAATGTATGCCACAAGCTAAACATATGACCAATCTCATGAACAGCTGACCCCAATGCTGCAACTGCGCAATCATTTCCAGCAAATGGTACCCCACATGTTTCACCTCCACCTCCGATTACATCTTCAGTATGCAAAAGGAGATCAAATCGGTTAGGATCTCTTGGTGAAGACATATTAATATAATCTCGCGGATTCTGAGAAAGAGCATCATCTATATAAACCTCAGAGCATATATTAATTGTGATTCCTTGCAAAGCAAAAGCTTCTGTAATTTCACTAAACTCATTATCAATTTGACATTGATTCGGTCCTAAATAATTAGAATCATACAAAAGCCATATCTTAAGATTCACTTCTGATTGAGCTATCGAGCTACTAAAGAGAAGAAAAGAGAAGAAAAGAGAAGAAAAGAGAAATTTCATACTAAATGATTTTATTTAATAATAATTTAAAATTACAGTATATTTTCTCAGTTTCATAAAAAATATCAAAATATAATCTTCACTATCGGCAACATATCCAATAATTATTTATATATAAATAAAACGTAATATATTCTTGATTTGGATGCTCCATATTTATTTTACAAATAGCTTTTAGGATTGTGCTATCGTCAATTCTTAATCTGAGTATTTCGATGGTTAATTCCCTAAATCCAAAAAGCTTGGAATACAAATACTTACTCTACGATTTACAATCACTAAGCAGACATATCACCCAGCTCATACGTTCAAATAGAAGCTGAGCGGCATTTACACGTGTTTTTCGGTCAAATTTTTGATAACTTTATTTAAAATACCTTACCCCCAAGATCTTTTCCTACTTAGAATGTGTTTAATAAGCTCTGATATACATATATATCAGATTACAATTCTGATGAATAGATCAAATCTTGAATTAGAAATTTATCGTTTTTACCAAATAATGAGAATATTGATGAAACATTTACTCTTACTCGTAATATTAATTTCGAGCGTACAACTTATTCAGGCTCAAGACTTTGCAGTTTTCCAGAATAGCTCTGAGCTCATAACTGAAAATGAATTTGGAGGTCCGATCTGCAAAGGCTTTACTGATATCAACGGAGACTTTCGCGATGACATTATAAGAATTGCCAATGCCACTAAGGTTGTTGTAGATATACAATCCAATGAGGGCGAATTCTTCCAATCATTTGTGATAGATACGCTGGAAGGTGACTCATGGACGATAGCAGTTGCAGATGTCGACAATAATGGCTTCTCAGATATCATGTCAGCAGGTAATTATAATGGCCTCAGAATATATGAAACTGGCCCAGATCCGACAACTTACGAAAAGATGTTTGAGTCAGAACTTCAGTTTTTTGCTCAGGGATCTAATTTCGTAGATATAGATAATGATGGATGGTTAGACATGTTTATCTGTGATGATGATGGTGTCAGTGAGATATTCCTCAATGATCAGAATGGAGGATTTGTACATGATACATCATATATTAATATGGTGTCGGCTATCCCTTCTGACAACTCAGGCAATTACGGGTCAGAATGGACAGATATCGATGGAGACAATGACTTGGATCTATACATTGCAAAGTGTCGATTAGGTATAGAAGAGGAGACAGATCCACGTCGGATTAATACTCTATTCATTAATGATAATGGAACGTATAGAGAAGCGGCGGCTCAGTACAACTTAGCGATCGGTGCACAATCATGGACAGCTAACTTTGGAGATATCGACAACGATGGCGACCAAGATGTTTTTGTTATGAATCACGAATTTAGATCTCAACTTTTTGAGAATATAGATAATCAAACTTTTACTGAAATTCCATTACTTAATGACGGTAGAGAAATCAAGACCGAAGGATATCAGTCAGCCATGGCAGATTTTAATAATGATGGATTTCTGGATATATTAATTGTAGGCGGTGGAGATAGATTATTACTGAATGATCAGAATAAGTCATTTAAAGAAGTGTCTTCTCCTATTGGTGGCAACCAAACTTTTTCTTTTGCATTAGGTGATGCTAATGAGGATGGATTCATAGATATATTCTCTTCTTATAGGTCATTAGGATCTGGTCTCAATGGTGACAGAGACAGATTATGGACTTCTATGCCTAATGGCAATAACTACGTTGCTTTCTCACTTGTCGGAGAAGAATCTAACAGATCAGGTGTCGGTGCCATAGTCCGTATCTATGGAGAATGGGGTGTACAGACAAGAATTATCAAAGCGGGTGAAGGGTATGGAGTTACAAATTCATTGACAGCAAGATTTGGCTTAGATGAGGCTACAGATATAGAATCTATGGTCGTCACTTGGCCAAGTGGAACAGAGACAAGCTATGACAATGTAAGCTTTAATAAGCACTATATCGTGCATGAAGGTGATTGTATAGAGGAATTAGCTAAAGTGACAACCACAGCTACAAGATTAGATTGTGAGACGGGACAAGTTACTCTATCTACAACCGATGGCACATCTGGTAACTGGAGTAATGGGACGACAGGTGCTTCTACGATTATAGATCAGCCAGGTATGTACTATGTAGAAATAGGCGGCGGGTCACAATGCAGTAACTACGGACAAGCGATCATCGTCAGAGGAGCTGAAGTATTAGAGACACCTAAGATTAATATTGCTAATGACATATTAATATGTAACAACAATGCAGTAGAATTATCAGTCAGAGGTCTTAATGCGGATGACCTTATCGACTGGTCTAATGGAGAAGAAGCACTGAGCATAACTATAGAAGAGACTGGTAATTACTTTGCTGTCAATCAAAATAATTGCGATACGATTCCTTCTAACTCTATTAATGTAGAGTTCGTGGATCCACAGAATATTACAACTGAGTATGGATTAGAATTCGAGGATAAGGATACAGACCTCCAATTGGCTGTCGGAGAAAACGAAATCGTGTGGTATAGTGATGTCGATGGTACTGACCAGATATTCACTGGAGATGATTTCCAGACAGGTCCATTAGAATCAGACACAACTTTTTATTTTGATTATACAGTTAATCAAAAAGCGCCAATATATGTAGGAGGTCCAGACATAGAGTTATCTGTAGATGATCCAGATTTTTCTTTTCCAAGTGTTGTCGGATCATTATTTTTTGTCGTCCGAGATAGTTCTATACTTAGATCATTTGATGTGAATTCTGATTATGAGGGATTACGTAAGTTCACCATTCATGATGTTGTAAATGGAAGCCAAGTTGTACACGAAAAAACGATTAATGTTGGCTTAGGAGTAGAAACTGTAGAACTTGACATTGTTATGTCACCAGGTTCTTATGAGATTAGAATAGATCAAGAATTTAATTTAGAAGAACACGATCAGAAGAATCCTGGCTTTGGGATATTAACAGGAGATCTTAAGTATCCATATAACATAGGCGATGTCGGAACCATTAGTAGATCGAGTTTTGGAAGGAATTTCTATCATTACTTTTATAATTGGAATATGGAAATAGTTATAGAAGAATGCAGAACTGACATCCAAGAATATGTTATTACATATAATCCTATCATGTCTTCTACAGAGACGCTTGCAAGTGTCGGTCTTAATATCTACCCTAACCCGACAGAGAACATCATTACACTGGAAGGAAATGATGGCAAGGTTAGCATAATGATATACAATAAGCTGAATCAGTTAGTTAAGCGTACAGAGTCAAGAAATACAAAGACATCGATAGATATGACTGGATTAGAGCAAGGGCATTACATAATGACCATACAATCAGATGATTACACAGTCAGTCAGAAGTTGATTAAGTTATAAGACAAATTTAAGTAGTATAATAAGCCGCATGTCTATATTTAGACTGCGGCTTTTTTTAATTTTAGGTGGTCCTATATTAATGCTCACATACAATCTATCATTTACAAAAAAAGAAATGACTAATACCTACAAGACAATAAGCTATATATTCTTAGCACTATTGCTAATATGTATCATAGCATGTAACCCTACTTCGCCTAATAAAGAAGATCACTCTAAAAACACTTTAATCAATGGAGAGACAATTAAGAAGCACTTAGCAGAATTATCTTCTGATAAATATACAGGAAGGATGCCTTGTACAGAAGGTGAGACACTCACTGTGGACTATCTAACATCAGCTCTCAAGGCACTCAAACTACAACCTGGCAATGGTAGTAGTTATACGCAAGACGTCCCATTATTAACTATAGACGGAGAGATATCTAAGCACATGGAAGTCAATACACCTGATGGTCAACTGATGTGGAACAAAGGACAAGACTTTGTCATACATACGCAAAGGAAAGCAGATGTCATAGGTATAGAAAACTCAGAACTTGTATTCTGCGGGTATGGAATAGTAGACGAAAAATCAGGATGGAATGATTATGCAGGGATAGATATGAAAGGCAAGACAGCAGTCGTTCTCGTTAATGATCCAGGCTATGGAGGTGATGACCCTGACTTCTACAAAGGTGACATCATGACCTATTACGGTAGATGGACTTATAAGTATGAGGAAGCAGATCGACAAGGTGCTGCAGGTCTTCTTATCATACATGAAACCAGTTCGGCAGGCTATCCTTGGTTTGTCGTGCAGAGCTCATGGCAAGGACCTCAGCAAGGTCTTTCTGGATTAGATAGGTCTAATGATTGTGGTGTGAAGGGATGGATTTCTCTCCAGAAGGCTCAGCAGTTATTTGAGAAGTCAGGATATAATTTCACAGAAGAAATAAAAAAAGCAAGAAAACCAGGATTCAAACCAGTACCACTTAAGTCGACCGTAACCGCTTCCTTAGAAAACAGCTATAAGGAATGTACTTCTAAGAACGTGATTGCAATAGACGTAGGCACTAAGTACCCCGATGAGTATATTGTATATACAGCCCACTGGGATCACATCGGAATAGGCAAAGTCGTAGAAGGAGACTCTATCTATAATGGTGCATTAGATAATGCAAGTGGAACAGCTGCATTGTTAGCTATCGCAGAAGCATATGCTACATCTGACAATGAGAGATCTGCTATGTTTCTATTTGTTACCGCAGAAGAGCAAGGGTTACTTGGATCAGAATATTATGTGAAGTCCCCTACCGTACCGTTAGATAAGATGGTGTGTAACCTTAATCTTGATGGTGTCAATCCTGCAGGCCAGATGAAAGACTTTACAATAACAGGAAAAGGACACTCGACCATGGATGAGTATGCAGAAAAACATGCAAAACTCCAAGACCGATACGTAATGGCAGAGCAAGAACCAGAGAAGGGATATTTCTTCCGATCTGATCATTTTAACTTTGCGAAGTCAGGCGTCCCAGCACTCTACGGCGATGGCGGATATGATCATGCCACTAAGGGTAAGGAGTATGCTCAGGCATTCCGTGATTCATTTACCACGCAGAATTATCATGCCCCTTCTGATGAGTTTGATGCAGCGTCATGGCAGATGGATGGCGCCGTACAGGATGCACAGATATATTATAACATCGGTTATGACATTGCTAGTAGTCGTGACTGGCCGCAATGGAACAGCAGTTCAGAATTTAGCCGACCTGATAATTCTATAAAAGACTAATAATAAAACAATGTCGAAAATATCTCCTTTCCATGTAGCCATTCCAGTACATGATGTCGCATTAGCGAGAGCTTTCTACCGTGATATTCTTAATTGTCCAGAGGGCAGATCTGCGGAACACTGGGTAGACTTTGATTTATATGGTCATCAGTTAGTCATCCATTACAAACCTAAGTCTACAGAAGAGAACCATACTAATGTTGTGGATGGACATAACGTTCCCATTCCTCATTATGGTGTTGTATTAGAATGGAATGACTGGGAGGCATTAGCTGAGAAACTGAAATCACATAATATTTCTTTCTTGATAGAACCTTACGTGAGATTCGAGGGAATGCCTGGTGAGCAAGCGACTATGTTTTTCTTAGATCCATGTGCTAATGCGTTGGAGTTTAAAGCGTTTCGGGATATCGGACAGATGTTTGCTAAGTGATTTAGGAATTAAGAATTATTAGTTATTAGTTATTAATTATGAGTTATTAGTTCGGAGTTAAAAGTTAGGGATTAGGAGTTAAGAGTTAAGAGTTAGGAATTAGGAATTAGGAATTAGGAATTAGGAATTAAGAGTTATTAAAAGTTAGGGATTAGGAGTTAAGAGTTAAGAGTTAGGAGTTAGGAGTTAGGAGTTAGGAATTAGGAATTAGGAATTAGGAATTAGGAATTAAGAGTTATTAAAAGTTAGGGATTAGGAGTTAAGAGTTAAGAGTTAAGAGTTAGGAATTAGGAATTAGGAATTAGGAATTAGGAATTAAGAGTTATTAAAAGTTAGGGATTAGGAGTTAAGAGTTAAGAGTTAGGAGTTAGGAGTTAGGAGTTAGGGGTTAGGAGTTAAGGAAATAATTTTTTTATAAATATTTAATATGCGAGCGGTTCATTTAGTTAGATATGGGGATAGTCATAGGGCTTTTGATATACGTGATATAGATATTCCTCAGCCTGAATCTCGTCAGGTATTAATTAAGGTGCAATACTTCGGGCTTAACTTTGCAGATGTCGTGGCCCGTCGTGGCTTGTATCCTGATGCACCTAAGAATCCCGGAGTACTGGGTTATGATGTATCTGGTACTGTAGAATCTGTAGGGGCAGAGATTACTGAATTCAAAGCAGGAGATCGGGTGACTGCTCTTACCAGATTCGGTGGATATGCAGAATATGTAGCGACTATGGTGGAAGGTGTGGCTAAGATTCCAGGTAATATTGAAATGGGAATCGCAACAGCTCTTGCTACCCAAGCTTGCACAGCATACTTCTGTGGAGCTCATAGTGTCACCATGTATCCCGGTGACAATGTCCTTATCCAAGCTGCTGCTGGAGGTGTAGGCTCTATACTTGTACAGATTGCTAAGCATCATGGGTGTACCGTATTCGGTACAGCATCCTCTGGCAAGCAAGATTATCTTAAGTCTATCGGAGTCGACTACCCTATCGACTATACACGTAAGGACTTCCAGAAAGAAATACATCGACAATTAGATGGCAATCACCTTGATTTTGCATTTGATAGTATCGGTGGGAAATCATTTAAGAAAGGCTATAAGTTACTTAAGCCAGGAGGTACAATGGTTTTCTATGGCGCCGCTGCTCAGATCGGAAGTAACAAGCTGAAAGCATTAGGCGTTCTATTAGGTTTCGGTGTATTCTCCCCTATCCAATTATTACTCAGCAGTAAGTCTCTCATTGCTGTCAATATGCTCAGGATTGCAGATCATAAAGCTTCCTTATTTCAGAAGATTCTCGAAGGTGTCATGGACTATTCCTCACAAGGAATCATACAACCTAAGCTTGCTGCTACATATCCTGCAGACAAGATCGCTGAGGCACATGAATTTTTGGAATCCAGAAAGTCTATCGGAAAGGTAGTTATGGAGTGGTAGGTATTATTAACAAAGTTGATCCCACAATTTTCCAAGGTCAATATCAATAGTCTAAGGCTCCGCCTTTGGCTATCCTTACCCACATCTTTACAAATGGCCATTAGGCAGAAGTCTATAAAAATATCATTGCGCTTGCAAAGCCTTTTGATAGTCTTGTGACCGCGGCAGGATTAATACCATTTACACATTAGAATGTCGCATATATTCCGCTGAAATTAGCTAATCTCAGCGTTAAAAATACTTCCCCATTACCTGTGCCGCCCACGGCGGTAGCTACCGCTATGACTCAGCCCACCCACTTTCGTGGTTACTCTTTTCGAGTATTGTCATACTCGATTCGTCTGCGATGAAATCATTCGTGCATGCCTGGATCTTAACAAATTTTATTCAGAATATTTACACAACATTTTAAAATGTAAATGGTATAACTAAGGTATGAACATGTATAACCATGTATAAACAAACGAGCATATATCCAGAGACACTATAGGGATTCATGAAGTTATTCTAAGCCAAAAAGCATTTACAGTCGTCCAGTATGTTCAAAATCGACCAACAAACAGGTGGCGGATTAGTAAATTAATAGGGCTTTGAGACACGTAAATATCAAAAGACTTAAAAGTCAATAATGGAAAATTATTATTATTCATGAGTATTCATTAATCAACTTTTCTAACAAAGGGGAAAACCTCATAATTCCCATTACATTATAAATAAAATTGTGCAAATAAAAGTAATACTGTGCACTGTATCTGCACGATAAAATTTATATCAAATTACTGTAAATTCTGGAACTAATCCCTCATAAATCAACGTTATTAAATGTCACGCCAGAAGTTGAGTTAACAAGTTCGGTTTCTTCATAAAAAGCCATTATGCAAGTGTTGCATATTTCACATTATATTTCTTCACATTTTATAATTCAGAACCTATGAATGGAACAAGAATGATTTGCGATCTCTGCAAGAAAGAGATCCCTTTAGGTGCCGCATACGTATGCATCAATTACCACATTGAAAATATGGAACGTGATCCAATTACTCGTGGTCTTCATGCCCAAGTGCTCAGTGCAGATCAGATTTTTACCATGTGTGGCAAGTGTGGTAATCGAAAAGGAGCGGAAGCTGTAAAACAAGTACTTAAGACAACATTAGCTACAAGAAACTCTATTATGAACTAAGTCTTTTGGATTATAGGAACATTATTTATTCACAAATTTAAAAACAAAAAAAATGAAAAAAATACATAACCTATTAATTATAGATGCTTCTGGAAGCATGTCCAGTAAAGTAGAAGAAGTCAGTGGTGGTATCAATCAGATATTTAGTGATCTGAAAGATGATGATAAAAAACAGGAGGGTGTTAAAAATAGAATCACTGTCGTAGATTTTTCCTCTCATGGAGATTATAATATCCTATATGATAATGTAAAGCCAAAAGATTTAAAATTATTAAAAGAAGGAGAATACAAGCCACGATCAATGACTGCACTATATGATGCTATTGGTAAAGCCTTTGATTCAATTAAGGCGAAAGCAGATGGCGTATTAGTGACCATATTTACTGATGGTATGGAAAATGACTCTAAAGAATTTAAAGCTGATACTATAAAGAAATTGATTAAGCAGAAAGATAAAGAGGGATGGACTATAACTTTTATGGGGACATCTAAAGAAGCTATGTTACAAGCACAATCCATCGGAATACAAAGTGATAGAATGTTGCATTACAAAGATAGCAAACAAGGAACAGCACAAGCATTTCATAGATTTAGAAACGCAAGGAAAAAATATGCTCAGGCTGTAGTAAATGAAGTTACAGTTGCGAATATATTTGATAAGGAGAATGTAGATGATACATTAAATGAATAAGGTTAAACTGGGGATTCATAAACTGGGGATTTACATCCCCCTTTTTTTTTAATTATTAAAACGATATATGGAAATAAACAAAATCGACTTTATAGGAGACATCCATGGCTACTCAGAAAAACTAAAAATGTTATTGTACAAATTAGGTTATAGTGATGATAAAGGGTACTTCCATCATCCTGATCGACAAGTTGTATTTGTAGGCGACTACATCGATAGAGGACCAGATAATATAGGTGTGGTAGACATTGTAAAGCGAATGGTAGATAATGGATCTGCAAAGGCATTAATGGGTAATCATGAGTACAATGCTGTCTTATTTAATACCTTAGGGAAGAATGGCTAGCTGCGACCACATCTCATAAAGAATTATAAGCAACACTCTGAAACCTTGTTACAATATCTCGGCAAGCAAAAGGAGTATGACGACATGATTAAATGGTTTAAGACATTGCCTCTATATATTGAGACAGATGAGTATAGAGCTTGTCATGCTTGTTTTGATAATCAATCCATCCAGTTTCTTAAAAAGAATACTAATGAGGGCATATTAACAGATGATCAGTTTGTTATGTCAGCAAAGCATAATACAGACTTTTCTAACGCCGTGGAGATCATGTGCAAGGGCTTAGAAGTTCGATTACCATCTGGTAGCAGCTTTAATGACAAAGATGGAACTGAGCGACATGACATCAGAGTGAAGTGGTGGGAGAATCCAGAAGGTAAAACCTACAAACAAATGAGTGTCAACTCTGATATTAAGATGAAGAAGAAAACCTTCGAAATTCCAATCAATCATTATTCATCCGACAATGTGCCTGTCTTCTTTGGTCATTACTGGCTACAAGGTATTCCAAGACTCCTAAAAAAGAATGTCTGCTGCCTTGATTATTCTGTCGCTAAAGATGGCTATCTGGTAGCCTATCGATGGGGTGGAGAGAAAGAACTGAAGGAAAGTAATTTAGTCTGGGTTTGATTATCTTAGTGTCTGATGCATAATTTGTATAAATCATCCGATTGGTATGTTCTCCATAGATTAATCTCCACAGCTGGGCAGATCAAACATTACGAATGGGATAGTACCTATCGGAAATGGCTAGAAACATATAAAGTCTACCTAAAAGAAATAGAAGATGAGTATAGCAGAATGCTTAAGTTGTCCAACAGAGCTCTTAAAGCTTTTGGAGGAGATCCATCATCAACAGATTGGAGTAATTTTAGACCATTACGATTATCACGAGAAGAAGATTGGGCAGATTGGTTGATGCACTTGATAGAGCAATCAGGTACGGGTTTACTTAGTAGCATGTTATTCAACGATAGTAATAGAGAAGCTGCGTCATTCATTCAGCCTGATAAGACGTACAGAGAACTTACTGACCACAGTCGCCGATATAGGGCAGACATGATCATCAAATGGGATGATCAAAGCTTTACCCACATAGAGGTTAAGATTGGTGATCATCACCTCAAGAAAACTTTCCCTACGAGTGAGACATTTAGAACTCAGATTCAAGCAACTAAAGACAATTGGCTTAACTACATTCTTTTGTTAAATGAGCAATTGTACGATTGGGAATGTACACTTGAGGTTTCTGATCCTGAGATTAGAATAGAAGCTATTACATGGACAGATGTCGCTGTGGCACTCAGAAAGTCATTGGTGAGCAGTGAAAGCATGATATGGAAATCATGGGCTTATACTTTTCTTGGTGCAATAGAACAATGCTTACTTGGTATCCCTGCTACAGGAAAAGGGAAGTTAAGTCCTCAGAACATTATTAAACGGAGTCAAATCATAAAAAAAGCAATTTCTGATGAATGAAAATTTTAAAGCATTTATAGACGAAGGCATGAAGTCCTACAAGAAGGCATCTGAAGTAGCTGCTCTCTTTAGAGGAGAGATAGAGAACATATTAAAGCAAGTTCTGAATGAGCATAAAGATTGGGGACCATTTCAAAAGCAAACTCTTAAGCAATCACAAAGCACTAAGTACTGGACAGAGTTCCCATATATCAATGCTAATGTCAGTGGTCAGCTATACGGTAAGGATACAACTATACGTATAGGTATTAATTGGATGGGTGTTTCAGATGATTACCCGACTTATGAAGTTCGCTTCTATGAAGAAAAGCATCCATATAAAGAGAACATGAAAACTTTTGATTGGGACGATAGGTATAGCTTTGATGAGCATCTCACTTATAGTCCTGATCCCAAGGATCTTAATATAGAAAGAGACTTTAATGATCTTATTATAGAGTTTGTAAGGTTTATGAATTCAATTAAATAAGCTCTGTAAATAGTTGTTTATCTGTTTATGCAATCAGATTAGATATATGTTAAAAAATTAAAGATATTAGAGGAACGCCATTAGTAATCAATCAAAAGAACAATCATATCTTAAATTTTAAGCTTAAGTATGATAAAACTGAACCAACAACTCCAACAACTGGAATTATCTAAGATAAATATCCAGAATGAGATCGTATTCAACTACTTCGACAAGAAAGTCACCAAAGAAGATTATAACGATACCTTTCTTAAAGCTTTATACATAGGTGTATTAGCACTAATGGAAGATAGGCTGTCAGCATTTCTCGCTAAGACTCAGAATGAGTTGGGTGTAGAACTCGAGAACCTCAAGCGTATGTTTGACTTCAAGCAAGAGCTATTCTATACAAGTACTGCTAAAGGAACCATAGCAGAAGATGACATTGCCTCATTTCTTAATCAGTACTTCCAAGATAAGAAAATCAAAGACGATGCCTTCACTACTGGTAATGAAGCCGGTGCATTGTCTAAGAATAAAACAGGGGATATCGTCATCCATGTAGATGGGGGTGAAGATCTCAAGATTGTATTGGAATGTAAGTTTGATAAAAGTATTAAACTTGGAGATATAGCCTCTAAGGATGTATTCATTAAGAAGTCTGATACTGCTTGGTCCCAATTGATAGAATCTAATGCGAATCGTCATGGAAAAGTATCGATCATCGTATTTGACAGATCATTAGTAGATAAATCTATCCTGACATTTACAGAACATGTGGGCTATGTCCCTGGGGTAGGATTTATATGTGTCGTAGATTCTCAGAGGGGAGATTACTCTAATCTTGTCATAGCCTATAATCTGTCACGTGATATAGCCATCAATAATAAAGATGAAGAAGTAGATATCAATACTCTAAGTATTATAGTAAAGAGACTTCTGAGGACCATCGATGAGTTCAAGACAATTAAGAAACTTGTGGAATCCAATATAAGTACGAATCAAAAGATATTAGCTCAGCTGGAAAAGTCTTATATGCTCATGGAGTTCAATCAAGAGTATCTGACTAAGTTCTTAAGTGAAGGTAGTTTGTCTAATAAAGATTTAATGGACTTCTATATGGCGGATGATGTTAAGGATCGGTATAAGTTGATTGAGAAAGAAATAACAGGATAACTTACCGAGAGATGAAAGAGGTACTTGGTATCAGTACTGATAGAGGATTGTCAAAGCATATCGAGAAATTAAAAGATGCAGGTGCCATAGATAGAGATCAAGATTTTGAGGGAAAATGGACAATAAACTATGAGAAATGATTAGACTCACAGGTATAGAGACAGGTATAGAGAGAGTTATAGAGAGGTCAAATCCCGCCTCTCAGTCTGTGACAAAGTAGAAAAAGATATCAAAGACAGTTCAGTAAAAGCCACAGCACTGAGACAGAGTATATTGAAAAAAGCTTTTGAGGGTAAGCTATTGACAGAAGAAGAAATAATAAAATGTAAGCGAGAGGCGGATTATGAGCCAGCCAGTGTATTGTTAGAGCGGATTAGAAAGGAAAAGAAATAGATATGCCAGGAAATAAACTTAAAATAATGGTAGCTTCTACGGTCTATGGATTTAGTGATCAAATAGAGCAAATATGTGCTACTATTGATTCATACGACGGATATGAGGTATGGAACTCTCACCTTAAGACAATACCGGTTAATCCTGAATTATCCAATGCCCAAAATTGTCTAAGTGCTGTTGAAAATTGTGACTTGCTATTTGGTATTATAAGACCAAGATATGGTGCTGTAATTGATGGCGTTATATCCATTACACATCAAGAAATAAGAAGATCAATTGAATTAAGAAAGCCAAGATGGTTTATTGCTCACAGAGATATCACTGTTGCTCGAAAACTATTAAAGCAATATAGATTTGATGTAGATGATAACCCAATTGCAAGATTTACTTATAGACCTACTGCAGTTATGGATGATGTAAGAGTTATTGATTTATATAATGAAGCGATACTTAATGATGTGCCTTCGGAAGATCGTGTTGGTCATTGGGTAGATGAGTTCTTTAAAATGGGTGATATTTTAAGATGTATTGAAACTCAATTTCAGGATGTAGATAGAGTTCGTAAGATTGTTAACCAAATGAATCCGTAAATATGAATGACAATCAACTTATAAGGGATTTAATTAAACAAGGTGAAAGCGAAAAGCTTGAATTCAAGTCAAGTTTGAATATAGAGTCTATTGGAAAAGTATTAGCAAGTTTTCTCAATACCAATGGTGGGAGACTGATTATAGGTCTTGAAGAAGATGGAATGATAAAAGGGATTGAAAATGCAGAATCAAAAGCTAATGATTTAAGAAATTATTTAATTAATTCTATAGTGCCTGATAGTCCTCTTGATGTAGAAGTCGTAGAAGTCAAAGGAAAAGAGCTTATTATTTGTAAAGTGCAAGAAGGTAGTAAGCAGCCTTATATTTTCGATGGTACTATATTTTACCGAATTGGAGCAACAACTATAAGGGCAAATTCAGCTCAAGTTTCAACACTTATATCGCAAAGACAAGAAGATGAATTGCATTGGGAAAGACAAATCAACTTACGTTTGGAATGGGAGGATCTTGATGAAAGTCTGATTGTTCAGACTTTTAATGAAGCAAAGAAAAATAATCGAAGTAGTTATGATGGCACTGATGTAGGCACATTCTTAACTCAGTATGGACTTATGTCAAATATGTCATTCACTAATGCCTGCGGTTTACTATTCGCAAAAAACACTTCGAAGCTGTATCCACAATCAAGGGTTCGCCTTACAGAGTATCCTGAAAGTAAAACAAGTGATAAGCTTACACGTGATGAATATTTAGAAGGCAACTTATTTTCTTTGGTTGATCAATTGCAGGAGTTTGTCGAGAGCTTAGGTACTCGAAGTTCATTTGTTGAAAATGACTGGCAACGTATAGATTATAACTTTCCACCTTATGCTTTGAGAGAGGGTTTTATCAATGCATTAATCCATAGAAATTACTCAGCATTTAATTCACACTTGACCGTCAGTATTTTTCCGGATAGGTTGGAGATAGCCAATAGTGGTTCCCTTCCTGAAGAACTTGGAGGTGTAGGTTCTTTGAAGAAAGAACATAGGTCATTCCCTAATAATCCGGACTTAGCTCATTTGTTCTTCTTAAGAGGCTATATCGACAAATTAGGTAGAGGAACAAATAAGATCGTAGAGCAATGCAAAAAAGAGGGCTTGATTGCTCCTAAATGGAAAAACACCAAATCAGAAGTTCTATTGACCTTCTTTGGTCCTAAAAATCATAATGAAGATAAGATTGAGGCACCAAGGATAGATTTTGATGCGCTAAATAAGCAGCAAAATGATGCGGTAAATGATGCGGTAAATGATGCACTAAGAAAGCATGCGTCAGCTAAGCTCTTAAGCCGTTATCAAGAGTTAATTAAGCTTTTATATACTAATGGAGACTTAACTCTATTACAGCTAATTGGCTCATTATCAGTGTCAAGAGCTACTTTGCAACGTGATATCAAGCTCTTAAGTAGTCATAATTTTATAAGCCTTATAGGATCGGACAAATATCGTGAATACACCATAAATGATGCGCTAAAAACCAAAATTGATGCGCTAAAGAACTAAGCTATGATGCACTAAACTGACAAAATGATGCGCTAAAAGATTAAAATGACAGACTCAACTATAATATCGAAAATATGGAACCTTGCTAATGTCCTTAGAGATGATGATGTAAGCTTTGTGATTACTTAAGGCAAATCACTTATTTGCGATTTATACTCAATGGGATAATTGATTGCCAGATGTTGCCAGAAAGGATAATGAAACTCAACAATATTAGGCTATTTACAATGAATGCAGTTGCCAGATATTACCAGATAGACTACAATGATGCACCAAAAGATTGAAATGACAGACTCAAATATTATATCGAAAATATGGAATCTCGCTAATGTCTTAAGAGATGATGGCGTAGGTTGTGGTGATTACTTAGAGCAAATCACCTATTTGCTATTCCTTAAGATGGCAGATGAGCTTAATAAGCCTCCATATCACAAAGGGCTTGATTTTCCAAAACTCAAAGATGTCGAAGGAAAACAGATCAAAGGCGGTGATATCTGCAATTGGGATACCCTATCTAATAAAAGAGGTGCAGAGTTAGAATCTTTTTACAGCTAATTATTAAGAACTCTATCCACCGAGAAGGGATAAAGAGAAATCTGTAAAAGCGTCTAATTTAGTTTGGGTTTGATTATAAGTTAATTAACTATTTGAGCATATTTGAAAATTAACCATTGACAAACATGGATTCATCAATACTCATATATCAGACAGAAGATGGGCAGACTAAGATACAGACTCGATTAGAAGACGATACGGTATGGCTCACTCAGCAGCAAATGGCAAACTTGTTCCAAAGAGCAAAATCCACAATCAATGAGCATATAAAGAACATCTACAAGGAAAAAGAGCTCGTAGAAGCAGATACCATGCACAAATTCGGAATTTCCGAATTTCAGCAAAAAGCACCCTATTATTATAATCTGGATGTAATTATATCCGTCGGATATCGAGTAAAGAGCTTGCAAGGCACCAAGTTTAGACAGTGGGCAACAGCACGACTTAGGGAATATGTGGTAAAAGGTTTTACCATGAACGACGAGCTGCTAAAAAACGCAGGTGGAGGCAATTACTTTGATGAGTTATTGGCTCGTATTAGAGATATACGATCGTCTGAGAAAGTATTTTGGCGTAAAGTATTGGATATCTATGCTACCAGTATAGATTATGACGGTAGAGCCGAGGGATCTATCTTGTTCTTTAACCCACATTGAGCATTACCCAGAGCTGATAGCTCGTGTTTGCTGGGTTCTCTGATTTTTGACTTTCAGTTTGTGTACTACAGATTTTAATTTTACGAATGGTCTGTGTTTTATATCCAGAGCTG